>Ga0136642_1000600_pt1 | contig 17872 bp, 34 predicted proteins | sample LowCatLa1302831Y_FD_115313 | JGI IMG/M metagenome (GOLD analysis project Ga0136642, IMG submission 115313) | Freshwater microbial communities from Lower Cathedral Lake, Yosemite National Park, California, USA - 13028-31Y | ecosystem: Environmental > Aquatic > Freshwater > Lake ... | reverse complement strand
GGAGGTGGACTGGGCAGCGCGGGGCTGAATGGTGGGGGCGGGTTTGGGGGCACGGGGCTTGGCAGAGGTGGACTCGGCAGCGCGGGGCCGGGGGGCGGGGGCCTTGGCGGAGGTGGACTGGGAGGCGCGGGGCTTGGGGGCGGGGGCCTTGGCGGAGGTGGATTGGGAGGCGCGGGGCTGGGGGGCGGGGGCCTCGGCGGAGGTGGACTGGGAGGAGGGGGCCTTGGAGGAGGGGGCAGCGGTGGAGGCGGTGGACTTGGTGGCGGCGGAGGCGGCACTTTACATTCATATGTATACCCATAGGATGGCGAGTTGTAATTTGAAGAGCTGCAGATAGATACAGTAGCGCAGACCCCGCCGCTGCATGTGTTGAAGCAAGCAAGCATGCCCCAGAGCACGTCATATTTTGGTAGCAAGTATTGGTCACATTGTTTGGCCAGACATCCAGGCTATGTAGTTTGATGTTGATAATGATGGGAACGGAAAACTATTGATGTACGATGGGCTGCTGAAACTCAGGTATGCATTTCGCGTTCCGATGGCAAGGTATGCGCGAGTATCAACCGGGAGGGGCGCAGGACTCGACGCCGCCGTATGGAGACGTATATGATGTGTATGCTGCATTCATAGATCCAACTGGGAAGTTTGTCGGCGAGGTCTCCACGTGCGCCATACATCATAGCTTCTGCATAGACGTAGGACGATGAGCCCTATAGCCCCACCTGAATGTATGGCTGCGGAGGCATCTGGCAGCGTGTTGGATACAGAAGGGGTTGACACAATACTCAAAGAGTGAGAGCTCAGGGTTGGGGGGCTGAACAGCCCATCGGTCAGCGTAACGCTGGCCCCGACTGCCAGGGTTTTGCTGGCTGTGGATGTGAAAGAAACCGGCCCTTGCACCCCGTGGCTCGTCACACCATTGAGGCCCACGTGCATCCCAACAGAAAAAGGCTTGTTTGCTTGGCTTGTTTGCTCCTATGCATATGGGCATGATGCATGCGGGCGTGACAATAGGCACGGGACTGACCGGCGAACTGGATGCATTCGTTGCTGCGAACATGATGGACGCCATGAGTGAAATGCTACAGCGCTAGTCGCTGTACAGTGTAGCGTCCTCCTACAGTGCTGACTGCGTGCGTGGACAATTTCTTTGACCACTTTACATGCACGCTGAGGCTCCCCAGTTGACGCACGTCGCTGAGAAGAATCTGTCTCTGTACAGCGTGGTGCCGGTGAGAGGAGGCAGTATGTTTATGTTGCTGAAGGTTCCCCCAGTCCCGTAGTCCGCCGTTGTAAACGCGAGCACTCTTCTTTCGCCGTAATCCCCGTAGTCTCGGTATAGTTTGATTCGAGGCAACCAGCGCGTCAAAATCTTCGGGAGGCCCGTGGAAGAATGTGACTTCCGTGTCGTTTAGATAGCTTGAAGAGTTTTGCTCGACCTCCACCGTCAGGTTTACCAAGAGTAAGTCTCCGACTGGAGATACAAAGGGAACTCCTCGCGCGAGCACGCGGTGATGCGCGTGCACGCACTGCGAGGTGTTTTCGCCGAAGAGCACCGCGCCTTTTCTTAGGAGTGAGATCGTCGTCGCACCGGCCGGCATGCTCAAGAGGAGGGTCGATGTGTTACTAGCACAGACAATATCCACTGCATCGTCCAACTGCACGACGTCAGGCTGCAGCACGAATCCGTAGTCGATGACTGTGAGTTGACCGGTGACGTTGCTATGGTGACGGAATTTGCGCTGAAATGAGTTTTCAGATATTCGTCTTGGACGCGCTGCCCTTTCGAGATTTGCTATTTCTGCTTTCGAAAGCGACAAAATTAAGAGTATGAATGACAGAAGCATGTATGTTTTGACGCATGCACTACTGCATTACTTCCCCTTGCGAACGATCCGACCCTGGCCGGAAAGCTCCTCGGTGGCGCACGCTATGCTCTCGGACGTGCCATAGAAGATGACGGTGCCGTCGTCGCGGAGGCGAGATATACCAGCGACGCCGTGCTTCCTCGAAAACTCGCGCCTGTCGTTCTCACAGTTGAAGAACGACTCGGCGGGATCGTCTTCGGGACGCCATGTGACTATCAAGAATCGCTCGGCAATGCCGTGGAACTCGCACACCACCTCGCTGAACTCGTACGCGTAGTCGGGCGTTGCAAGTATCCATACGGTGATGTCGCACTTGTTGTTGTCCTCGATCGCCTTGCGGAGGTCCGGCTTGCTGTGAATGTTTATGCCCGGCCTGCGTGGTGTACCGGTTAGCATCGCGGCGCGCGGCCATGGTAGCAGTGCAACCTCAGCTTCTAGCTTGCGTACCTCACGATGCGGAAGTGAATCAGCCGGCTGCGCATCGCACTCAGCTGCAGCTGGGAGGCGCCCTTCAGCTCGATCTTCTGGTAGAGCATGCGGTGGGACAGCTCGTCCATGCAATCGGAAACGACGTCGGGATGGCCCGCGTGTTCCCACCCCTTCTTCTCGTCGCTGTACTCGACCGGCTTTCCCACAGCCCGCCCGACCCAGCTCGCGACCGTGGCCCCGTGTTCAGGAGTCTTGACGTACGTTCGGATAGAACCCTTCTGGGGAATTGCGAAAAACATGGTGGTGTGATAAGAAAGCTCCCGGCGAAATACGAAATGGTGCGAAAAAAACGCAGAAACGCCACTCCTTACCGAAAATGGCCTGCACTCGGAGCAAGACAGGCAAGAAGCGTGCAGTAATGCCGGGCAAGAAGCGCAAAGTCTCGACGGACAAGAAGCGCAGCGCCCCCGCGGAGAAGAAGCGCGATTCACCCATACGGATCGACGACAGCGACGATGAGCGCCCCTGGACCGAGAGCGACGATGAAGACTCGGAAGAGGACTCGGACGATGATGCTCCCCGCAAAGCCGCCTTCGTATTTGATAGCATTGGTATATCAGGCCCGGGGGTGCAGATTCCAACCCCTGGCGTCTGGATGGCCATCCAGGAGGCGGTGTCGGGCGGTCGCACGAATGCGCACCAGGTCCGGGAGTTCCTCGGCGGAGAGGCTCATAACGTGCTCGACGAGTTCAAGCTGCACCCGTTCTTCCTCGAGTGCGCGCTGGCCTGCATCATCCCAGCAAGGAGCCCGCAGAAGGGCGAGACCATACGCATGGTCGTGGGAAACGCCTGGGTGGATGCCACGGTGCAGGTGGTTGGCAAGTCTGCCGTGCAGGTAGGGGCATGCTGCCCCCCAAACCCCCCTGCCGTTGGAAGGTGGGGTGAAACTGACACCCTGCCGTTGGAAGGTGGGGTGAAACTGACACCCTGCCGTTGGAAGGTGGGGTGAAACTGACACCCCGCCGACGCAGGTGTCTGACGGAGAATCAGATTACACGCTGGGCAAGATTCAGTGGTGGTACATTCCGGGCGCGAGGTTGGCCGGTGAGTCCTCGAGAAGCGGTGCTTCGAGCAGTCGCGCGGGCACACCGCTATCCCTGACCTTCCCGGTGCCGGACGCCGGGGCCAAAAAAGCCTCGGCGCGGCTGCGGGCCATGGAGCCAGCAGAGGCGGTCATGAGTATCGTGGCCCGCATCGGCGGAGAGAGCTCCCTCGGCAACCGCACGGCCCGACGCGGCGTTCTGGCCCTTAACGAGTTCCAAACGGCACAGGCGCGGAATACTATCATGTGTAATAATATGAAGAGAAAATACATGAATCAAACCTGGTGTTGCAGGAGCGCGCGGGTAAGTATTCGAACGTGCGCAACGGAGTCGGGTGGAGCAAGTTCGATGCGTTCAGGGCGAGCTCGCTGGCCGAGCAGATTGAGGAAGGCAGGCCCATGACGGAGAAGGACTCGCACGACTGCCGTCGCCTGACGAGCAAGTACGGGCTCCAGCTGCTATCGAGCCCGCACCTCGCCGCGGTGTGGGGTAACGAGTCGGACGACGCGCACCTCGAGGATGCCTACGACGATTACGACGGGGAGGACGAAGAGGGAGGGCCGAACGAATACGAAGAGGAGCCGGACAGCCTCGACGACTTCTGCACCGATCACTGCATCGACACCGTCTTTTACAGGCACGAGGAAGGCAGGTTCCTGATGCCCGCCATCTACAGCGAGATAAGGTCGCTCAAGGAGGAGCTGGGCATGGACGCAGCTGCCATCACAACCGCGCTCGCCCCCACGTTCGAGAAGCTCAGCTTGTACGACGTGCACATTGCGATCGCGCAGATGTTCGGCGAGCCCGCCGCGCAGGTTGGCGACGTCGCTCGCGCCCCGACGTGCGGCATGGTACGTACCATGGTTTGATATACTATGTGTTTCACGGTTTCTAAAACTTGTACATTGCGCAGGACGGACGCTTGTATTTTGAGCGCTTCAAGGTGACGGTGATGAGCAGGCGCCACGCGTTTGCCGCGTGGGACGACGGCGAGAGGTCTGAGATGAGCAGCTTTGTTGGTATGTGGAACTATAAGGTTGGCAGCAGCGGATGAAATGACCACGTTATCATGTTACTGCGCCTCAACCATCTCCTCGAGCCGCATGCACATGACGGCGAGGAAGTAGCTGTGTCGGCAAAAGTTGCTGCTGTCTACCACCACCACGTTCTCAGCGGCTGCTTCGACGACGTCCGTGCTCGGATAGAGACCCTGCGCATAGTTATCGTTGGTGAGATATAGATTTTATGAGATATAGAGTTATAGATTTTTACGTCTATGCTAGACAGGCACGTGCCTCTGGGGCATCAGCCTCTGGAATCCCCCTCTTCGGAAGGCTGCGGATTTCCTTCGCGAGCTCGCTGTCCAGAACGCACTCGAGATCTTCCAGCTCTGCCTCCTCCATCGCGTGTTTATCAAATATGGAAACCTTTTTTCACCGCATTTGTAAAATTTGAGACGCGTGTGTATTTAGCACATGTATTCGCATGCACATATGAGCGTCTTTCCTTTGACTGATGGCGGTTACTTTGAACCAGGCTACGATGATGTGACGTGGGCGACCTATGAAGTAGATTACGACGTCGTGCGTGCAGCCGGAGCAGCATTTGAAGTACTACTCGATTATATAAATCTTCATGGCGTACGGATGCAAGCTCCCGTTATTGTAGAACCCAAAAACGGTAAATGTACGGTCAGTTTCAAGCTCGCGGAAGACTCCGGAGAAATGGAAGCTGCGCTCGCTACTGACGAAGCAAAACGTGCCGTGCTCAAACATAAGAACAAGGAAATTCGCAGGGTTGTTGTGGTACGATATAAAAAAGTTTCCTTTGCTGCTGTTCGTTTTAGTTGGTGGATAAGCGTAAAGTCCGTCAACGAACAACTGAACAGGCTCAGGGCTCTGATTCGAGAGAGAGGCGTAAAGGCGGATCCGGAACGGTACATTGTCTGCCAGTTCAACTGGCCTTTTACTTGGCCCATGTTCCGGCACAACGAAATTAGGATCCCTATAATGTCGTGATAGTAGATGAGGCCACTTTCATGGTTGTCTTTTTAGAGCCCGCGTCGAACTTCTGCGATGAGGGAAGAGTGTTTGTGAGCGAGAAGGATGCAGAGTTGTTTTTACAAAATATGACGCACCTCGATCTGGCCAGCGGTTTTGAACAGCTCGCGCCGCACCCGCCTCTTTGGCGTGGTTGGCTTCATCGGCGCAGGGGGTGGCTCTGCCTTTTCGGGCCGGGGCAGGATGTGTGAACGCGGGGTGGAGTAGAACTGCGGCCCAACCGGCCTGGTGTGCGGCCTGGTGTGCACGAACCGGTCCTCCGTATGACACATCTCGGAAACCCTGAGGGGCACTGTCATCAGTCGTCGCTCGCGCAGCACTGTGCAGCATTCGCGGGCGCACCCTCGGTCCCAGACAGTCGGAAGAATGTGCTGGATGATCTGGGCAGCGAATTCTTCGTCGTACATATTATAATTCGACTGCTTGCGAAAAATGAAAAACACTGGTCTTTGTCTGTTGGTCTGGGTTTCATATTCACTATCAATGTAACATATATTCATTCTACCAGTTCTGACCGCACGCCCTGCACGAGTTGCGAACCACGGCACCGCCGCCGACGTGCATCACCTGCTGGCCAACGTCTCGGCTGCCGCAGCGGCAGCGAGTCGATGCGTGATGCAGGATGTTTCGCAGCAGTTGCGAAATTCGCTCGCCGCTGAACCCGCCCTCGATGGCGAGCGTGAAGGTACTCACGGGCTGCTCGCGCTCTGCGGGCCTGCACGCGCACTGCACATCCTCGCAGTCCTCGTGCATCGCCGCGACGCGCTCCACGATGTCACTCCTGCGCATGCGGCTGGCCGTCCGCACGAGCGCGGCAGCGAAGGATCTGTTGGTCAGAAGGGTCTGGTGGCGAGCGACGAACGCGTCCAAGAAACCTGGCGTGGACCGCGAGGCCAGCGACAGAAGTGCGAGCACGATGCCAAAGTGGTCGTCCGGCATAAGCGGCACCAGCGCGTCGAGCGAGCGCGCAACGGGCCCGAGATCTCCATCCGGGCTCGCCTCTATTATTGCGTGCGCGGCGCGGCACGCCTCCGAAGCCAGCGTACCGTCGAGAGTCGAAGGCACACGGGTGGCCAGCGGGCAGAGCATGGGGCACCTGTTTGGAATATGCAGCCTGTAAGTTCATGCCCCATCATATCATATGCGGTATCATTCACACCTGCATATCGGGCACGACCGGCGAGACCCGTGCGAAATCCTCAGCGCGCAGTCTACGCATAGGACCGTGTGGCCACACTCGATCTGAATGACGCTCTTCGGCGCCTCAGCGCACACAACACACGGGTCTTCAGGTTCATCTTGCCGCGTTCGCTTTGTTTTCATTATTTAAACAGTTTTTTTGGCACGTATATAGAACTAAAACTCGATGGACGAAAATGTGACGACCGATCAGCTGATGAAAATGCAATCGCCAAATGCGCAGCCCTGCGGATGCTGCGATCATATGCAGCTGGAAGTATCTATAAAGAATTTGCAAACCGATGATCCGTCAGCGCCGATGCGCACTGACAAGATGTACATCTTTGTTGTATGCGCGGTTGGTACAGTCGCTTTGTACGTGTGGTGTGCTACGTTTGGGGTTTTTCGGACTACATAGTAGTATAGAATAATTATATTACGTGTTGTCGAAGTCCAGTTCTCAGTTCTCAGTTGCACTTGTCTCATGCAAGTATCTGCAGGAACGATGCGGCGCAACTCCGTTCTGCGGGAATTTCTGGAGTTTTACACAAACGGAACGAACAGTTTGGCATTCATGGACGGCCCGCCTTTCACTGACAGCGATCCGAAATTCTTTCGGATTGTTCTCGACCGAATGAGGGGAGCACAATCAACGTCGTGCCACGATCTGCCCCTGTGCCGCTGGGAGTTAGCTCGATTCGGCATAGACACCGAGTTTCCCCGTCGATGTGGATGTGGGCGGCACCATATTCAGAATCGGAGAACAAATTTCAAAGAAGCTCACGCCTGCGTTGTACACTATGCTCTACCGGAGGCCAAAGAAGGGCTCCCACGTGGAGTATTTTGCCGAGCAGGATTTCAACAACCGGACAGTGTATTAGACCTATTCCCACCGGTTCTTGCATGTCAGTCTGCTACCCACCCATGATGCCAGCAGAGGGCATCACGTCCGCAGAGGCTGAGTTCTACGGCCTCGGGTTTTCGTGCAGCATAAACGCACGTGACCTTCGGGCAGCTGCTCCTCTTGGTATTCTCTATCGGAGTGTTTCTATGTCGAGTATTTCGAGGGCGACCTCCGATGCGGCTCGTAGTAATAATATTATTATTATTAATGAAGTGGATTATATATTCACGCATGAACAGTGTCATGGCGGTCGAACGAAACTCACTGCGCTCACATGCCATGTATGCGATCGCCCTCGCGCTGGACATATGCATCACCTCTCTCATCGCATCGTACACAACCACGAGACTCGGAGTCGCTGGCGTTGTGCTTGGCGGGGTAACAGCAGCGTTCGCCGGATGGATGTATCACGAATTCTATGCCACTCGTGGAAGCATGTATCGTAGATCCGAGAAGACAGTATAGTTCACGGTTTGTGCACTGCACCATTTTCTATGAGTATATTGTGTATTAGGCTACCCTCCTTCGCGTACAGTAGAGCATGCATGTACCTCGTCCTGTGGGTTATGGTCGGTTTAGGTTCTGTATGGAAATAAATGAACTGCAAACAGACGCAACGCACCCGTAATTTGCATCTGCGCCTTTTTCGAGGAGGTACTTCACCATTTCCAAGTCCCCTTTCATAGTAGCCTCTATGAGAGCACTTCCAGGGACCGGAGTAGTTGGGCCATCGTAGAACCTGGCTGTGTTGTTGGACATAGCACCTTTGTCGAGGAGGTAGCGGACGACGTCGGTGTGGCCGTTCTGTGCAGCTTCGCTGAGCGCGCTCATTCGATTCGTATTATTTAAAGTTTCCAAGTTCCTTGGTATCTTAGCGTTCACTCGCTGACGCTCGATCTTAGCTCTGATATCATCGTCTGTTCCATGTTCTATGATATATCTGGCAATTTCGGTGCGGCCTTTCTGGCACGCATAGGGAAGCAGAGTTCCGTAGACAACAGCATTTCTGTCAATAAACAGTTTAACAATGTCCAAGTGGCCCTTGACGACTGCGCGCTCCAGGGCCCTGCCGTCGTCCTTCACGTAGTTGACGTCTCCGCCCTGGTTCTCGACGAGGATCTTTAGTATTTCGAGATTACCTCTTTTTGCCATCTCGACAATACAGTCGCCGTCGCCATTTATTCGCAATATTATACGATCAATCTCCTCTTTGTTCCCGTTCTGCAGTGCCCTGACCAATTCCGTCGTCGGATCAAACATCGGTTCATCACGACGCTGGGCAATTCCGTAAAAGTATGCGTTTTCCGACTCGGCACCTTCTTCGACCGCCATAGCCTCTGCGGCCTCAAGAGATTCTCCGGCCACCACGGCTGGAGAAACCTCAAGAGATTCTCCCGCCGCCATAGCCTCTGCGGCCTCATCCATTCGTTCGGTAGGGTTAGCTAAAAAATAGTCTTCTTCTTTCTGCGTTGCATCAGCATCTGTAGGACGTGTTTCGCCTTCGTTTGCATGTGTGGCGCCTGCCGCCTCCTCCTGTAAGTCCGTAGCGCGTAGGTTTGGTTCGGCACGTGCGGCACCTTCTGCACCGTTGTACAGGACCTGCGTGCCGCCTGCGTCTTCGTACAAGACTTGCGTTCCTCCGGCTTCGTCGTCGGATGAAGGGTAATATCGTTTCGTACCACCGCCTATAAAACGACGGAGGCGTAGGAAAGACATGCAGAACAACGGAATACGGTTATATAGTTGTCATAAATTGTTTTCAAAACGCGCTGCTAAGAGTACGCATACTGTTTTGACAAATACCACGCCATATTATCACTTGCACTTCCTGACTTTACATTGAGAAATTTCTTGACGCGTCTGTACGCAAAATAGCTTTTTTCTTGGTCTTTTACTGTTAGGATAGGCGGCGTTTGCAGAGCCCTCAACACAGCTCTTTTCACGTACATGGACCAGGCGTCATCGCCAGCAATTTGCGTCCCCTCGACAGTCTCAGGCGTTTTCGGAATCGTTTGGGCCCAAAGAACATGACATTCACGCTCATCGGGGTTCCCGATTTCCATGTCGTACATTTCTTTTTCACCTTTTACGTCGAATATAACATAAACAACCGGGATGGTTTCCGAGGAAAAATTCCGTATGTAAAATTTCTGTATGTACATTCTTATGTTTGGATTGTCAAAGGCCTCTGTCGACTCGGTCGACTCTTTCTTCGCATTCTTTATGAATCCATTTTCGAAACATGCTTCCAGGCGTTCGTGCCCGTAAGGCTTGCGGTTGAGAGTTTTCGACTCCTCGTATGAAACGTTTCTTTTTTCATAATCATTCCTCACTTTATTGCACTCTACTCTTGGGAAATTGAGTTGAGCTTGGTAAAGCTTGTCAAGTTTGGAAATCTTATGGCCAATTTCTATGACTGCATCATGGAGTGAGGCCATTCTCTGAAATTTGTCTTTTCTGTCTTCACCTTTATACAAAACTATGTACATCAATTTTTTCTTCATATCTTCACGTAACAACTCCAGGCGCTCAATCTGCTTACCGTAATTCTGGCCACCCCCCCGGAATCGATTCCAAATGCTCTGATCCTCGACGACATCTTGGCGGGCCATTTCCGGTGAAGAGATAACATCGTTAATCAAATCTCCCCGGGTTGGAACGTGCGTCGCGGGTACGGTCTCTTCGTCATCGACCTTTTCGTCTGGTATGGGTGCTACATGTTTTGGCTCCGACTTGACGCCTCTCAGCGTTCCTTCTGTCCGGACGTACGTGGACGGTAATATTTTCCACTTCGTTCGTTCGTCCGCCTCTTTGCCGAATAGGATGCTCATTGAGTATAAGTTGTTCTATGCCTAAGCGTATATACGCAGAACTATAAACGTAAAACGGTACCGAAACATGGTTCGTCTTCCCTGGTTGTTCTTGTTACTAGTATCATGCCGTGGGGAATACGGGGCGGTACCGTACCAGGGTCGGGCGCCATGGGCGGCGCTCGTGCTCATGAAGAACGCGACCACAAACGCCAAGTGCTCGGGCGTAGTGGTGGGGCAGCGCACGGTGCTGACGGCGGGCCACTGCCTCTGGGGCTTCGACTCGGCTGTGGTGTACGTGTCCGGCGAGGCTGGCTCCGTGAACGTGTCGTGCATGGAGGCGCGCGTCGAGTCCCCCGCGGCGCTCTTCGACTTGAGCATTGTGGCGAGGGTGCAGCAGCAGCTGGCGCCTTGCGGCATCGAGGTGCATGCGGTGGAAGGGGCGGCGGCGGCCCCGAACGGCGCGGACATCGGGCTCATCCGGCTGGCAACGCCCACTTCTGCGACGCCGCTGCCCATAGGCACTGCATACGGGCCTGCTGCCTCGATATTTGGGTTCGGCCAGACAGACACGTCTACAGACATACTGCAGAGCCTACATGTGTACGAAAGCGCGCCCCTTTCGGACTCATCGTGCACGTCCATAGGCATCCTCGTCGGCCCCGGTTACCAGTGGATGTGCTTTGCGCGGCAGCGGTCCACAATCTGTCATGGCGACAGCGGCGGGCCCGTCGTCGTCAACGGAGTGGCGGTGGCTGTCACCGACCGGTCGACGGAGACGACGGCGGCGGGCGAGTGCCGCCTGAACGCAGTGTCTCTGCACGTCCGCGTGCAGCCCTTCGTGGGGTTCATACAGCGGACGATGGAGGCGTGGGGCGACGTTCCCGTCGTCGTATCCAGTCCGGCGCCGCCCGCGCCCCCGGTGTCGGTCGTCCGGCAGTTTCAGAAGACCTTCGCGGGCGTATACATACGAGGAATAAAGAAGGGGACAAACCAAACGGCCTGGTGCGCCGGCGCCGCCGTGCTCCCCGACGCAATAGTTACATCCGCCATGTGCATCGGCCGCTTCGAAAACTTTGAGGTGTACGAGACCTACCTCTGCGCCGTGATGCCCTCGATGTGCACCTCCTTGCGGCGCGGAATCCTGGTGGCAAAACACCCGTCCGTCGCCGCCTACGAGTCTCAGTTCAGCACGGGGAAGTCGCCCACGACCCCTGGCGTTGACCTTGCCATGATTCGAGTCTGCGGGCCCGCTCTGGACCGCGTTGCAAACGTCACCGAGTCCGTGAGCTCGATGACGATACTCAACGAAAATGGAATCGCTATGATACTATACGCCTTTCCAGACTCGGACTGTATAAGGCTCATGCAGGTTTTCAACCGGCCAAACATAATATGCGCTCCGCTGACTCCATTCTTTACGGGCTCTTCGGTTTTCGCTGCGGGGGGCGTGGCTGCCATCACCACGCAGATGTTCTACGGCACAGGCATCCGGGGCCAGCACGTAAACTCGAACGTGTTTGTTGTGGCCACCAAGCTCGCGCCGTACGCGGGTTTCATGTCCAGCGTCATGCAGAACAAGACGGCGTACGGCGGTGAGATCTACGGAACCCCCGTGACAGTCGGCGCAGTGTCTGCGTGCCCCGTCATGTCGACGCCGCCGTCATCGGACACGAGCTCTACTTCGACGGACATGCAGGGGGCTTTCCAGGCGCCGCACCCGCCGCCAAAGAGGCCGCCACCGAAACCACCCAGCCCCACAAGACCGCCACCGCGACCACCCTGGCCCAGGCCGCCGCCGCCGAGGCCGCCGCCGAGACCTCCGCCACCAAAGGCTCCGATAATAAGGTCGCCGCCACCGAGGACAAAATGACGAAAAACGTACTTACCGTGTATAAGTGTCTGACACCGACCTTACAAATGGCCTCCGCAATTCGCGATGGTCTCTTGTATGTGCCTCCCTCGTTTCCTCTACGGCCTTCCTTCCCATCGAGTCTATCCGACGACGAATTCGTGCAGAAGACCTGGTCCAGTCTCGAAATACCATGCGTCCGCATCCAACGGGGGGGCATGCTGCCCCCCACGACCCCCCTGCAGACCCGATGATTAATTGATTGATGCAATCCCCGTTTACGCCGTCTCGCGGGAGTTTGTTGAACCGAAAACTCGGTACATTATTCATTGCACAGGATCGAAGCGCGTTGTTATATTTTTCCACGGAAACGCGGAGTGGATCACAATGAACGAGCTGCCGCCTTACATGCAGGTAAAAATAAGTTACTTTATGCTTACCAAGTTAAAAACCAATTATGTTTTACGACACGCAGGGGCTGGGGGCAAAGAGTATGCTGGATATACTACAGGATGTTTCAGATTACATGGATGCGGACGTGCTGTGCCCAGAGTACCCCGGGTACTACGATAGAGACGATGGGGTTGAGACGAAACCATCGGAGGATGGACTGCAGGCGCGTGGTATATTGTTAACCGACCATCACGGTAAACTGATACTTGCACCCGCCGCAGGATACTGGTGTCAAGTTCACGAACGCGGTCAAGGCGCACTATGGCGAATGTATTGTGATTGGCTACTCGCTGGGGTGCGCCGTGGCGGTGAATGCGTCCCGGGCGACGGGTTGCGCTGCGCTCATCATATCTCCGTTCGTGTCTGCGATCGGAGTCGGCGCACAGAAGTTGCTGGGTCTCGGCCTCAGCATGGCAATGCTCTGGAAGCCATTTGACGTGTTCGTGATCACCGAACAAAGCTTCTCGAAGGACGCCGGCGTCTTTGTGGCCTACTGCGAGGAGGACACCGTCATACCGGACAATCACGGCCCTCGGGCCCTCAAGATGGCAAAGTCTGCATGCACCCGTTCGACGGGCCACGCTTTTGGTGGAGTGACGCACCACACAATACCGTCACATTCGGAAGTGTACTCCGAGTTTTTAGCATTTCATGTGTAGTTTTGCAGTTTCTACATAAAAACACATCCGAAGAAAACTTGAATACCATAATGAGGGCAATATTATTATTTGCGTTTGCGTCGTCTTCGCTCCTAAAAGGGGCCGAGTCTTTCGTCATCGCGTATGCCACGTGCACGTACGATGCCCGGCATAGGACGGTGGATGCCGCGCAGGCCACATGGCGAGCGGGCATACGTTCGCTCATTTTGACAAATGCATCAGTGGAGGCAGTGCTCCCATGGAAGTGTGGTACGGTGGACCCGATGCGGGACTGCCATGGAATACCCCCGCCGAGCAGCGATGCGCGGGGGTGCCACGGCTGGCGAACGCCACGCTCGACTTTGATTTCCTTGCCATGCCAGATGACGACCCCATGATTCTATACGTAAACATGCATAAAACAAGTAAAAATGCAATCACACTTGTGCCGCCCAGCAGGACGCGCACAATTGCACCATCGTTCCCGGAAATGCGTTCATGGCGCCCAGAGAGGCTGCAATCTGCAAGTTGGTGTTTGATCTAGATACTGCCTTTACTAAAACGTCTCCCGTGTCCGGAGAGTACGCAAAGACCGCCAGTCCGTTCCCTCCTGGGAACATAGCGCTGAAAGCGCCAAACGAGTCTATGGGCAGATTGACCTGAAGGAGCGCCCCAGTGCATCCGACGGACGAGTCTACTCCGCAGTTCTGCGACCTGTTTGCGTTGGCGTTGGCATAGTTTGGAGGTACTGGGTCTTCCCAGAATCGCACAGCCACCGTTGCGTAGGAGGCCGCATAGGGAACCCCGCTGCAGTTGAGCACGATATTCCCTTGCGACACGGCCTCGAACACGGCGCCACGCGTCGACATGACGGAAGGCGCCATCGTTCCTGGTGCGCCCCACGCGTTGGCGGACGCGACGCACAGCTGGCCAGGCTTCGCGGCAGGAGGCGGCGGTACTGGGCTCGGCGGAGGTGGCCTCGGCGGGGGAGGGTTGGGCGGAGGTGGCGGAGGCGGCCTCGGTGGGGGAGGGTTCGGCGGAGGCGGCCTCGGAGGAGGAGGGTTCGGCGGAGGCGGCCTCGGGGGCGGCGAGGGGGGAGGCCGTGGAGGTATGGGGCTCGGAGGCCTCGGGCTCGGCGGTTGCGGTGGAGGATTGTACGGCGCTGGCGGCCATGGGGGCGCCGGGGGTGGCCTGGGTCTTGGTGGCCTCGGAGGCAATGGCGAGGGAAGTGGCGGCGACGGTGAAGGCGGTGATGGTGGTGGTGGCATCGGTGGCGGCGGCGGAGAAGGCGAAGGCGGCGGCGGGGGTGGCGGCATCGGCGGCGGCGGTGGCGATGGCGATGGTGGAAGTGGCGGAGACGGCGAGGGCGGCGGCGGTGGAAATGGAGAGGGCGGTGGTGGCGATGGTGACGGTGGCGGCGGCGGCGATGGCGAAGGCGGTGGCGGTGGATAGGGCGAGGGCGGTGGCGGCGAGGGCAACGGTGGCAGCGGCGGTTATGGAGAAGGTGGTGGTGGAGGATAAGGAGAAGGTGGTGGCGGCGAGGGCGGTGGTGGAGGAAAAGGAGAGGGTGGCGGCGGCGAGGGCGGTGGTGGAGGAAAAGGAGAGGGTGGCGGCGGCGGGAGCGGGGGCCTGCAACACAGAGGTGATGTTATGATTGGGTCCGTATTCTATCGAGAGGTTTTACAAACGTACCCTGGATTCGGCGGAGCGCGCGGCGGCGGATGCCAGGGCGCCGGTGGCGGCACGGGAGGCCCGGGTGGGTTCAGAGGAGCCGGGGGGGGTCTCGGAGCGCGCAGCGCCTCTGCAGCGCCCGAAGCGAGCAGCAGGAGCGCTATGCGCATCGCCATGGTATACTTTGAATGCAATCCGTTTATATGCGCGCTCGATCGTTTTTCGTGATTTTTTTCCATCCCAAACTGCATCGATTGGAAGAATGGAATTTATGAACGACAGCGATGACGGCGAGGCACTCGTGTATGCCGACGACAAGCCGGTCGACCCCACGCGCGTCTTCTCGGCAAACTACGTGACGGTCGCGTGGTACATGTGCGCGGCCCAGGGCGGTGCACTGCTGGTCGGCTTCTTCGTCGCCGTGAGCATGTTCAACGTCGCTCAGTCCGATCGCCAGGGGAGCAACCTCGGAGATATGCAGATAGTGCCATATGCTGCGCTCAGCGCTTTCGGCCTGGCGGCCCTCTTTCTCGAGATCGCCGTATGGAACCGACGCGTCGACGATGCCAGAACTTACATGCAGAAGCACAGGGACGAGGCTTTCGTCCCGCACGGGGCGGAGCCCATCCCGGACGAGGTGGCATCGTTCAGCCAGGTTTCAAGGATTTCCAGGTGAGGGGTATGCTGCCCCCCCAGGCCCCCTGCCGTTTGTAACACATCAGACACCATGCCGTTCAAGGCAGTCGTTTCTGAATCTTCCTTTACGATATAGGATTACCAGTTTCGCCATAGTATCCATACTTGCTGGCGCAACCCTGCCAACGGTGAGCCTCATGCTATCTTCAAAGACACCATCTGGAACGACACTCAACGCGTCCTGGTTCATGTCGTGGTCGGCCGACCTGGCCCTCGCTGCCGCCATCGGGAGACACCTTGCGCCCTTCCTTTCTTCCGGAATAACCGTCTACAGGGAGGCTGAGAACAAGAGCATCATACCCGCGCTCGTCATAATGTCGCTCGTCGTCGCGCTCGACGCTGCCACTTTCGGGTCCTCGATAGCAGCAGCCTGCCGGCCTCTATCAAGCGTCGTCTTTACTCCGCTGGATGACATGCATTCGCGGCGGACACTCGCCGCGTGGTTCCAGACAACCAGCCCACCGCCACCGCCGACGCACCCGCCTCCGTCTCCGCTTCCGCCTTCTCCTATTCCGCCTCCGCCCCCAGTGGTTGCGTCATGGAGCATCACCGGCACCATGATGACACCCGTCAAGTCCACAAACGCGTACGGCAACGCGGAGACCGAGGCCATGATTACGATAGCTTGCATGTCCGGACTTGCCGCCCTTGCTTGGATACGAGTCATGTACGCCGCAGCCAAGACGACGGACTCTGCAGCGCACAAGAGTGTCATCATATACATCCTCATTGGCTGCGCAATTCAGGTATGGAGTGGTTCGTTTTTTACTAATCTGAATACGTTTCGCTGAGACCTCTCACATTGCAGGGCATGCTGGTGGGTGCTGTATTCCCCGACATGACGGTAGCGAGCTCGACGGGCGACTTTGCGAGCAACGTCAAGCTCCTCCGGCCGGGGTCCAAGGTGGAGTGGCATCACGACCCTATGATGTACATCATCGGAGCGCTCGTCATACTCGCCGGCGTGGCCAACTTCTTCCTCATAATCGTGTCTGAGTCACTATAAGCGTCGTCGCTACACTTCTGTACCAACATGGACGATCTGCTGGGGCATATACGTAGAAACATAGGGAAGATTGAAATTTCTACGATAGACGGCTGCAAAACTATTCGGCCGTATTTGGCATTGAGGAGGCCCGAGGGCTTGTATGTTTTATCTGACAACACTTTCTATTTAATAAAGGAGACTGGTGAGATTGCGGGTAACGATGGAAAAAGATGGACGAGTCTCGGAAAGTTCACCTACGGAACTCTGACCTGAAAAGCAGCATCCGGGGTCCTCACGTAGTAGTCGTATGGAACCATGGAGGTGCCTTGGAAGTAGAGCGGCAGGGGCTTGTAGTAGCAGGTTCAGCAGGCCTTGGTCTGAAAACGCTACGTCTGATGCCCGGTGCCACAGTTCGGAGAGATCTGCCGTGGTTCGCTCGCTGAGGATGGCAGTATCGTAAAGCATCACCGTTTCCTGGAAGTACGACGTGTTGTCCATGAGGCTTTGAGGATACCCAATGTCCTCGAGTAAGCGAGGCCCACAACCGGGGACAAACTGCGTCTCGAGGCGCCACACGCACTGCGGAAACCCGTCAGGGTTTGTCAGCAGCGCGCCCTCTGCGTCGATGTTGGCGAAGAATCTCCGGAGCGACATGGGATCCCGAATTTCAGATTTTGCGTCAACGAACAGCACCCGATCCCAGCGTTCGAAGCGCGCGCTGAACACTGCGAGCTTCGCGTAGTACCCCTCCAACTTCAACCTTCGATACGAAATAGTGCGTGCAGCCTCGTCATCCGGCGGCCCGCCGGGCACGGCGCAGGCGGCGAACACCATGTGATCCTGCGTCACAACCGCGTGCGTTATAATCTCGCGCTCTGCACTCTGCGCATGCAGAGGTCGTTCGCCGCAGCGACCGGAACCAGCACATGTGCGGCAGCACAAAAAATGTTCATTGTTCTAATGTCCGCAGAAAGAGTATAAAAAATGACGGTTTATAATATGCATAAAAACTATCAATGGACGACATTGTGACGCATGCGCTTAACGTCTCCATATCAGCTCTACGGCACGATCTTGCCACACTGGAAATTCCTCATCGACTCCTGCCGCAGCAGCCACCACCTGAGCTGCCGCAGCAGCTACTTGAGCTTCCGCAGCCGCCACATGAGCTTCCGCAGCCGCCACCTGAGCTGCCGCAGCAGCTACTTGAGCTTCCGCAGC
>Ga0136642_1000598_pt1 | contig 17893 bp, 14 predicted proteins | sample LowCatLa1302831Y_FD_115313 | JGI IMG/M metagenome (GOLD analysis project Ga0136642, IMG submission 115313) | Freshwater microbial communities from Lower Cathedral Lake, Yosemite National Park, California, USA - 13028-31Y | ecosystem: Environmental > Aquatic > Freshwater > Lake ... | reverse complement strand
AGAATAAATATTATAATTTAAGATATAATTTTAATAAAATTCAGAGGAGAGGACCAGATAATTCTGTTTTTAAGAATTTAACATTAAATAATACAATAAAAGCGATTGTTGGATTTCATCGTTTAGCGATTCTAGATCAGTCTTCGAAAGGAGATCAACCATTTATGTTTTCAGATGCATATGATGAAATTGTTGTAGTATGTAATGGTGAAATATACAACTACAGAGAACTTATTAGAACGCATGATTTACATCCAGAATCTAATTCAGATTGTGAGGTAATTCTTGAACTCTACAAAAAATATAAGGATGTCAATAAAATAGTTAGTTTATTGAATGGAGAATATGCATTTGTAATATATCATAGAAATCTTTATTATCATAAGATTGAAGTATTTGCTGCGACTGATCAGATATCAGTTAGACCACTTTTTATTGGATATATGGATAATGATTCTGATGAACAAGATATATTATTTAGTTCAGAAATGAAAGGATTAGGATGTTGTTCACGTGTTGAGAGATTTAAGCCAGGACATATTTTTAAAATATCATATTATAATAAGGTTCAAAATAATGTTGAATATGAAAAAACTCTTATTAAGTCGTATGAACCATATTATAATTATGTATATAAGCCAATTGAATCTGATTTAAATATAATACATCATGAAATAGTTGAGAGATTATCAAATGCAGTTAAAAAACGTATTCACTCAGATAGACCAATTGGATGTTTATTATCTGGAGGATTAGATAGTTCACTTGTTGCATGTTTACTTGCACGTCATATGAAAAAAATGGATTCTAGTAAAAAGGTTGATTATTTTAGTATTGGAAATTCAGATGCTCCTGATGTTGTAAATTCACGTATTGTATTTGAACACATAAAAAATAATATCAATCCAAATGTTGTTCATCATGTATATAATATTTCTTTTGACGAGGCATTACAAACAATACCTGAAGTTATTGAAACAATTGAAACATATGATATTACAACTATTCGTGCATCAACATGGCAATATTTACTTGGAAAAAAGATTTCTGAAAATACAGATGTTAAAGTTATATTAAATGGTGATGGAGCGGATGAGATAGAAATGGGATATCAATATTTTAAAAGTGCTCCAAATTCAATTGATGCTCAAAAAGAAACTGAAAAACTTGTGAAAGAAATTCATTTATATGATTGTTTAAGAGTAGATCGTGCAATATCAAATCATGGATTAGAAGCAAGAGTTCCATTTTTAGATATTGAATTTTTTGAATATTATATGAATATATCGTCTGAATTAAAAATGCCAAAAGATGGAATGGAAAAATATTTAATAAGAAAGGCATTTGAAGTTGTTGACCCTAATCTTTTATGTAAAGAAATTTTATGGCGTAAGAAAGAGGGGATGTCTGATGGAATTTCTAAAAATACAAAATCATGGTATGAGATAATTAAAGATCGTGTCGAAGAAATTATTTCAAATGATGAATACTTGCATAACACATATAAACATTTAAAACCTGTTTCGAAGGAGTCATATTATTACAGAAAGATTTTTGAGTCACATTATAAAAATAGGGAAAAAATACTCGAACACTTCTGGTTACCAAATTGGTCAGGTAATATTACAGAACCATCCGCTCGAGTATTAAAAGTATATGAACCATAAATTTTTTATTTTATATTTATATTATGAATAATATTGATATTGAAAAGTATAATGATATAAATTATTTAAGTACATTATTATTTGATGTCTTATATAATAAAAAGATGGATAGAAAGATTCAAATAGAAGATGTTACAGTTAAAGATGCTTTAAAGATGTCTAATATAAAGAAACAATATAATGGTAACGAATTAACTAGTTTAATAAATGGTATTTTTAATAGAAATATTAGTTATCAATATAATATTTTGAATAAATATATATTTAAAATAAATGATATTGATCATCCAGTTGATATTATTCTTTCACCAAATACATCCAATATAAACAGAATGGTAACTTATTTATTGAGTGGATTAGTTATAAATAAGAAAACAAAACATATATTGATGAATATATTTAATTTTGATGTACAATATGATAAAATAAAGTATTTTATAACAAAAATTTCTGATGATGAAAATATAACAAAATCACTTGCAAAAAAGGATCAAATTATTTCAGTTGAATTAAGAGAACATTATTTTAAAATGGATACATTACAAAATATATTTAATGATATTTCATATAATATAATTGATGATGATATTTATATATTAATATTCCAAGTATTACATACATTAGCTATTATACAAGAAAGATATCCAACTTTTAGACATAATAATTTAGATTTAAAAAACATATATTGTTATTTGAAGGAAAAGAATTCTTCTACATATGAATATAAATTAGATGGAAATACTTTTATTATTCCAAATATTGGCTTAGAAATAAAGATAACAAATTTTGAAGAAGCTAATATTTTAAATGAAATTGATAATGAAAGTATTATAGATTCATTAAAAACAAATGATAATACTTATGATATTAAAATATTTTTAGAATCATTAAATAAAGTTAATAAATTATCTAATGAAATAAAAATATTTATTAAAGATATAATGAATAATCTTGAAAGTCCGAAAGAATTATTATTTAGTAGTTCTAAATTTAATTCAATGAAATCTAAATCTGGTATGTCAGAAGCGTCTTTTGAAGATAAAATGAAAAGAGTAAGTTTACGTGATATGGATTCAGAAATATCTGTTGATGGACCTAATATGTCTAGATCAAGAAGAGTAAAGAAATCATCAAAGAAATCATCAAAGAAAGGATCTAAAAAGACATCTAGAAAAATGAAAGGAGGAGCAAAAAAGAGAGGATCTAAGAAGGGTTCTAAGAAAATGAGAAAGCAAAAGAGAGATACAGTTGATGCTGATGAAGATACAGAAGAAGAATTATCTGAAGTAGAAGACGAAGATGAAGAATTTGATGAAACTGAAAAACCTGAAAAACCAAAGAAGGAACACAATAAGGAACACAATAAGGAACACAATAAGGAACACAATAAGGAACACAATAAGGAACACAATAAGGAACACAATAAGGAACACAATAAGGAACACAAGAAATTATCATTAGATGATATGCCTTCTGATGTATCTGTTGATGAAGATGAAGTACCTAAACCCAAGGAAGACGCACCTGTAATGAAACGTGCATCAGTTCAAAGAAATTCTAGAATGGGTGATTTTTTAGGAAGTGATAATTCTATGAATCAATCAGCAAGATCTGTTAAAACAAACAAATTATTTGGAGCATTAGGAGCGACTCATGCGGATTTAAATAATATGCCATCAAATTTACCAATGGTTGATCCATCAATGAATAGAATGGTTAGAATGGGCGGAATGCCAGGAATGAATCAACCAATTATGACTGAATCACCAATGATGGGAGAATCAATGATGCCTATGCCATCAATGATGAATCAACCAATGATGAATCCTCAAATGATGAATCAACCAATGATGAATCCTCAAATGATGAATCAACCAATGATGAATCAACCAATGATGAATCCTCAAATGATGAATCAACCAATGATGAATCCTCAAATGATGAATCAACCAATGATGAATCCTCAAATGATGATGAATATGCCAATGATGGGAGGAAACAAACATTTTTTTTTTGACTCAGTAAATGACTCAAAAAACTCCAATGACCTAAACAAAGCGTCTTTAAAATACAAGTCAAAAAAACAAAGAGGGGGATTTCATGTAATTCCCAAATATATAGAACCATTTTCAAATCCTTATCAGCCTAAAGATGAAGCAATAACAAAATCAAAGCAATATTATGAAGATAATAAAAAACAAATAGATGGTTTAAAGCCAGATTCAATGTTACAGCCAAAAGATCAAAGTGCTCTTAATGGAACAACACAGGCATATATTCCACAACCGCAAGGAATGCAAGGTATGAATTTACAAGTTACAATTCCAAATATTATACCTCCTGGACCAACACAAAAGGTTCAGCAGACATTTAATCCAACATATTATGTACCTATGATGAATCCTTATATGCCTAATACAGGTAGTAATCCATTATTATGGCATCCAGCAGTTCCACCAATCGTTCAAAAATATAATATAACTTTTGGTGGAGCGGATGTTACAAGATTAGGTGAAGTATATGAAGATATGTTACCAACAAGAATTGCAATGGCAAAAAATACTTTTAATAGTTTATCTGAGCGTTTAACAGTTATAAATTATTTAAGAACAGTTTTAATAAAACAGGGAGATGGAGAAGAAATTGGTTTTGACTCAAGAAAAAAGGCAGAAATTAATACATTATTAAGTCATTTAAAGATAATTGGAGTAAATCCATATAATTTCAATAAAACAAACAATCCATATACAGGATTACCTGATAGATTATTAGTATATAAATCATGTTATCCAATTAAAGTTGATCAAAATACAAATATTCAATGTTCTAATGATAATATTGGTATTAATGTAAGAATATACCAATTATTAGAAGGAGAAGCAGTTATGACAAATATTGGAAATGAATTTAAAAAATATTTTGAAGTATGGAGAGAAATTGTTTATTATGAAAAAATTCGTGAAGAAGTTGTTAAGAATAATATATCACCAAACTTTGTAACATTAATATCTTATTTTATGCATCCAAGAACATTATTAGATTTTGCAAAATATAGAAACGCAAAAGATTCACAATCAGATCCATCAATGACTGAATATTATAAATATTATAATAAATTTATTTTACATAAAATATTAAATATACCAAATTTTCGTCTCAAATTAAAAGAACAATTAGAAAATAAATATTCTTATATTAAGTCAAGATTTATAAATGGTCAATTTAGATCTTTACCATTAGAATTTGGACAATTAAATACACTCGGGTCACGAACAATTAATATGGGTAATAATGTTTTAATAAAGAGAGAAAGACAATATCCTCAAGTAGTTATGACATGGGAAAGATTTATAGATGAAAAACTTAAAGAAGAAGGACAATTTATGAATGTATCTGATACTTGTTTAATTGCTTTAACAGAAGCACCAACACAAAATATAAAAACATGGAGTACAAGAAAATATGAACAAAATGGAATAAATGTTTCTGTATTAAGAATGATATCTACAGGATATCATGATCCAGAAGTCTGGAAATCCATAATTTTTCAACTACATAGTGCATTTTATATTTTATGTAGAAAAGGTATTTGTATATGGAACTTTAATTTAGAAAATAATGTATTTATTAAAGATACAAATTTTGATAATAATAATATTGGATTTTGGAAATATATTATTGAAGGTATAAGTTTTTATATTCCAAATTATGGTTCAATTTTATTAATTGATACCCAATTTAAGGATTTAGATGTTGGGCAACCTTTAATTGCAAATATTCAAAATCAATTTGTTGATTGTAGAGATGATGAATATCATTTAAGAAGTGAAGAAAATTTTAGATATAAAGTTATGATGTCTGATGTATTTGATAATTCTGATCAAATAAAGAGAGCAATTGATAGACGTAATGATGATTTATTTAGAACAAAAATTTTTGATAGCAACGCATTTGGTTCACGTGCCGATGCTCATGCTGGCGCAATACCCCTTGAAACACCAATAAATGACTTGGTTACAAGTATTGGACGTGGTGAATATAATAAGATTGATAACATTATAAAAAATCATGCGTATTATTTACATAATAGAGTTGGTACTTTATTAAATGAAAATGAAAAGAAGAATATTGTTCCAAATAAATATGATTTTAAGCCAGGTGATTTAATTGGTTATTCTGATAATGATCCTTTAAATTATTATATTGCGATATTTATTAAGGATATTCCTGATGGAATCGCAGAAATAGATAATCCAATTGGTTTTGGATCTTCCGCAGGAGCAGCAGGAGCAGCAGCAGCAGGAGCAGCAGCAGCAGGAGCAGCAGCAGCAGGAGCAGGAGCAGCAGGAGCAGCAGCAGGAGCAGCAGGAGCAGCAGGAGCAGCAGCATTACCTTTAGCACCAAAAGCAAAAATTATTACAATTGATAGAACAGATCCTAGAAGAATAATTGCAAATATTTTAAATGTTGAATATGCTTCTACAGTATTTATAAATGAAAATATTAAACAATTATATAAACCAAATTATAAATTATCTGATGAGGAATTAATAGAAAAATACGAAATAAAATTTACATAAATTAATATAATTTTAAAAAATAAAATTATATTATATTATAATATATGAGTAAACAAACTTTAGTATTAGAGCCAGCACCTAAAAAATCTTCAACTGTTGATTTAGGAAAACAAAATGCAAAGATTGAGAAACAAAATAGATTAATAAGTAAGAAGAATTTTAATTATTATGATTTATATAAAGATTATGATGAAAGTAAGAATAATTTAGATATGGTTTATAAATTAGAAAAGGCACCATTTTTATACACTAATGTACATTCTAAAAAATATTTTGAAAGATATAATGATATTAAGCAATGTCGCGAGGATGATTGTAATGATACGAATGATTCTGAATTAGTAAGAGAAGCATATTTTTCAAGAGAAAATATTGAGATCATACAGAACGCAATTATAAGAAATGTAGCAAAGAAAACAAAAAAATATATTATTTCAAGACAGAAGGAGGATGACATTATAACTTTAATGAATGGTGTGTTTCATGACTATGCTAAACACTTGCCATACGATCTTAAAGGTCAGGTAAAAGAGTTGAATGACAGAACAGTAAATTTTGTAACTCCTTGGTTAATAAATGAAATTGAAGCATATCAAAATTATTTAATTGATTCTAATACACCATTAAGTCCACCAGAGTTACCAATGAATGTAGTTAAAATCCGTAAAGAATCTCTTCCTAGTACATTTCCAAGATAAAACATTTTTTTATAAATAATTATTTAATAATTATTTAGAAATAAATTTAATTCTTTTTGTAGAAGACAACTAATCCACGTTTACGGAGGATTGATGGTGGGTCTAAGTTCTCATTTCCACCTGGTGTTAATAGAGATACAGGGGATGAATTGCGACTGGCGTCTCCTTGAACAAGACCAGTGTAGATGCTGACTGGTCTGTATGCATAGTTTACACCATTGCATAAAACCATTGCTGATGTTCCGATCATCATTTCACGTTTGCTGACGTATGTTTCATCGGCTTTGGGGATTGTTGGTGTGAATAATTCTGCGAAAACAGCTGATTTGATTACGAATGAATCATTATCATCTCCGATGCGTAATGTGTCTGGGCAATCAACTTCAGTTTGGTTGATTGTGTCATATCCGTTTGCAGTTAATGGGAGTTGAACAAACATGGGTGCAGAAGCAGTGCGGATTTCAGGTGATTTGAATTTACGAGATAATGAAACTGCTAAGACTTCATCAGCCTTGTATACTCTGCGTGTACGTTGGACGAATGTATTGTTGACGAATTCGTATACAGATTGGTTGAGTGTGTCGGTTACACTGATTGGTGCTCCTGTTCCGAATGGGGGAACGTTGATTTGTAAGTAGGCAACATTGTATACTTCTTGGGTAAATCCAATGTTGTTGAATTGTGTGTAGTTCATGTTGTTGTAGACAGGGGCTGAGATAACTGTGATTGGGTTGAATGAGAAAGCTGCGAATAATCTTCTGAGTACAATTGTTTCATCTCCCATGTTTACTAATTCAGGTGTGTAGACTGAGAATTTGCAGGCATCAATTGAGTTAACGAATTCAGCAGCTGTTGTGTCGAAGTATTTACCAGCACGGAGAGCAATAACTGAGTTCCATAAGTGTTGTTGGAGCATGACACGGTTGCGTAAATCCTTGATTGGGGATTCGCTGTCGCAAACAACGTCGTTTCTGTCAGTTACTAATGCATAGAAGAGTTTGTAGTCGGGTAATGTGGCGATTGATTCCTTTTGGTATTTGGATTTGACAACTGCTCCTAAGTTGGCTAATAACATGCGTTCATCAACAGAGTTGAATTTAGGTACAAAGAGAGCGAAGAGTAAAGGATTGACATAAACACCGGGGTTGTGCTTGTTTACATCATAACGTCCGCTTAATGAGACAGTTGAGCAATCAGTGTGGAGCATTGATTGGATGATAACTGATGCATGGAGAGTGCGTGTCATGGAGTATACTTTTAATACTTCTTGTAAGATTCCATATTCAGTATCCTTTAATTGGATTCCAGCATTTGATTCAACTGCGACTGTTCCTAATAATTTAGAGAATGATGTGACGTTTGTTTGGGGGAATAATCCCTTGTCTTCCTTTTCTTGTTGATCAGTACCTGATTCGAGCTTCATTTCAACTAATCTTCTGAATTCTTCAAATTCAGAATCAGTTAATCCATTTTCCTTGGCATAGCGTTTTGCGGTGTGTAAAATGGAATATAATGTTTGTCCACTGGCATTACCTGCTAATACATTCTTCATGATTAAGTTGTAGAACTTGCGTGCTGTTCTGCGTACATCTTTGGCGCGTTCTGTGAGTGCTTCCATGACTTTATCGTATAATGTGTTGTCATCGGGATACTTGCGTCTGAGACGTTCGTAGTCTGATAATGTGAGGGTTGTCTTTCCCTCGCTGATTAAGCGTTCAACTTCTTTTTGAACATTACCTGAGGGTGCGCTATCAAAATTACGGGTTGCTTTATCCATATTATATATTATATTAAAATATAATTTTTTACAAGAATTAATATTGAACTAAATATTTTTATATAAATTAAAAACTATATTATTGTATTTATTACATTTTCAATATTACCAGAGTATGAATCCAATAATTTTTTAATCTTATCATCTTCCACAACAAAATTCATTGATTTAATTTGATCCAACTCTTTTTGATATTTATATGTTTCGAGTGACTCTAATAGATCAGGATTTTCTAATATCTTATATAATATTTTTCTCTTTTTATCATCTCCAACTAATTTTATAAATCTAACATCTTTTATAAATTTATTAAATTCAATATCTATAGTAATTTTTACTAAAACTACCTGATTTTCTGTAAAATCTAATTCTTTCCCATCTTTTATAACTTCTCCAAATGTTATAAGCACAATATCATCTAAACTATTTAAATTTGATTTATAATTGTGTGTATATATTTTATTTTTTAAATCTTTGAGAGTTTTTATATCTGTTACATCTATTTTTTCAGAAGATCCATCATCGTAATGACATGTTATTGTAATCATTTTGTAATATTTATGATTTATTAAAATTGAATATATAAACTTATAAAATCAATTTTTAATATAAATAAACACATATATTATAACTAATGTCACTAGAGTCATCAAATTGGGTTAAAAAATATGAACCAAAAAATAGTAATGAATTTATAGGTAATTCAGTAGCTGTAAATAAAATTAAAAAATGGTTACATGATTTTCCTAATTCATTTCCATCATATATTCTAATAGGAAGTATTGGTGTAGGTAAAACAATTTTATCAAAATTATTATTAAAAGAAGCAGGATATGATTATATTTATTATGCATCTAGTGATGAAAAGAAGGATGATATATATGAAACAATTATTAATAATCCTAAAAAGAAGATTGGGGTTATAATAGATGATACGAATCGTATAAATTTAACGAATGAAAAGAAAAACATTATAAACTTATTTTTATTGAATGAAATTAATAAGAAATTTCCTATTATATTAATATCAAATTTAACTCATTCAAAATTTATAAATAAATTGATACAGAAGAAGCATTGTCCAGAGATAAAATTTGAATTACCTGGTGAAACATCTTTTAAAACTATTATTGGAAAGATTTGTAAAGGTGAAAATCTTCAAATAGTTCAAGATGTTGTTTCAAAGATAATAGAATATTCGCAAAAAGACATTCGTAAATGTATTTTAATATTGCAAGATTTATATTTAACTTATGGAAATAGTATTGATGATATTAAATTTAAACTATATAGAACATATACTCAACGTAAAGATATTGATTGTGGATTATTAATTTCAAATAAAAATTTAATGGATAATTATAAAAGTATTCAGACATCACTTAAGATGTATGACAAAGAAAAAGTTTTACTACCATTAATGTTATTTGAGAATTATCCGCTTTCAATTGAGAATAAAAATTTAAAAAAAGGTCAAAAAATAGATATGATTTCAAATGTAATAAATTCATTATCAAATGGTGATGTTATTGAAACAAATATTTATTCTGATCAAAATTGGTATTTACAAGATACTCATGGATTTTTTTCATGTGTTAAACCATCATTTGATATGATTTCTGAAAACAATAAAAAATTTTACAATTTGAATTTTAGTTATGATTTAAATAGTGTATCAATAAAAAATATAAATAGGAAGAATTTTATGAATATACGAAATCATTTAATAAATTTCAATAACAATGATATTTTGTATATGCATAAGCTATATAAAAATCAAATTAAGAATAAAAAAACTGATAAATTAAATAAAATATTAGCAGAGTATAATATTAATATCAAAAACATTACATCAATAAATAATATTGATAAAACATACAAAGAAATATAGAAATATAGAAATCTAGTCATTTATAAATCAACATCGTCCAACATAGACAAAAACTCTTCAGTTTTTTTTTCAAGATTTTCTAATTCTTCTGCCATTTTCTTTTTTTGTAAATGTTCATCTAATAATGAGTTATTAGATGTTCCATAATATTCATTTAGATCATCATCAATCTTTTGAATATATTCAATTTCTTCATATAATTTATAATATTCACTTTTAATATTATTATAGAATTGTATTTGTGAGAGATTTGATTTTATTAATCTATCTTTTGATACTTCTAATACCATTTCTAAGAAATCACACTTCTTCATTAAATTATGCATATATTCATTATCAATATTTTCTTCTTCATCTTTATCATACTCATAAGGTTCTTCTGATTTGTCACTTAAACTTTCTTCATCTGAATCATATTTTTTTAATTTTCTTTTATGTACTCTTTCCACTTTTTTTTCATCATTTTTTTTTAAAATAGTTTTTTGTGTTGATGGAGCAAGAATATTATGATTTGTAATATTCCAAATAGATATATTTTTTGTAGTTTGATCTGTACTATTCCCTAATGTTGGGAATAATTCTAAATTTGTTAAATCTATAGGTTCAACTTCTTTTTCAACTTCTTTTGGAGCATCTTTGTAAGGATTACGCAAATCATGGTTTAATCTATCAGTTTCTCTCTTTTCATAGAATTGAGATGAATCTCTTTCTTTTGGTTGTTCCTTTACAAATGCAGAACTAGAAGTTTCTAATGCTTGTAAATTTCTAGTTTTTCGTTTTACAACAGGTTCAGAAGTCATTGTATTCGATTGGGTAAATGTTTGTGGTGATTCATTAATAGTATTCATTTTATTCTTTTAATATAATAAATATAAAATTCAATTTTTTATATACATTATATATATGAAGAAATACATAGATATACCTCTAATATATAAATATTCTCATATTCCCAAAGAAGACATCCATGGTATGATGAATTTATATCTTAATTCAAAATCAAAAGAAATTGGTAATTATCAATGTCCTTCTTGTTCTTATAGTAGTTCTAAAATACTATATAAATATGATAATATATTATTTGATAATTCATTATTACACCATGTAATAGAACATAATTATGAACCATCTAGAGATATAATGAAAAAAGTAGAAAAAATACAAAAATTAAAAAAGAATAATAAAATAAATAATAAAATAAATAATAAAATAAATAATAAAATAAATAATAAAATAAATAATAAAATAAATATTAAGGCAACATTTGAAAGAGAAAATACTAAACGTAAATTTGTAATTGATCGTAATCAGATATTAATATTAGATAGTTTATTAAATTATGGAAAAGATAAACTTTATATGGATAAATCAAAAAATTTAAGATATTCAGAACATTCTGGTTTATTAGATTTTAACAAACATAATTTAGAAAAAGTTTTAATAAGTGCACAAACAAATAGACAAGACAAAGATGATCCAGAAATTTTATTACCTCAAAATATGATTGATGCACTTGATTATGAATTTATGTTTCACACTCATCCTCCAACACCTTATCCGGGAGCAAGAGCCTCACAAGGAATATTATATGAATTTCCATCAACAAGTGATATATTACATTTTATTCAACATTATAATGCTGGAGATACTCAAGGTTCCATGGTTATTACACCTGAAGGAATGTATATAATTCATTCAAAAACTGGTGATGATAAAATTAATATAAATGAAGATGACGCTATGAAAATATCAAGTGAAGTATTTGATATACAAAGAGATGCTATTGATAAATATGGTATTGATTATTTAAAAACAGATAAATTTTATACAAAGGTAATGGTTGATTTTAAATATATAAATGAATTTAATAAAATTTTAAAAAAATATTTAGATGATCAAATATATGTTGAGTATATACCAAGAAAATTAGATAAATCAGGTAATTATGTTATAGATAAGTTAGTTATTGAATTAAAACCTATAGAACCAAAAATTAATTAGTATTGAATTAAAAATAATATATTTATAAATATTATAAATATGTCATATAGATTAGTAAAAAATCAATTAGGAGGTGGATCTTTCGAAATATTAATGTTAATCGTTGCTGTAGCCGTAGTATATTATTTATTTGTTCAATCTCAAAGACCAGTAAAGGAAAAATATGAAGTATCTGAATCTTATTCTCAATCAGTACCTTCATCTTCTCCAGAATCAACTGAAGCCGATGAATTAAATAGAAAGAATAGACCAGCAGTTGACTTAAAAGCTCCTGGTGTTCCATATTTAGATCCTCCTGCATCTTATTCCGATGATGAATCAGTTGTATCAAGCCCAACAGCAAGTCCTGCATCAAGTGTTGCATCAACAGTTGCATCATCCCCTAAACCAGTTGCTGGAAAAGTTGTATCAACTGCAAAGAAAGTTGGATCAGCAAAGAAAATAGAAAAATATACTAATGTTAGAGATGTTAATAAATTATATTCTGTAAGGGATTCATATGATTTAAAAACACCATTAAGTAAATCACAATGCTCACAAAAATGCTGCGGTCATTATTGGAAGGAAGGAATAATGGGTAACTTCAAAGGAAATGATCCTGTTAAATGGTCAGATGTTGGTGTAGGAAGAAAATACAGAACATCTAATGTAACATGTATGGGAGATGGTGTAGCACAACCTGGATGCAGATGCTACACAAGCAACCAATTTGAATTACTTGGAACAAGAGGAGGAAACTCTAGTAAACAGTTTTAGGAAAAAAGTATAATTTTGTTTGTAATGAAATAATATAATATTATATATTATATTATGGCCAATTCTAGTTATTTAACCGAGATAAAAAAAGAATATACAATTCAACTTGTTAATATGTTAACACCAGCAATCTACGAAGGAATAAACTCTATTTATTCAGAAGTTAAGAAAATAGCAGCGGAAGGTGAAGAATTAAAATTATTTCAAGGGTTTTTAGCAAAGATTCCAACATGGACTGAACCTATTATAATTGCTGAAGCATCAAGAATAAAAACAGCAATACCAAATTCAGAAATATTAGATGATTTAATTAAAGCAGTTATTCAATCAAATATAATATTATTAACAAATACAGATGTTCATGAAAAACAAAAATTATTAAATGAATTTAATATAGATTTAAATTACAACAAATTTATTCATAATGTTTATATTGAAGTTGCAAAAACTTTTTATAATTATCCATTTCTATTTTTTCATAAAGTTCCAGCATTAGAATTTAAAAGAAATCAGTTAAAAGCTCATAAATTAATAAAAGAAGCAATTGAAGAAGCAATTAGAAAAATGTTACCATTAAAAATGATTCTTAAGAAATATTTAGGAATTGTATCTGAAACAAATGATAATAAACATATTAAACCATTAATCAATACAGAAAGTAATAATAATCAATATAATTTAGTTAAAAATGAACAAGCTCAACAACAAATTGGAGGAAATGTTGTCCAATCACCACCACCAATGTCACTAAAAGAAATTTATGAACAACAAAAGAAAGCATCTCTTTCATCACCATCAGTTAAACCAATACCATTAACCGAAAGAACGGGACAATATGGAGGTAATCAACATGGCGCAAGTGCTCCTAGAGTTCCAACAATAATTATACCAGCTGAACAAAATACTGCAGCAACAAATCAAATGGTTCCTCCTCATCGTAACAATAGTGATACAAGTCAACCATATCATAAACAAGATGGACATGTAGAAGAAGAGTTTAGTAATATGGCAAAAAAGAAGGCTGAATTAAATACAATATCTGAGAATTCAAATGATTCAAAGAGTAATAAAAATATTTTTAATTTTAGAAATTATTAAATTAATTTAGTAAAAAAAATATTATATATATTATATGGAACAAATTTTTAATAAATTAGATTTTGATAATCCTCTTTTAGATGGATTCATTGGCTTTACATTAATAACATTATTTCAATATATTGAAAGCATATATGATGATAAAAAATCAGTATCACTTAGAACATCATTGTTAGTATTCTTATTAGTTTTTATGATTGTGTATTACCTTGATAGTAAATTTATGAAAATGAATGTATCAACACAAGAAATTTTCACTGATATGGGTCAATTTTAATTTGAGAGAAGCGAGAGACCAATTTTAATTAGTATGATCAATTTTAATCTAGATTTTTTTTATAATATATATTATAAAATGGCATCATTAAATGTAAATGGACAAATATTACCTATTGAAAGATTTAATTTGGATCATTTAATTCATAAGGATGATCATTCATTTCTAAATCCTCGTATTTGCATCATTGCTAAATCAAACAGTGGTAAATCATGGGTTATCAGAGAGATTATGAAAAAGATGAATGATATTCCTGCTGGAGTTATTATAGCACCAACAGATAGATTAAACAAATTTTATGACAGTGTATTCCCAACAACATTTATTCACCATGATTATAAACCAGAAATTATGGAAAAATTATTAAAACGTCAAGATTTAATAATAGAAAAAAATAATAAAAGAATTAAGGATAATAAAAAAAAATTAGATACACGTGTTCTTTTCATAATGGATGATTGTATGAGTGCTAAAAAGCAATGGGCAGAAGATTCTAATTTCTTATCTATTATGAACGAAGGAAGACACAGACATATAACATATATATTGAGTATGCAATATTCATTAGGTATTTTACCTGAATATAGATCACAATTTAACTTTATATTTTTATTAGCCGAAGACATAAGAATGAATCGCAAGAAATTATACGAACATTATGCTGGTATGTTTCCCACCTTTGAATTATTTGAAAGTGTGTTCTTACAGATGACGCAAAATTATGGCTGTATGGTTATCGACAATAGTTCGAGATCTATTGATTTAAAAGAAAGAATATTTTATTTTAAGGCAAATAATGTTGAAAAATTTCCTTTTGGTAATAATCGTTTTACAGAATTTCATAGTAATAATTATGATCCATTACATAGTAAGAAGATGAATATATTTGATATAAATGATTATATGATGAGAAAAAAATCAAATGTTGTTGTTAAAGTAACACGATAATAAGTTATAGTTTTTTATGGTCTTAATAATCCCCTTTGTTTATCTAATTTACGTCTATCTACAATATTGTAATTGTTAAATGAACCAATCCATGGAGTTTGTTGTTCAAACATTGTTTTAAATAATTTTTCAACTTTGACAGGTTCTTTTTGTTCTTCTTCCAGAGTTCTTGGTATGTATCTAATTGTTTCCTTTTGAGGTTTTGATAATTGTTCAGCACGTGTTATTCCAATAGCAATAAATACAATTGCAATAACTAAAAGTATATTAGAAATAGTTCCAACGTCCATATTTTAAAATATATATTTATATTTTAAATTATTTTTATCCATTAACTTGTTCCATTAACTTGTTCCATTAACTTGTTCCATCAACTTTTTCCATCAACTTTTTCCTTAGTTACCTTCTTTAACATTTCAAACTTCCTCTTTGCTGCAGCTAAATCATCATTTAATTTTCTTACCTTTTCTTCCTTTGTTTGTATTTCTTCTTTCTTCTTCTCTACAACCTTCTTAGTTTCTACAACTGTATCTTCTTTTTCATTCACTTCTTTTTCTTTTTCTTTGATTGCATCTTCCATGCGTAATGCTTCTTCTTTTTTGTTTGATTCTTCTGCCTTTAATTTTTCTTTCTTTTCTTTTGTATCTTTTAATGCATTGGATACCATTTCTGCCTTTCTTTGTTCGAAATGTTCTTTTGCCTTTTCTTGATTATCCTTGTAACCTTTCATTAATTTATTTAATTCCTCATTCTGATATACAGCATCTTTGGCTTTTTCAGGGTCATCATCAAATGGGCACCATTTACCTACTTCTGCTAAATAAATATTAACATTTGGATCAAGAGAGTTTAAAAATTTAATTCTTGTTTGTGCTTCTTCAACTGTTTCATAAGAACCTCTAACTTTAAATGTTGACATGGTACTCTTACTATCAACATCTTTAAAATTTTTAGGAGTTAAAACACTGACTACACAGTATTTTTGAGTAGATATTGTAGGATCTTCATCTAAGTAATCAACGGTATCAGACATATTATACAATCTAAATATATCTTTAAATTATTATTTAAACTAATTATAAAATATATAATTTAATCTTTGGAAATTGTAAATGTAGTAAATCTAAAGTAATATCGAAATCTTGATGATTTAATGAGGTTACTATTTGAGTTTCATATGAAACTATACATACTTTACCCGATACTTTAAAATTGTCCAATATTTGTTTAATAGTATGAGATGAATTTGCAGTAGTAGAACCAATATACATATCTTTACCATTCATTGATTTATATATGAATACATTGTATGTATCGGGTTTATCGTATAAGACAAAAGAATCCCTTTTGTATGGAATATATGATTCTTTGACAGATTGTGTCATATGTGATTGAGTATTTGTTCTTGATTGTTGAGGAATATTATTGGCATAACGTCTATTTAATTCTTCATAAAATGCATGAACAATTTGAGGATTTAATTGGGGTACTTGGGGTGGTGGTAATTCTTGATCCATTGGAATTTGGGGGTATGATATTGGTGATGGAGAAATTTGTGGGATAGGTGCTGTATTATTTTCTCCTGTTACTGCCGCTACTGCCGCTACTGCTTCTTGGTTATTCATATCACCCCCTTTCAACATAGATACATATTCACTTAATCGATTCATTATATAAATTATATATATATAAAATTTATAAAACAAAAAATTTAACAGATTCAGACTTTAAGCGTAAATTACCTAAAGTTGAATATGTTTCCTTACCATTTAATGATTTAACAAATTGTTCTCCAGATGATACAATAACTGTTTCTCCTGATTGTTTGAGACCATCAAGGATTGTTTTAACTGATGTTGATGAATAGGCAGGTCTAGTACCAACAAATGAATCCTTACCATCCTTTGTTCTATAAACAGAAACACTAAATGAAGTTGGTTCGGCAGGACCTGAGTCGTAGTATGCTGCTGGTGCTGGTGCTGGTGCTTGTGCTTGTGCTGCTGCTGCTTGTGCTGCTGCTTGTGCTTGTGCTGCTGCTTGTGCTTGTGCTGCTGCTTGTGCTGCTGCTTGTGCTGCTGCTTGTGCTGCTGCTGCTTGTGCTTGTGCTGCTGCTTGTGCTGCTGCTTGTGCTGCTGCTTGTGCTGCTGCTTGTGCTGCTGCTTGTGCTGCTGCTTGTGCTGCTGCTTGTGCTGCTGCTTGT
>Ga0136642_1000597_pt1 | contig 17894 bp, 12 predicted proteins | sample LowCatLa1302831Y_FD_115313 | JGI IMG/M metagenome (GOLD analysis project Ga0136642, IMG submission 115313) | Freshwater microbial communities from Lower Cathedral Lake, Yosemite National Park, California, USA - 13028-31Y | ecosystem: Environmental > Aquatic > Freshwater > Lake ... | reverse complement strand
TCCTTCTCCACGCATCTCGCACCGCCTCCGTGCTTAACACACTTATCGGTTGTTCCTTGAGCACTAGCCTTACAATCCTTCTCCACGCATCTCGCACCGCCTCCGTGCTTAATACACTTATCGGTTGGTAATATAGCACTAGACTTACAATCCTTCTCCACGCATCTCGCACCGCCTCCGTGCTTCTTACACTTATCGGTTGTTCCTTGAGCACTAGCCTTACAATCCTTCTCCACGCAAGACTTTCGGGGCATTTACTGATATGAATTGTTGGGATATATACAAATCAATTTTTAGGAAATAATGAATTCATTTTCAGTGCCGGTTTGAAATGTTCGTTGGTCTAAATAAAGCTCTTTGCCCGCTTTAAATAAAGCTCTTTGCCCGCTTTAAATAAAGCTCTGCGGTCCCTTTAGACCAAATCAAAAAGCCGCCTATAGAAATGGGCCCTCGCATCTTTTTCAATCGAGCAGGGCGCCTAGGCAATAATATTATTCAATACATGGCGGCCCTTCTTATACAAAAAGTGTTTGGCCATGAAATTGTACCCTACGAATCTACGCTACAGAATCCTCTCAAGATTACCGATGAATCACCTCAATGGGAGATTTTCTGCGATCTTCTTCTTATCGGTCGCACGGAAATAAAGGGGTTTCCCTTTGAAGGGCGCGACCTCTTTTTGAATGGATTCTTTCAACGATCCGATATCTATGTTGAAAATCGCCCATACTTGCTTTCAAAATTCACTGCGGAGTCAAAGGATAGACTTAACTACCATATGAGTGTCTCGGATCTAGTAAAGGGCCGCGGTGCAGATACCAAAGGATCGCGTGTTGTCCATTTCCGCCTCGATGATTTCCAACACAGTGATACATATTCGCGGATTCTCCACCCCTCTTTTTTCACGGATATTCTTCGCAAGGAGTTAGCCCCTCTCCATATTGTATGCCAAAGGCCGACAAAGATTGAAGAAGAAGTCTATATGGCGATCTTCGATGAATTTCATCCCATTGTCCATCATGGATCTGTGTTAGAAGATTTTGCTATCTTGCGTGATGCAGAGACTCTTATTGCATCGAATTCAACCTTTGCATGGACTGCGGCTTTTCTTGGCTCGGCCACAAAGCGTATTCTTCCGCAGATGGACGATATGCCCCCGCAGATACTTCTTGCTATCGAGCCCACAGACACGATTTTGCCTTGCCGTTTTGTAAACCTTCACGAATTTTCCATAGGAGATTCTGTGCAACTGTTCGCTGGAGAGGATTTTCAGGGAATGTGCGACTGTACTCTATTAACGCGAGAAAAATACGACTATCATCAGTTCTTAACCCAATCTGTTCCTACTGAAAACTTATTGTTTCTAGAAGAGTCCTGGTCAACGCATCGCGATGCAGTCCGTATCTTTGCCTATACTGATGATCTTGATGAGGCGATTAAAAGGGCGTGCGACTATTTTAGTGGACCACGTCTTTTTATGATACATAATGGAGATACAGAGATTTCTTTTGAAGAGGTATTTCCCCTTCTAAACACCTTTCCTAGCGTACAGATCTTTTTGCAAAACAATACGCTTGATCATCCCAGGATACGCAGTCTTCCTATGGGGGTTCAGAATAAGATGTGGAGGCCTTTTAACCCGAATATACCCTATACTCCTTCGTATGATCTTGCAAATAAGACGATTCGTGTACTTTCTAGCCATTTTGGAGCGTCTCATCCTATCCGAAAACAGATTGTCGATGAGGTTGCCTCCATAGAGGATGTGTGTATCCTTTCGCGCTGCAACTTTTCCGAGTATATAGAGAAAACGAAGGCGGCCATTTTTTCAATCTGCCCTCGTGGAAATGCACAGGACACCCATCGTCTCTGGGAGACGTTGTATTCTCATGCAATCCCTGTTGTGATCGACGGCCCCTTTATTCAGCAGCTGAAAAAGACACTTTGCCTTCCTCTTTGCATCGTCGAGCCAGGGAAGATAGAAGACGGTATTACCCAGTACGAAAAGAAGCTTGGTTCAAAGATAGAGTTTCCAGTCTATTTACATCTACAGTTCTGGAGGCTTCTCTTTGAAACCTACTGAGATGAAATAAAGGCCCATGCATGGAGCGCGACAATATCTGCAGAAGATTTCTGAAATTCAGAGAAGTTCACCACACCTTCCATTTTAAGAGGACGAAGTTTATATAGCCCTGGGTGATATGCGAGACAATAATTAAAATAGATTTCATATTCGGCCATTCCAGCAAAGTAGGCATCAGGTGAAACATGAGATAAGAGTGCCTTCCACCAAGGAATTCCATGTATCCTTTCAATTCGGGTTAAGAGTTCATTAATAATCTCTCGTGAAAAGAGACTGTGGTGCGTAACCCCTGTTACCTCTGGAATCTGGCGACCAAGACCAGGGATAACTTTATTCATATGAATAAAATAGGACTCAGTATATTCAGTTAACCCTGTGGCAAAGACAGGATGGCCCTCCTCAAAAAAGCAAACGGAGTTTTTCATAATACAATCTGAATCAGAAATAAGAAGATAGGGTGTATCCGTCTTTAGTACATCGAAAGCGCAGAGCTTGAGAAGCTGTTGAAAGTACCAGCCTGTTCTTGAAGCATCAGGTATCTCTGCCAGGACATCCTCTTTATTAAAAGGGAATGCGGTTTCAGAAATCCATTCACACCCCTCTTCCTCTGGATCTTCCGCAGATATAATGAAGATCTTTCCAATCCCTTTTGCATTGTGTTTCAAGCTTAAAACACAATAAGGAAGAATAAGTGCATCTTTTTTGTGAAATGGGATCACCACATCATATAAACAGGAGGCCATTTAGCTACTAGAATGATGAGTGTACCCTTTATATTCGTGCACCTTGGTAAACACTTTCCAGAGTATTGTCGGGAGTCAATTGAACAGGTTCGGCGCTGGAACCCTGAGGCGCGAATTCTTTTTGTTGCAGAGGGATGCCACCGAGGAAAAGTGGAGTGTGAGTTCATTAAGTTGGAGTCGGTTCCTGTTTCCGCAAAAAGGGCGCATTTTCTAAAAACGACTCGACTTGATTCCACGTTTCGCGAAGGCTTCTGGAAGTTCACAACTGAACGTCTGTTTGTTTTAGAAGATGCGATGGAGTTTCTGAATATAGATGAATGTGTTCACCTCGAGAATGATATCATGGTCTATTTTAATCTAGAAGAGATGATTGAAAGTCTTCGCGCAACAGTTGGAAAGAAGTTTGCTGCTACCTATCTTGGTGATCGAAAACTTACCTATGCCACGCTCTATATTGGAGATTTGTATTCCTTTTCTCAACTTACAACATATCTTGTAGGACAGAGATCTATGGAAAATGAGATGAGTCTTGGATACGAGTTCTATACAGAAAATCCAGAACACTCTGGTTTCTTACCAACATATCCTTTGGATAATGGTGTGATTGAGTCTTACCTGGGGACCGCCACATTTAAGGGAGTATGGGACTCTGCAGCGTATGGACAGTATATTGGAGGAATTGATCCACGAAATGGAGAGGGTGAGCCAGGGTTTGTGAATCTTAACTGCGCTTTTCGTAGCGATGAGTTTACCTATTCCTGGCTTTCGAAGGGGGGGCTGAAGTATCCAGTTATATCCAAAGGGACTTTATCATGGCCCCTCTATAGTCTTCATATTCATTCAAAAGAGTTAGAGAAATATAAATCTACCTAAACTGGCTCTACACAGTAAAGGAGATGTGTGGAATCTGGGTCCTGCTTGGAGAAAACTCTGTCGATGGTAGAACTGATAACTGTGTGAAAGCACTGGAGGCACGGGGTCCAGAGGGGACACATATTGTTGCTGTGAGCGGGGGGGTAACAATGGGTTTTACACGGCTCGCCATTAATGGTCTAAATCAGTTTGGTATGCAGCCTATGGTCTCTGGCGAGATCTGGTGGATGTGCAATGGTGAGATTTACAACTGGAAGGAGTTGGCTGAGGAATATGGTATTGAGAATGAGTCTGGAAGCGATTGCGAGATACTTGGACCCCTGTTTGAGAAGATTGTGGCACCAGGGGAGGATGCTGCTAAGTTCTTTCGGATGCTTGATGGTGTCTTTGCAATTGCTATCCTAGACTGCCGCGGGGGGCAGAGATCTCTTGTTCTGGGTCGTGATCCTTATGGAGTTCGTCCCCTTTTTGTAGCATATGAGAAGGGAAAGTTACGAGTGGCTGCAAGCGAAGTGAAGGCAATTCTGCCTTATTGCACGAATGTGCGCCCATTTCCACAGGGAACCTGTGAGACATATGATCTTGAGCATGGACCCCTGTATCGCACGGCCTATCACACGATACCGTGGCTAAAGAATCCAATGTATACGTCGGTGGACATGGCATGCCTTGCCCTCCGAACTGCACTTGGGGCCGCGGTAAAGAAGAGAATGTTAACGGAGAGGCCGGTGGCGGCACTTCTGAGCGGAGGCATCGATAGTAGTTTGATCGCATCGCTGGTGGCAAAAGAGCTGAGGGTGGCAGGGGCACCTCCTCTGAAGACATTCAGCATTGGAATGAGTGGATCACAGGATCTGTTCTATGCGAAAAAAGTTGCCAAATGGATTGGATCGGATCACCACGAGATTGTGCTGGATGCGAAGGAATTCCTCGACGCGATCCCGAAGGTTATTCACGACATCGAGTCCTTTGATACAACGACTGTGCGCGCGAGTGTTGGGAACTGGTTAATAGCACGTGAGGTTGCGAAGAGGAGTAACTGCAAGGTGGTGTTTAATGGAGATGGAAGCGATGAAGTCTTTGGATCGTACCTGTATTTCTATGGCGCGCCAACACGTGCTGCGTATGAAGAGGAGGTTACACGCCTTCTGTCTGAGATTTCCATGTTTGATGTTCTCCGCTCGGATCGCTGTATCAGTAGCCACGGACTTGAGCCGCGGACGCCTTTTCTTGATAAGCAGTTTGTTGCGGTGGCTCGTTCCATTCCCACGGACCTGTTGCGGCCTTCAAAGGGTACACAGGTTGAGAAGTGGATCTTGCGGAAGGCGTTCGATGATGGCGAAACACTCCCTTATGATGTTCTGTGGAGACGCAAGGAGGCCTTTAGTGATGGGGTGAGTTCCAGCGAAAAAAGTTGGTACCAGATTGTCCAAGAGAATGCGAAGACTCTTGTACCCGAGGACTGGGCTTCAAAAGTTTGCGACGTACTTCCAGCGACTACGGCGGAGATGTTTTTATATCGTTATTATTTTAATTTGAGTCACGGAAAGGAAGTCTCGGGCAAACTTTTTCCTCATTTTTGGATGCCAAGATGGAGTCCAGGGGTTACAGATCCGTCGGCGAGGGCGTTACAGAATTATTAGATAATCGTTGCGAGCTTTGCAACGATTCGCGGGCGCTTCTTCTCTGTTGAGCGGAGTTCCTCTGCAGGAGGAGGGGTGGGAAGTTCCTCAGGAGGAGGGGTGGGAGGTTCCTCTGCAGGCGGTGGAAGTTCCTCTGCAGGCGATGGAAGTTCCTCTGCAGGCGGTGGAAGTTCCTCTGCAGGCGGTGGAAGTTCCTCTGCAGGAGATGGGAGTTCCTCTGCAGGCGGTGGAAGAGGACGCCTATTCATCCAGTCCATATAATCATCTGACGGGGCGTACTCGCAATTACAGTAATTCCCAGGGCCGAGTTTGCTAGTACAATTTACACTACCAGTACAGCCTGATACGGGGGAAGCCGGTAGCAACTCTTCCTCTGTATCCACCGCACATGTATTCGTGCTGGAAGAATATGAACTTTCAATCTTCCTCATTTCATTTGTAAATCCGCACCCCATCAGAGTAAATGCAAGAATGATTGAGAATAGAATCTTTAGATGCTCATGAGTTGCGAAGTAACTGTAGGTAGTTGCGAGAATCATACCCGATCCAATATAATACTTGGGGATTGAATCCTCGTGCATGAGAACAACTGCAAGAAGTGAATGAATACTCATATCATAGTTATGGGTTACTGTGAATATAGGAACAGATGCTAGAAAGATATTCTCAAGATATGTCTTAAGCATTTTGGCTCTGTAGTACAAGGGTGGTCGACGCAACTCAATTTTATGCGGCCAAAAATTGAGGGCGCTTTACTTTCTTTAGATGGTATACCCATGGACGAGCAATGTTTGGCGTGGCGCGTTAAAGATAATAATGGCCTCGCACCATATCAATCTGAGTTCTTAAATGGACAGAAGTTCTATCTTCCCTTTCGGTGTCCTGAAACAAGGACTGTTAATTCTGAACTTTGCAGTGAGTGTAAAGGAAAGAAAGAGGGTGATAAGGGTAAGACAGTGGCTCAAAGAAAGCAAAATCATCCTAGGAGGTACTGGGGTATCATCACAGATCCCCACGAGAGTATTCTTTCTGTTGCACAGTTTCCCTTTACAGAAAACTGGCTAAAGACAAAGGATAAGTTAGGTATTAGTGATAAGAGTATGGAGAAGGCAAAGAAGGCAGTTAATAAGGCAAAGGGTATTGTTGAGGAGAAGGTTCCTGAGGAGAAGGTTCCTGAGGAGAAGGTTCCTGAGGAGAAGCCCGCGATTGAAAAGAAGAAGCCGCGTGTCAAGGTTGCAGCCACAAAGACCGCAGTTAAAAAGAAGAGCCAACAGGAAGAGCCCCTGCCAAAGGCAATGGCTCTTTTACAGAACTCAGAGGCTGAGGCTGTAGAAGAGGTTATCATGGTAAAGGTCCAGCGTTTTGAACACAATGGAAAGAGCTACTACTTGAATACCACCAAGTACAAGCTCTATGATTATCAGCCCGACGGAGGTTCTAAGGGACTCTATCACGGGCGCTGGGACCCTGCGACGGAGACGATTCACGCGGAGCTTGCCGACTCCGATGCCGAAGCATGAGGCTGTAGAGCAGCCCAGCTCACAGGGAACTTCTCCTCGAGAAGCTTCGATACCCCCGCAGCATACTCACGAATCTCTTTTTGCGCATGAGGATCTAGGCGAAGACTGCAGAGACGAGCATAGGCCGCAATGGATGCAGTCTCGATAAACTCCGTGTACATACTCTGAGGAAGAATGATTCGCGCAACCTCGGGTGCCACATTCAGGTCTAAAAGGGCTTTGTATGCATACATTGCCTTATTTGTTTCCTCAATAATCAGGCTACGTGCGAGCCTTGCATCCTTAATCGCATCATCCTTCGATCCCTGCTTTTTATTTGAGTCCCTCTCACGAATGTTGTCTTCCGATGGAATGTAACATTCGGGCGGATCGTCCACATAGCGACGACTCACCTCATTGCGTGCAAACCCAACCGTATGGCGGAACCACTCGCGCGCCACAAAGATCGGCATCTTCATACGAAACCGCGCAATCGGGTGAAAAAAGGGAGAATTATGGTTATGCGTGGCAAGATACTTAATCAGCTTCTTGTCGCGATCCACCATCTCTGTTGACTGTTTTCCAAAGGAAACCCGTGCAGCATTCACGACAGTGAGGTCGGTTCCGAACACTTCAAGTAGCTCAACCAGCATTTACTTTCTCTTATTTAATTTACGCTCGGCTTTACGCTGTCTGTAGGTCTTCTTCGCCTTGCGGTAGCTGTTGCGCTGGGTCTTTCTACGTCTACCACCGCCCTGTCCTGTGGGGGCGACGAAGTTGTAGGGGTTGATCACGGCGCACGTGGTGGACCAAGAAGAGACCGCGCTCGTCGTACCCGTTGTGGTCGTGCCTCCAATACAGGTTCCATATGTGCCTGCAGGGGCCGTCCATGTGCCACCAGCAGAAGTGCACTCCGTTTGTGTCTTCTGCGTCGCAGCCGCTGTGCCAACCGCGCACGAGCCCTGGACCGTCGGAAGGCTCTGCCAGACACCTCCAAGGGTGTCGCACTCGCTATTCAGGTAAATACGCGTCTTCCAGTCGGCAGAAGGCTTTCCGAGCCACTTGCAAGAAGGGGCGAGGAAGATTGGCGGGGGGCCGCCCTTTACCGTCACTGTGGTGGGAGGAGTGCCCGCAGACACGAACGCAGCGGCAGGGGCTGCAAGGCTCGTCGTCGCCGCAGTGGCGGCCGCAGTGGCCGCCGCTTGCGTGTCGGGGTTCACGAAACTATAGTTGTTCAGGAGAGCGCACTTAGGGCCGAAATCAAGACCGCCTACGAGGCACTTTCCATTCGCACTGTACGTGCCATCCAGCTTGAAGCAATCCAGGGACGTGTAAATACGATTTACCCAGTCATCAGAAGGAGAGCCAAGGTACTTGCAGTCGGGGAGGAGAGCAGGGGGCGGGGGGCCAGCCGTTACAGTGAACCCTGTGGGAAACTTGTAGAGAGCCTTCGCCTTGGCGAAAGAGGCCGCTTGATCAATTCCAACTGCGACAGGAGGGTTCAGCGCCGCCTTTCTGGCAGCCGCCGCACTCACGTCCGTCACACCCGTGATAACGAAATCATACTTGTTCAGCGGCTGGCATGTCGTAGAGTAGTTCACAGTTCCTGCTGTGCAAATACCAGTTGCATCAACATTCGCATTGATATCAATTAAGCTGCACTCAGATGAACTGTAAAGACGAGAGGCAAAATTATTCGACGGCTTGCCCAGGTACTTGCACTGCGGCAGGAGGCCGGTGGGTGGCGCTCCCGGAGTCACAGTAACGCTGGCAGGAGGAGGGTTGAGCGCAGCAACCGTGGCATGAGCAACTGCCGGTGTGGCGAGAGAGTTCGCGAGGGAAAGGTTTGTGGCCGCAATTACGTCGGTTGTGGTCGGAGTGTTGAAGTTGTAGTTATTGAGTGCAGCACAGGTTGCAGAAAGAGCGCCGCACGTCCCGTCCGCAGCAGTGAAGGTTCCGGCAAGGACGTCGCACTCGGCTTCTGTGTAGATACGCTTTGTCCAGTCATCCGACGGGCGACCAAGGTACTTGCACTGAGGAACGCTGCTCGCAGGGGGCAGACCCGCAGTGATCACGAAGTTAGCGGGAGGCGGCTTCGTAATCGCAATCTGGGCATGCGCACTCGCCGCAGCCGTTGTCTGAATGGGAACCTGTGTTGCAGCCGTATAGAATGTATACTTGTTGAGGGGCTGGCAATCAACGCTTAGATCGGACCCATTCAGCACGCACTTATTCGTTGCAGCCGTGTAAACTCCACCGAGAAGAGCACAATCTGTAGCATTGTAGAGACGGGAGAGCCAATCGGGAGAGGGGCGGCCGAGGTACTTGCACTGAGGCAGTATGCCCGTCGGCGGGAGTCCCTGTATGATTCCAGGAACAGTGTCCGTAGGGGCCGGGGCGCTTATGCTTTGCGCAAGATACGCCTCAGCCGGCGTAAGAATCTTCTTGGCAAAGTCAGCAATTGCAAGCTTCGCAGCGTTCTTCGTATCGGCCGTTAAGAAGTCATATTTGTTAAGATCGGCGCATGTAGTGGATAGGTTAGTTCCACCCGAAACACACTTTAAGTCAACGGTTTGAAGAGCAGGTGCAGTGCACTTTGAGTCGACCTGGTCAGTTACCGTGCCGCCCGTAAAACAACGGCCATCAAGTGTAAGTGCGCCACCCAGCGTGTCAATGCATTCAAACGACGTGAAGTAGCGGTAACTCCAATCATCCGAAGGTCTGCCGAGACTCTTGCAGTCAGGGAGCGCGGTTGATGCAGGGATACCAGGGGCAACTGTAATTGTAGTGGGCGCAGGGCGCACAAATGAGGCGGTCGCAAAGGCGGCAGCAGCTTTGCGTGCAGGGAGGAGGAGAATATCCGTAACTGCTGCTGTAGCAGAAGCGACTTTTGCCGTAGCATTTGTTACAAGAGTGCCCTGGTAGTCGGCGACAGCTTGGGCGGAGGCGGCAATCGCCGCTTTCGCATTCAGGTCTCCTTTCGCAGACTGCTCATCAAGGAGTGCAGCAGAATAGGCAAAGGCCTTATTCTTAGAAACTGTATTTGCATCATTTTTTGCAGTCTGTGCAGTGATAAGATTTCCATTTGCAGTAGCCTTTGCAGTTGTTGCATTGGTTAAGGCAGTTTCAGCAGTCTTCTTTGCAGTTGTCGCTGAACTAACTTCAAGACCAGCGGCAGTATCTAGACTCTTGTAGGCAGCTTGCTTCGCTAAAAGCGCTGTCATCTGCTGCTGCGCTGCAGTGACCGCTTTAGCAGCATCCGCCGCCGCTTGTGTAGCGGCGGCAGTGACGGGGTCGACCACCTGACCACCGCTTTGCCTTGCTTTAAGTGTAGATGTATTTGATTTTCTCAGGAGTGTTCTTCTCCTACGCGTATTACTGGGCATTCTCTATATTTATAGGAAAGATATAAAGTATGTCCTAAATTAACGTAATGTCGTGACTAATTTTTTTGTCTACGCGTGGACTTCTTGCGCCCCTTTGACCGTTTGCGACGACTCATCCCTCCAGATTGAGATTTTAATGCAGCATACACGTCGGCAGACGCCTTTGAAGCGGCCGTAGCTGCCGCCGCCGCCGTAGCTGCTGCGACAAGTGCCGCCGCTGTTACAGGGCCAACATCCAGTAAGGGTGTCTTGTTTGCAACGGGTTTCGCAGGTACCGCTACGGGTACTGGTACATTCGGTGCTGCTGGCGCAGGTGGAGCTACATATGGGAGAGGCGGTGGTATCGGCGAGGGAGTACTCGCCGATACCACCATGGCCTGTGATGTGGGGTCGCTTGTAGCAGGTAGACTCATAATAGCATCCTTCGCTATATCAGTCGCATCGCCGCCTATTTGTCCTTGAGGGGCAAGTTTACCTAATAGCCCAGCCATCTTCTATTATAACGTCTAGACTAAATATGTCTTCGTAAGTCCCCACATCCCGTCCACGCTACTATTCTTCACCCACCACGCCTTGCATGCAGCAGAAGAAGTAGCCCACGCCTCACCCGTCATGCTCTCCGCGAGTCTCCGTGCATCCTGTGGTGTCTGGGCCACAAAATAGTGTAGATTCTCAAGTGGCGGGTCTGCATACCCTGACATATCAACACCGGGTGTTACGATAGGGATAGATCCCATTGCCATGCACTCCACCTCGCGATGGCATTTCCATCCATATCCTGGCAAACAAAGCCCAAACTTAGCATCCGCGAGTTTCAAGAGATACTCTTCCTGTGTAAACGGATACTCCTTGGACGCCCCAACGGGCATTACAAACTCGCTGCACACTGTCGGCCAGCTCACACCCAGTCTCCGCTCCTTCTGAACTCCATTCTCCACCTTTCCATAAAAGACAAGAAGCTGGGATCTCTCACCAAATGTCTTCCCTACCATCTCCTGCTTCACGAGCTGCTCCACCATTCGGGGTCTCCGTGGCCAGAAACTCCAACTCTTTCCACCCTCAGGAGGCTTCGGATTTCCGAAAAGGCCTACGCGATATTTCTTCTCATCGACCGGTGCGCGATCTAACCACTCCAGTGTCGGGCGGTCGTAGAGAAGAATCTTTCCAATTCCGCCAAGCCAAACCTGTGTAATCGTCTTATCCTCTACAATCCGAACATAACCTCTCTCCTCCCACATCCTTGCCGTCTCGCGGAAACTATCTCCCGCATGTCCGAAAAAGTCCTCAAGAGGCTTGCACGGCATATAGAGAACAGGAAGCGCCTTCTTCTCTAAAACCGGCTCACGCAACAACTCCTCATAGACCGACTTGAGAAGATTGGCTTTTCCCGCCACGGTGGGCACACCCTTTGGCGTAATCACAAGAGTGTGTAGTAAACCGGCGGCGCGGGCCATGTGAAGTCCATCTGCACTTGGCTCCATCTCATTCTGGACCTCAATCACCTTTGCTCCCGTCGGTAAGAGCCAGAGCCATGACCAACTGTCTCCTGAGAAGAGAACAGCCTTTGCACCGAGCAATTTGTTCACCAGAACTACTGGAGATGTACGGAACTGCCAGACAACTTCAATCTGAAGGGTGGGATCTTTCTCTTCTAAGGCCGCAATGAACTCCTTTGTATAATAGGTCTCATCCACAAAGATAACGATCTTCGACGAAGGGGTGGAAAGCCATTCACCTCTGAACGACTCGCGTAGAACATCGCAGTGCTCCTTCAGTACAAAAGAATTATCTTGAGGTAAGAGAATATATGCCTCCTTGCACCAGACCTGTATATCGGAGTCGCGGGGAAGTACAGGAACATCGGGACTTCCCCAATTAAACAACTGGAGTACATCAAGGAACGGCTTTTCACGAGGAGCCCAGAATCCTCCTTTTCCTCCCGCCTCCTTTCGGAGCAAAAGGATATTCGCAAGATAATGAATCATGTACTTCTCGGCAGTCTCCACAGACTCTTCTGGAAGAGGTGCAATCAGACCAATTTCAACTGAAATCGACGGGGAAAGACCACTAATCTCTGCGGCAGACCACATCTCGGATCCCTTCTTTGAACCCCCCACAAAGAGCGATGTATACGAATATCCAAGCCCTGTCGGTGTCTGAAAAGTGTCTTTTGTCTTATAGATCTGGATCGGTGCAGCAGCAAACGTATTTGTATCGGCCGCGGACAGACTATACTTCTCTCCCCTCTTCACCATTGTGCAAAAGGTCTTTGCCTTCGTCTCTGAGGTTGCGTTCACGGGGCGTGTAAATGGGGCGGGCAATAGCTTCTTGTAGTGTGTGTCGATTGGCATTGCCGTATATGGATTCATATGATGAAGCCCAGTGGGGTGGATATAGAAATACATAGGCTTGTCGACAATGTCCTCAGGATCATAGGTGCGAATCTGGCTTGTGTGAATGTGATGCGTTTTTAGGGTAAGAGCAGGATTCACAACGAGCATCTTCGCACGGAGCATTTCCACGTTGATCGCATTGTCGCAGCCCGCGCGGCCAAATGAGAAATCAAGCCCCTTCATATCCCATGTGCGCGACTTCACGGAATCACTTAGTACGGCCCATGTATCTTGGCTGTCCGCCCTCGGCCCAAACAGCTCGCTTTGGTCTTCTGGCTCATTCTCCTTTGCATCGTATCGCAAGAGAGATAAGAACTTATCCTCCATGTTTGTATCCCAAACGGCCCTCCAGGTGCCATCGAGATGAATATCACTGTTTGCAAAGACAACAATTACATCGTTGGGGACATTTTCACGAATCCACTCAATCACTTTCCTATAGGTGAGGCGGCGGCCAATCACGTGCTGCTGCAACTTCTCAGACTTGGGAAGCTTGGCCTTCAGATCCTTCTCAGTTAACAGAATGACCTTGTCGATAAAGGGGCACGCAATATTCTTGTCGAGGCAGTACCGAAGCTCTCTAGACCGTTCAGCGGCCGGTGGGATATAATACTGGCTAATCATCCAGAGCTGCGAGGGCTTCTTTCTCTCGGGAATCACCTTTACGAGGCTACGATTCGACTGAGGGGTCCGTCCATAGACGATACCCATTCGCAGCAAACACGATGCCAGAAGACACGCATCATTCTCTGTACCGTCCCATGGGGACCCGAGGAACTGGAAAAGATCACCAATTTCGTCGAGGCAAATGAGGTTGGTGATCTTGAGTTCCTTAATCTTCTCCTCTCCCACCGCGTCCAGAGTGGCCTTGCTCGCGAAGATAATCTTCACCGTGTCGGCATTCCCATCGAGAATCCATTTCGCATCGGGTGCAGTAAGGAACACAGCCACCGTTACCTTGGAAGAGATCATGTCTGCACCGACGGCACCAACCTCATAACGTTCCCACGGGACGGTCGGGTCCGTATCCTTATCGAGCCACACGATCGTCTTTGCATCCTTCCATGTACTTGTTTCTGTTTGGAGGATCTTGATGGGCTTACCCGTCTTTGGGTTAGTACTCATCATCATTCTTCTTTAGAAAGGTGAGCTAGGTTTAGGCTTAGAGAGGAAAAACCAGTCTATAGAAATGGATAGGGGCGATCTAGCCTATCTGCTGAATAGCACACCAAAGTACTTTTATTTACTGCCGCTACACATGGCTCTTCTTCGCAGATATGCAGAGGGGCTCAAGTGGCCCGTCTACCTCGCGACGGAGGAACCCGATCACCCCATCTGCGACCTCCTTCATCGCGACTATGGTGTAAAGATACTACACCTTGCATTTGAGGAGAGGGGGTTCTTAGAGAGTCGTGCGGAGGCCATTCGCCTTCTTCCTCCTGAAATACGGTATGTACTTCCTATGCAAGAGGACTTTCTTCTTGAACGAGAGGCGAATCGTACTGCTATAAAGGATAGTATAAGACAAATGGACTCCGCGCCGACCGTTGGATCGATGCGCTGGATGCCGTGTCCTGGTCCTTTAGGACCAACGGCACCAGTTAGTGCCAAGGGACCGTGGGCGCAGATTACACAAAACGACACCTTTCGTTTCACTTTCCAAGCAACTCTCTGGAGAAGAGAGGTTCTTCAGGATTGGTTTACACGGCTCGTTACGCAGTTTACAGTAGACTATCCTGGAGACATGCCATTTAACGAGAGGATGGCCCTTCAGATTCGTAGCAATTATGCTGAAAATACGAGGGGGCAGGAATATTTTATGAAATGGCTTGGCGATTTTGAGCATCTGGCATGGGCTCGGGCTCACAAGGCACCGAATGCTGTCTATTTGAGCCCGTGGCCCTACCGCCCTACCGCGGTCACAAATGGAAAACTAGAGGCGTGGGCCGTCGAGCTTGCAAAAAGAGAGGGATTTCCAATAAATGCTCCATAAGCGGCGATCCAGCGCCCACGAATCTCGTCGTTCAGTCGAGGAATGCTTGATGCAGAGTTTATTGAATCCCATGCAATTTTTATGATATTTGTATAGACATCATTTACAAACCTTGATTTCTTATTTGAAAGATCAGAGAATAGAACAAGATCAAGCCAATCATACGAAACATAATCGTAATTGAGAAGACCACGATTATCTGTATTAATACTAACAAGTATATCCTTTTGTAGAAGGAAGGCACCTGGATGTTTCTTTGCATCGGATACAAATCCAAGAAGTGAATTACTGAGCGGGCACAGTTCAACGAGGATTTTCTTATCTTTGTATATCTTCATTAGCCGATCACTCGATTTCAAGACAATTCCGTGCCCAATGCGGAGTGCATCCAGGTTTGCCGCGAGTTCTAAGTTCTGTATTCCTGCCGCATTTCTATCTATGCTATATGATTCTCCTGCATGGAGAGTGAATGAAATATCATCCTTATTTGGAGCCTTCTCCTTAAAGTTATTAAGGGCCTCTGTAAGAATTGAATACGTTAGCATGGTAGGATCGACTGGAGTAACGCGTGCGCGAGCAGTGAATCGGCGTGCAAGAGATGCAAGAAGAGATGTATGTTTCTCTGCCTTCAGTTTGCTTATATCTTCTTGCCCATACATATCATATCCGATAATAAGTGGTTCGGGTAAGCACATGTTAAATGAGTTATACGTATTAAATTTACAAATAGATGTTGTAAGCAAGTCCATATTTGTAGGGCGTCCCGCACCCACAATAATATGAATGGATACACCCGTTTCACCCTTTAATTGCAAGAGTAAAGTATTTAAATCAGTGAAATAATGTTTTCTTACTATATCAGAAGAACAGAGACCTACATAAGAAAGTTCTTCAGATTGCAAACAAGATGTGTCGAGATCGTATGACTTAATATGATTATCATGTGTCCATTTCCACAGGTTAAACGTATATTTTACTTGTAACTCCTGTATATTTTCTTCTTGTGCAACCATGGCCGCATATTTCCACGACTCTTCAATAATTGCATAATTATTTATAACCCACTTGTACCGTTCTGCCGCATATTCTAAAAACGCCCATGCTTTCTTGGGTGTATTGATCACTGAATAATTGGTTTCATTTACCTGGAGGATAGACAGGACCTCACTTATATGAATCATACCTTCTTGCACGGTGTGAAGAGTATATTTCATTTTATTATCTGAGAATTCTTCCACTGTTATTCTTGTTGTAATTGTTGGATCATTCTGCACAACATAGAGGCCATCACGAGGGGCATCCTTTGGATAGACACAGAGGGTGTTCTCTGGAACAACACCTTCGAGTGATTTTCTTGGTTCAACTCCAACATCCTTATACTCTGGAATGAAGACCAAGATAAGTCCCTTACTTTCTAATAGTCCCTCGTTCAGTAACCTTTTCATAAAACGTTCCGTGTAGACTATGGAATAGTGGTGATCATGATGAGATACCCCTTTAGGAATTGATTTAAGAAGTCTAAGAATACTCTGCAAATCCTTGCAAATCGTAACAATATTATAGGACTCTCCTTCCATTCGATCGGGCACGTTTGTGAATATACGAGGTATGAGCAAGGATAATGTACTCTTTACTTCTCTCGGAGAAAGAGTATCATCAAACACTGTATCTAAATATCGGTAAAAGGCCACACGAATTGCGGCAGGGCGAGTCGAAAGTTGGATTTCATTAAGAAATTTTTTTATATTTGTATTTGCAAGAAGAGTATTCACCCCAACCCTTATTCTTTTTTCTGAAAGGGGGTCTGATCTGAATGTAGTGAATGCGGGCGATGTCTTTATAAAACTTCCGCCATGTTGTTTATTTTTACGTGTTATGTTTCGGCGTATTCTTTTTTTAACCGTAGTCCTCGCCATCTAATTATTGTAGAACATTTACAAATGCTGAATTGTTCGGGCCCGTCCTTGCATAAAAGGCAGTCGAGGAGAGTCCAGAGCGAACCACGTTAAATTGGTTGGGTGGCCATGCGCCGTTTGCATTCGAGTACCCTGCAATCGCACCAGGTATCGAGTGCTGCATCATATAATTACTTGTGTAATTCGTGGACAGGACAAATCCTAGATTGAGCGGGAGTGATAGGTTTCCCGAATAAGGATTACCTACATAGAGTGCAGTCGCGGTGGGCAGATTTGATGGATAAAAGTAGTCTTCATAAGCTGAATCAGGGACAACAAAGTCTCCATATGTCATATAGGAAGAGACCGTGAGTTCTGGAATTTGTAGACGTGTATCGAGGACGGTCGTTCTGAAATTGAACCTGGGTTTATAGTCAATAAGGATAGATGTAGACGCAGAATATTTCGAAATTATTGTGGAGTAAGGAAGGAGATTTATGTTCAAACTCGACACATAGGACTGTGTAGTGTTTGATGCAGGGATAAATTCGTAAATATTAGCGACATAAGGATTCGCAGTCGGGCCGTCTATAAAACTCTGGATTGGAGTACTTGGTCCACGAAGACCTGCGGGGTAAAATGGAAATCCGAGACTGCTTACAATCGTGCAGATGATAGGAGCAGGAGGGGGTGCAGCAATACCACCCGTGTACCCTGCCGTAAAATAGGCAGTATAGAAGCTTGATAAATACGAAACGGGTTGTGTCGGAGATTTTATAAGCGAATTCGAAGTCGTAAGGCCAACTGTACTCTTGATGTTACGAGTTTTATACACGTCGCCGCTCAAGGAAACATATCCGCGGCTCGTAAAGGTGCTGATCCCAAAGAAAACAGCCTTCTGGGGGAAATTCAATGTCGATAGCTGGATATCACCGAGGCCAATGAAGCGAATGGTCGAGTTTGTACTTTCATAGGAGACTTCACTTGCTGCGGGATAAATATTACTTGCAAGAATACTCGATGTTACCGATGAAATATTGGCAGTTTGCGAAGGGATTAGAATCTTCATCGGGTTTGTATTTAGATACAGGGTCTGGAGTGTCGAGTCGAGTGTGAAGAAGACGCCCTGTGATGTGGTGGATAGATTGATGGTTGAGTTCACTAGATTTCCCGTGCCATTGTCGGTTGCCATCATAAATGTCCCATTGTTCACGATATTGAAAGCTTGATAGGCCTTCGAATAGAAAACCGCCGTCTGTCTAGGGTTTACAAGACTGCTTTGGATTCCTATGCCCTGGCCGCCGTTGAGATAGAGCACATTATTGAGGGACAGGTCGGATGCGAGTAAAGAAACATCAGTGGAAATGAAATTAAATGTGTAGGTTC
>Ga0136642_1000596_pt1 | contig 17897 bp, 27 predicted proteins | sample LowCatLa1302831Y_FD_115313 | JGI IMG/M metagenome (GOLD analysis project Ga0136642, IMG submission 115313) | Freshwater microbial communities from Lower Cathedral Lake, Yosemite National Park, California, USA - 13028-31Y | ecosystem: Environmental > Aquatic > Freshwater > Lake ... | reverse complement strand
TTTCTTGTTTCAATTGTAAATACGTGAAGATGCGTTTTATCGAAGCACTCTGCCCTCCGGCTCTGTTATACCTGATTTTCCTGGTGGTCCAGCTCGGACTTGATCTTGCGCTTGGTATGTGGGTAACGGCGGGTGTCAAGTTGGTTCTTGGTGCTGCAGTTGTTAAGGTGCTTGATACCTTCTGTGGGATTGGATTGACCCCGGTCTCCTGGTTTTTAGTGGCTAGCCCCTTTGTGATTACGGCTCTTGCGACTGCTGTGGCTATGGGCACCAACTTCGATGAGAATATCTTAATCTTCCTCCAGCCGTCCGATTCGAAGGAGAAGTTCACGACTTCGAACTCAGATGGATCTGTTTCCCGCTTCCTCCAGCCTAATCCCCCCTCGGCTGGTGGACCTCCCGAACCCGGTATCACGCCGGCTACCCAGTCGTGGACTGAAGGAGCTGCAGGGAATAAGTGGGGTGGTTATGATTCGAGCTGGATGCGCGATGCGTCAACATCGGGTGGCACAGCGCTGATCCTCAATAACAGGGTAATTGAGCTTGATATGGGAGGTCCCGGCGATTTCCCCACAGCCGTGACCAAATAGGCGTTTACGTATATCCGCCTGACTAACAGAAATGTGCCTTATTCGAGCCTTCGAGGCTCTCGATCGTTATCTCTCTGCACGCCGCACCGATCGTGGTATGATTACTCGCAAGTATCTGCTCGGCGAGTATACCGAGTTTGATGAGAGCATGACCCATGTGCCTGAGGATTGTATCTACGTGGAGGAGTGGACGAAGGGTGACCGGGTGCGGCGGCGTATTGTGTATGAGCTTGAGGAGATCACGCCGTATATTGGTAACGCTTTTGACAAGATTCGCCGACCTTGGTCTTGGATCGGAGATGCATCGACCGATGTGGATATCACCGCCGCAGTTGAGCCCTATCTGATGCCAGGCAACGACATCCGTCTTGATCTTCTCCTCCTGTTCCTGCGTCCCCACACTCTTATGGAGATTCGGTATGCCAATCCGGCGTCGGGAGAGGAGCGCTTGTTTCCCAACAGTGGAATAAGCATCGGCACCTATGGACCTTCCTAAGAATCCATTCAAAGCTGCGGATCGATTTATTGTTCTCCGCGACAAGTGCCGCCCACAGTCGTGGATAGCATGCATACAACTACTCAGCGACATGATTATCATGCCATTGATTACGTTGTTTTTGATGTTCATTGGAAAGAATGATATGTTTATGGCGCTCGGCACATTGAACGCAGCCTATCGCGCTTGGTCAGAATGGGTCGAGTATAATGAGTTGCTGTTCGAGATGGAAAGAATGAAGATTCGCATGGCTCAAGTGAAAGGACCATTCATTGCCACGAATGACGCGAAATATATGCCTTATGTGTGGGCAGATGCGGTAGTGCGTCACGGGTGAGCACCGTTGTAGCCGTTTGCACCCACCGTGTGGTTTCCAGTAGGGGCGTTAACATATGCCCGCTGAGCAACACCAATACCGCCGTCTGTCAGAGGTCCACCGAATCCGTATCCAACTCCCACTCCGCCCGTGCCTCCGCGCATCGAACGGCGACGACGGGTCTTCCGGCTACGGCGGCGGCGACCTCCGCCATACGCGTTCATCGTAGACGGAGCAGCGTTATAGCCACTTACCACCGGCTGAGATCCAGATACACCGGTTCCTTCCCATACCGCAATTCTTCCAGCATTGGTTGTTTCGACTCCGCTCATAGAAGGCGCGGTAAAGCCACCCCGTGTGTGACGACGCCGGCTGTGGCGCTTGTGCTTCTTTGTGTGACGGCGACGTCCGCCCATGTTAGTACATGCTCCGGACATTTACATCTTCGCGCGAAAAGACTCCAACGCTGCCGGGGAGGTCATCATAATACTCATATCCGCGAATCAACGCTCCAACGGGCGCATCCGCGAGTGTGAACAACGCCACAAAGTCTGGATGATGAAAGAGCTTCAGTGACTCGGCAATCCATTCCTGACGCTGGGACCAATTGGCTAGAGGATGAACAATCGTCCCGTTAATTGTCCATACATCGCATACGACAAATACATCCTTTGACAACCGAATAGTTCGAAAAATGGTATCCGAACACATCCGCTCATCCATCACGATGGTGAGCTCCTCTTGATGCCCACCCTTATCATCAATACTCAACGCGACAGCTTCACTCGAGGGTTTTCGGGTCAACAGCAACCAACCAGGCAGGCCGCTCAGTTGCGGCACCTTCAGGCTTTGCTGTGCCGCTGGGCTGCCGTTCCTCACGAGGGGCTTCCATGGGTACAGGCGTTTCATACGTGGGTACATTCACTTCCTGTTTCATCTGAGGGGACTGTGTGAAAGGGAGTGTTGACGACTGTGTGAAAGGCGGAGGCGGTGCCTGAGCAATTGGCTCAGCGAATCGGACCTGCTGAACGGGAACGGGCGGATACATCCACCGAACAACTGCAAACACAGAAACATGGATTACGATAAGCATGATCAACGATGACATTGCCATGACAAGCACATCGTATGCCTCCATTTGTTTTGCCCCTGCCTTTTCTTACTGCGGATTCCTACGCACCTCCTCAAAGTACTGCGTGTTTTCCGGTGTTTCCTCTTTCCACCTGCGAGGAGTCTTTGAATACTCTGTAACGGTTGCGAACTCTGCAGAGTAGGCGCGGGATACGACTCCTCCTGGAAAGGGTCTCTCGAAGAGCATAACTGGAGGACCCAACTGAAAAACTTGGTATGTCTTGGAATGGGTGTCGATTCGACCGCTTCCGGTATAGACAAATTTTGTTTCATACGCAGTGCCAGATGTACTTGCCCAGGCTGGTGCATCAGATGTGATCCTAAGCTCCATTCTCGACTGTATTCTTGAAGACCAGATCCTCTAAGCTAGACGCATCGCTAAGGATCTCCGTCATTCTCCGCGTTGCGAGGTTAAGAGACGCCTCGATGTCCGCCCACTCCTCCGGATCATTGGTATAGACCGTATGACGAGTCGGATGCTTGGGAAACTTCTCGATAAGCTCAGAATCTGTAGCATCCAGCATATGCATGTAGACACGCAGCTGAATGATGTCATAAACCGGCGGGGCAGTCCAGTAGCGCGTGCGGTTCTTGGAGTCCACCACGCGGTTCTGCGAGGCGACAAATCCATCTGTGCGCCCAACCAGCGTAAAGATGTCCTTTTCCATTCGCAGCATCCGCGTATTGCGCTCAGTCAGCACGACATTGCGCTCAGCCTCGTAGGTATTCAGGATCTTGTCCTCATTGTTCAGCCCACGCTTCTTCGCGACCTCTCCGCGAGCATCGGCTAGCAGCTGTGCAGCCATTACGGGCGACATGTTAGGAGTCCGGTCAATCACCTTCCGGCAGACGGCTTCAACATTCTCCAGAGTCTGCGCTACGGATGGGGCAGCAGCTACAGCCTCTGCAGCAATCTTCTTGGCAACTGCAGCAATCTCGATCTCTGATCGAACCTGAGCCCGCTCTTCAGCTGACACCTCGATTCCAGACGCCACCTTCAGATCAAGCGCATGGCTCTTAGCCTCGGCATCCCACAGAATCTTGGTCGCGTCAACCTCCTTCTCGGCGAGCGCGTCAACATTCTTGCAGTCATCCAGAGCGGCGAATACGCTCTTCTGGATGTCACGATCCTTCAGAAATGCACCCTTGAAGCTGTTCACAGGCTTGCGGTTGTGAGCCTTCTCGATTGCACCGATGATCTCAGCAGCTTGCTTATCCTTCTTGAACACCTCATACATCGTCTGGTCGACAGTCTGGTAGGGGATCTTCTTACCGATGATACCAGCCACCTGGGTGGCAGAGAAACAGGGACGGAACATTTTGACTGACACCTTATTGTGTATACTCCACCGCTTCCGTTTTCAGGTGAAGCTACGCTGCATCTTCACAATCGCGTCGATCCAACCCGGCATACCATTGAGCACGTTGGAGACCTGCATAGTCGGGGCACATGGCGTGGTGTCGAGTGTCCCTTCGCATAGCAAAGTAACTGCGGCAATCATCAGAGCCCGCTTTCCCTTATCAGCTGACGACCAGCGCAGAGAGTGGATACGATAGAGCACATCAATATGTTCCCGTGACGATGGTGGAGCATTCTTGCGAATCGCATCCCAGAAAATCCAAACCGGGTGTGTGCCGTCTGTCTTGGAGATATACTCGTCGGATCTGTCAGCAAACAACAGATTGGTCTTTGTCTGCTTCTTGTGTTCGCGGCAAAAAGTGAAGACCCACGACATCCAGTAAAGAGCCCGAGTTAGATCTCGGACATCTGCGCGAATACAATAACAGAACTCATTCATCGGCACGGCTACGGGCATGGGATCAGATGCCTTCAAAACCTGTGTGCCGTATAACCGCGAGGGAGACTTCAGGCTCTCTTGGATCGTCACCGGATCAAAGTCATGTGTAGGTTTCAGAGTAGGAAGAGTAGCCAACTTGTTCTTGCGGCATAAGGCTAGAGTTGCGGCTACTTCACACACCATCTTTCGGACATCAGGGTGATTACGAATGCGAGTCATGTTCTGAATGGGATAGCTGTCCTCGATAGGCGCATAGGTTTCGTATGCTTTGGCAAGATACAGAAACACGTTTGGCTGAGCGCGATTGATGTGAAGGGCTGCGGCTTCAAAGAGCGCAGCCCATAAACTATGCACAAGACCAGAGCAGAGCAACTCAAGAGTCCAGTAGCACGCATAGTCTGCGTGACCAAGCTGGATCGTCTGAATTAACACCTTCCGCACGTGTGCACGTGGATGTCCACAGAATGTTGTTTTTTGAAAATCAGTTACTGGGCGAGGATCTGTGATCTCCATTGTGAGCATCGTCTCCTTTTTATGAATTACCCTGACGCAACCCGTTCGACTTTTCTGAATATACCTGCAGTGTGTTTTGTTATCTTTCGAGTGGGCGCTCCTCCGCTAGGGGGAGCCGGCGCCGGCGCCTTCTTAGTGAATGTGCTCCCGAGAACCCAGATCGTGTATAGCAGCGCGAGGACTACAGCGATATTAAGTCCAAACATCATCCACGCCCCATAATCAACCGCTTGTTCGTGGACACGTTTGTTCTTGTTAATCTGGTTCTGAATATCAGAAATCTGTTTGTCGAAGGTGCCAACCGAATACTCTAGGTCATCCTTCACAGAGAAAAGGTTATCCTTGACAGTTTTGATAAGATCAAGAGTATCCTGTTGTTGGTTTGATTGATTCATCAAGAAACGATACTCCTCCACAAACCGATCAGTAGCGGTATCCAAGTCCTTTTTGATTCCTTTATTGCGAGTATAGTCGGCAGCATCTGAGTTACCCGTTACTGACAGATAGTTCGCAGCTGCTGCATCAACCGTGACTTGATCCTTGCCGGCGGCTGCGAGGACAGCCGCAGAGGCAGCCGCTATCTCCTTGTCGTGGTCAATATTTCCATGCGCAATAACCATTTCCGCTTTGAATCGATCAAACTCTTTGGTATACCTGAGATGGGCTTCTTTATCTGTTGACGCTAAACTATCAATTGAGAATGGATTGGTGTCGGGTCGCTGGACAACTGGGAGTGGAATAAGATGAACACTTACTTCTGGATCATCTTTGCTGACACACCGGGGTGCGCCACCTACGAGACGTAGTTCAAAATTGTCTTTTCCACTAGGATCTATGCAGGATATCACACATGTGAAAGGCGCGCCAGGTGTGGGTGTTGCCTCCGTCGGACACTTGAACTGCTGATTCCCCATTATCTATTGGAGAGATAGATTGCGAGTGAGAGTCCAACACACATCGTAATAAATGCAATACCGTGGACAGTCTCAGCCGAGAACAGCATATACTCGAAGAGACACAGGACAACGAAGAAGAGGCATATTTGGAGAACCCGAATGTCTTTCGCAGAGATCTCTTTGATGCTAAGACGTTCGTTCATGATATCAACCTGTGGCTGCGTCGGGGGGCGAAGAGGCTTCAATGTTTCGATCGCTTCGGTGTATGCATTTGTAAGACCAGCTGATGATTGGATACGCCCATGATTCGCTTGCACATCACTATCCGAGCTCTCGGATGCCAGTCTATCTGCTGCGTCTTTATCCTTCTGGACCTGCTTTGTGACCACGATGAAATCCGTCAAAAACCGAGACTGCTCGGCTGTAAATACGGAGTTATCTGCGCCCTGTGCAACCGGCTGCAGCTTAACAGAATATCTGTTATCTTTTCCAGACACACATTTCTCCACACCCTGATCGCTGATATACTTATAGTCTGTAGGGCATGTGACACGGCACGTATTTGCTACTCCGATATCAAACCCCGATGGGCAACTCATTACTTATTCGCAACAAACGGTCTGAGCCCACCAAAGACTGTGTTAACGAAGCGAGCATCCAATGTAGATTCTTGGCTCTGTCCGAGACGAGCATACGGCTTGCCGAATGCCTTAGTGTTGTCAATATACGGCGCAACTGTCGCCGCCATGCGGACGAAGCGAGTATACTCTGAGGCATCCACTCCGCGCATGTGACGCTGTGTTGTATCGCGACCAGGCTCAAAGAAGGATTGCGCGACCGGCATTTTATTACTCCTACAAGATAATGGTTGGGTGGCTCACTGCCCTGTTGTTTACACTGATCGCAGTGTCAACGCTCTCAGTTAAAGAGCATGCCAATGTCCTGACTGCACCCACTCCTTCGGGAGAAGCCGCTGCATCGATCATTAACTCAGTATCGCCGGACTTTCAGGCGCTGCTCGATACGTATGCCACGAGTTACTATACGTATCGGAGGAACGGCGATGTGGCAAACAAGTCGGTGGCTGATATGAGTGCAGCTCATATTCAAGAGAACCTCGAAGCGATGCGGGCACAAATTCAAGAGAACCAGGGGTATATCCAGTCGTTCTTAGATGAGTATCAGAATGCAAACCCAGATCTTGACCGACTCCACCAGAAGTCACAAAAGATGCAGGTAGAAGGACCGCAGATGGCAGATAAACTGGTAACCTCTGCACAGGATCTATCTCGTCCGATTGATTTCACCGGTATCATGGTGCGTGTGGTTGTATTGATGTTACTTCTCGGCGCAGCGTTTGCGATCAAGTCTTCCTCGCAATGACAATGACAAGACCAACACACGCAATTAAAAATCCAAGTCCGTAGATTCTCAGGTTACCATTCGCAGCCAAATCCTGCTGCCGATGAATCCGACGAAGAGTCTCGAGTTTATCCGTAGCAACCAAAAGACCGTTGTAGTCGCGTTGGATCTCCATGATCCTCTCAATAAGCTCGTCCTGAGACGCCCCTCTACCAGTTTGCTCTGCTAGCTGCAGCATTTCCGATAGTGTTTCATTCATCGCAGCCTTTGCCTTTGCAATTCCTTCGATCGTGCCTGGGCTTGCATCGTTTACATCAAGGGCATTCGAAACAAGGTTATCATAAACCGTCTTCTGCTGTTGGAACTTTGACTCCAAATCTTCCATTGTATTCAAGCAACATTTACGTCGGCTACACAATACCGGTAGTAAATGCACTTGCCTACGGTATCGCTGTGGCGAGTGATCTCGATAATATCTCCCGGAACTGCTCCAATGAGCCGAGCCTGGATATCCTGGGAATCAATCCAAGGCAGCTGATCCTCGGGCTTCAGCACCCGGTTCTTATCAAGCACCACCTTCGCCTCCTCTGGAGACAGAATACGATGCGGCACAGACATCCGGTGAGTTGTGATGTCCATCTGCAGCTCGCGGATATGGAAGAACAGAATGCCCTCCTTTGCATGGGACTTGATCGAGTTCAACACATTCTCAGACGGCTTCGATAAGGACACGATCACGATACCATTCGTATACTTATTCTCCGTAGCATACTTCAGGTAGGTGTTGACATCGCGGTCAAGCATCTTGTCCTTTTGACTGAAGATCACAAGTGCGCTTCCCATCGTGTAGACGTTCGCATCCTTGAGATCTGTGCTCAGACTCACTGTCTCCGTGCCTAGCTTACGACGATCGAAGAGTGTGCGAAGAGTTGCGATGGCTTTGTCCTCCATTGTGCTTCCCTTTCTCCTACCAACGGAAAGAGTTCGTTTTTTATCGCCCGAGAAGACAATGCTTCATATCGTAGCGCTTCTCGTAGCCGTATTTGTGCTGTCCTATGTGTGGCAGTTGTCGGGTGCACAGGAGAAGTTCCAACCCGAATTACTTGATCGTTCTCAGGCTCAGAGAACACAGAATGTCGAACACTCATCCTATGAACAGCGGACCAACCATATGCCCGGTATGTCATTCGTAGAAGCTGCAACAGGATTGACTACACCTTTCCGCGTAAATGCATATACAGCCCTGCGGTGAGAAGACACAATGATCCATGTAAAACAGAAAATTCCAAAAGCATTGAGAGAACAGGTTTGGCTTTCGAAAGTGGGTCGTAAGTTTGATGCAAAGTGTAAGATTGTTTGGTGCGCGAACAAGATGACAGTCTTCGACTATCAATGTGGTCACAATATGCCAGAGAGCAAGGGGGGCGCGATGACAGTTGAGAACCTTGTCCCTATTTGTTCTCGGTGTAACCTCAGCATGAGTAACAAATATACCATTGACGAGTGGAATGCAAAGTATGCATCTACAAATAGGGTTTGGAGGTTATGCCAGTTCTTCTGGAAGTCCTAGATTATGAAGGCAGGACCCATAAAAAGAAATTAAATAAATAATCTCCCACTCCTGAAGCTGTGCACAACCTTTCTTAAAGGAGTTCCAGAGTTTCACACATCCGGAAAGACACGTGACATAATCACCTGCCGCGAAGCTTCCGCGAATCAATAGTCGGAGTGGCTCAGATGCCCGCTCTTGAATCCAGTTGTAGTTCGTAACCATCTCAGTGTAGTCACCATAGTAGACCTCAAAAATCTCGGGACTATCGAAGTAGACGGGGCTATACAGCTGTTCATCTGCATGCCCAACACCGAGATCGAGATAATACATGAACTTGTTCTCAATCTCATCGCAGAACCTCTTCATATAATCAGCGCGCCCCGTAAAGAACCCACTACACATACTACACCGCCCTGTCCGAAGTGCGCTAATAAGTTGATCTTTCGGAATGTAGTCGATGTAACATGTAGAGAACTTATCGCGAAACCCGGAGAAGACACGGGGGAGCTCTTCAACATTTTTTGGACCCATGCGCTGAATGCAGATATTCAGCCATGCAAAATGAGTCGACCCAAATGGATTCTCGGCGATCACCTGCTTGAGCATGGCATACCTCGCCATACAGAGTAGGTAATATGATGCGGTATTACGATCATCATAACTTGGGTTGGTGCGACGATTCTCAAGAATCTTATTCCGATATTTGGTGAGCGTAAAGTCTTCAAACGAAACCGGAATGAACTTTGTCTTCTCCATAAGATGGGCTGGACGAAGCGCCTTCAGATCGGAGAGTGTATCTCGCTCGCAGAATACAACCAGATTCTGGTCAAGATTCATCGTAGCGACAGCACTCTCCAGATAATGCGTTGCAGGACGAGCTTTAATACTCGGGGATGCATCTGGCATCTTAGTGAGATCAAAATAGCCAGTTACAACTGTCCACGAGTTCATTAATTGGTTACACGGTAGTCTAGTAAATCATTAATGGCATTTTACATTAATCTCGATCGCCGCACGGATCGCCGCACGCAGATCGAAAAGGAATTTGCAGATAGGGGATTGAATGTTGAGAGATTTAGAGCAATAGAACACTCTAGTGGAATCGTAGGGTGCGGACTCTCACATATCGCAGTTCTCAAACTTGCTCGAGAACGTAACTATACTTCAGTTATGATATTTGAAGATGACTTCATGTTCCTTGGTTCAGATACTAGTTGGATTGGAAATATCCCCGCATCATACGATATCATAATGCTAGCCTACGGTGAAATGGAACCATCGACGCCATATGATAATGTATTCAATCGTGTCAAAAAGGTTCACTCTGCAAGCGGGTATATCGTTCATTCTCGATTTTATGACGCGTTGATTTCGCATTGGGAGGAAGGTGTGTATAGACTTCAAGCGACGGGTAGCCACTGGATATACGCATTAGATATGTACTGGAACTTGCTAAGTGATCGATGTGAATGGTATCTATTCAAGGAGAGAATTGGTAAACAGAGATCGGGCTTTAGTGATATTGTGAATTCATTTGTTGATTACGGATGCTAATGGAATAGCGAGTATAGAATCATTGTGATCGCCCAAATACCAGTCACAACTCCAGCCAAGACTTTCAAGATACGCCCATGTATTCACTTCCCAAGTAAGCTTTGGCATTTTTGGATATTCTCTACATTGAAACTCATGGAAGGAACGCAATGACTGAATGTCACCAAGAAAGAATCCGCCACAGAATCGCCAATTAACAGAGTCCCATAGCACCTGCTTATCCCAACATCCGGGAATATACATACATGTTGCTGGATACCCCACATTACTTAACCTCTTGAGCTGATCAATCGATTGATCTGTCAAGACGTGAAAGATATTGAAGTCAATCCACGCATAGTGAGTCGATGAATGTTTGCCCGAATTGATTGCACGATTGACAAGCTCAATCTTAGAATTTATAAGAATAAGAAATTTCTGTGTATCCTTGATTTCATTCCGAACGTCAGGCAGACCACTCGGAGACAGATGATATGTATCCAGGTCTTCCAATTCTATTGTTTCAATTACACCATTTGTTACATGAATCTTATCCTCGTGCTCTGGACTGATGAAAACATGTAAGCGAACACCTGTGTCATTGAGCTTCTTGAAAAATTCGATCCGTTTCTCTGGGCTTCGATATGAATTAACCTCATCGTGCAAATCGATAAATGCGGTTACAAATGTGATCATTGTGTATAATGACCGCGAATGCTTTTAAATGTCTGATCTTATGATCATTCTACCGGTAGTTGATATTGCACTGGTATTGCTGTAGACTGTGTTGAGTTCATCCCGCGAATAAATGGTATTTTTTACATACCATGGGATATGTTTGGCGGTAAATCTACCCGCAATACGAATACGAATAGATTGATCTCCATTTTTATCATGTAATGCGAACGTAGTATCGGTTTCTGCATTATATATTTCGTACTGATCATCTGTCACACGATGTTTCCAGAACTGACATTCTTGCTCATAAATTGTTCTTCCTTCGCAATAGATAGACTGATACATTTCTTTGAAATCTGAAATATCAAGAGCAAAGCCAAGCTTTGAACACCGATAACGATCAGCAATTGCACACATCTGTTCAATGAAGTCGGACGGAAGATGTGGATTGAATTGCAAATCTGGATCTGTTAGAATGAAACGATCAGGCATGGAGTTGTAAACATCAACATTAACCCAAGGAGCAACCCAAGGGCCCGAATTGGTAGAGTTCCAGATAACTGGTACAGATACCCCCTGCAAGAATGCTATAGTATTTGAATCGGTGGATTTACTGTCCATAATATAAACCTGCTTCAAGTATTTTGGATTGCATCGCTCAATTTGCGCTAGCGTATTCTGGACATACTTATAGTTATTGTGACATACAATGATAATCGGTATACTCATTTACATTTCAGTTTAAATTATGTGAAACCTCAATTGACGTATTAGCATCAAACTTTGTTTCACTGTTATGAAATCGGATAACACCAGTTCCAGACCAGTGTCCCATATGGGTGATATTGATCTTGTCCTCCAGAGGAATCTTCTTCCAGAACCTCTCGCGCATGTTTTCAAAGAACCAGATATCATCGCATACAACAAACCCCTTATAATTAACACTTTTTAGCCACATATAGAACTCAAACTCACGGGTGCCCTCGTGGGGATCAATATCAAGAAAGATGAATGCACTATTTAGGATCTTTGATTGCCACCTTGAACGAACATTCCAATCCCAAAGATCCTCCAATACATACCTAACATTATCAATCACCGGAAGTCTGTAATTGTGCATAATATCGAACGAGTATACCATGTTCTCTGGATTCCATGCCAATGCGAGGGCAGATGCTCCCCGGTGCGTGCCAATATCAAAAATATCACGCCCCTTATACATGCTCGAAAGCTGTGCCAGAAGCCTGTAATGTTCATTACCACATTCTCCGCGTACTGCAGACCACTCTATGTCGGTATTAACATACTTAAGCTCGGCAGCGGAGAAATTAATATTGGCAAGTTCGGCGCGGGTAATCAACATTATGCTTTTTATCACTTACGACGTTCTTAAGCCTTATTAATAATGATCACAGTTGAATTTGCAGGGGGTCTAGGTAACCAACTCTTCCAACTCGCAGCAGTTGATCACATTAGCCGAAGGACTGGGCGCGCCAGTGTCATCGAACGTGCCGGCGAGTCAGACCATTCGAGAGAGAACTATTTTAACTCTCTGTTTGGAGATTGGAGAATCACACAGAATCCACCTGCATTTCCTCTGAATATCCAAGAATCATCTTACGTATTTTCTGATTGGAGAAGTGCACTGGCAAACCCACACAATGTTCGGATTCATGGCTACTTCCAGAACTGGCAGTATGTAGACCAGTCCTTCAAGGAGCGACTGCGGTTCGACACCGGGATCCTTGCGAAGTATCCGGATATTGGTAGCAAAGTATTTATTCATGTGCGCGGTGGCGATTACGTCAACCACTGGATGCATGATTTGAAGCTTGATGAGTATTACCGCAGAGCGATTGCAGAGTTCCCCACGGATACTCAGTTTGTTATCTTTACCAATGATGTCCTGTATGCACAAACTCGTCCGTGGATCGGTGGAATTCAATACGCCTTCATCCATGAGAATGAACTTGACACTCTGCTTCTTATGAGCAGGTGCGCCGGGTGTATCTGTCCAAATTCTAGCTTCTCTTGGTGGGGGGCATTCTTGAACCCAAACAGAAAAATTGTGATGCCCGACAAGTGGTTCAACGATCCAAGTGTTTACATTGATGGCTATTACTTTCCAGGTGTCATCAAATGTCCAGTGTAGGAATCTTGGGCGGCGGCGCCGCCGGCATAGTTCCTGCAGCACGGTGCATCAGCACCTCATCCCAGAACTCACACAGGGCTGGGAGATGGCGAGGCAACCAGGTAACATCTTTGGGTAGAAACTCTTTCTTTGTCGACATCAGCTTCCAGTAGATATATTGCGGTTCGCGATCTGTGACCTCTGCCTGCCACTCGGATAGCAGCATGCATGGAGGCTTGTAATCGACGGTCTGGTCGTCAAAGACCGCAAAGACTCCTTTGGTCTCAGTCGAGTTAACCCACTCAGACGAGAAGATCTGCTTGAACCGAAACTCGACATATTCACATTCGTCAATGCCCGTGCACTCCATTTGCATCTGCATCTGGTGCACGTAGGCATCCGGAATCCCCTCGGTCTGTGGGCGCGAGATTGGGCACTTGAACTCGACGAGGCGACCGCGGCGGCGAACATCCTCTGGATCATTCGGAAAGATGATACCATCTGGAGATGCACCAAGAAATGTGTGGACTGAATGCTGGACACAGGATACATCCACAATTTGACACCGGGTCTCAGCCTCATACATTGCCTTTGCGATCGGCTCAAATCGTGTCCCCCAAATCAATGCTGAAATCGGATGACTGCCTGTTGGCTGAGGAGGCTCGAGCTTGCGAACAATCAAAGCTCGCCGAGTTTCTCCTCCAGTAAAGACACCGGAGACCTCAGAGGCTGTCACCATCTCACCGCGCTTGGCATGCCAGGCTGATGTGCGCTGGTCATTCATGCCGTAGACCCTGATCGTTCTGCGGACACACCGGTCACGTGTCCACGTGTGTCCAAGTGGTCCCTTCATCGCCTCTTCGGCAGCTGACAACACATACCTGCGAGCCTGTGTATAGCTAACCGAAGGCGCGAGTAATGTGATCAGCATAGTCAACGGCTTCAGACGATTCTTCATGTGGGTATACGGCGGATCTTTGAGCCATTCAGCTACGACAGACTCCATGTTGCGTTTGTTTATGCGTCGCGTTCGAAAACTCATTTTCAGTGCTGATACATAGGATCGATATGGAGACGATTCAGAGCAAGGAGCAGTGGGTTCTTCACCGCCTTGAGAAGTTCTATGCCGACCCCGACAATTTCCGCCGCGTGGAAGAGATTCTTACAGGCAAGTCTCGACTGAGCCTACGTCTTCTGGATTGGTTTGTTACCAATTACTCAAAGAAGCATAATGTTTCTTTCATGGCTAAGGGAGACCATCACGTCATTGTGTATCTGGTCTACAAGTCCCATCTCAAGGCGTACAACAAAAAGATGTTTGACCCGTTCTGCAGATGGAAGAGAATTCAGTTCCGCGGGCTGGATACCACAGTGGGGCAGCTGAACTTCTTTGAGTGGGTGATTCAGGATGAGGTGCTTGAGTATCTGGATACGCATTATGATGACATTCATGCAGATATGGAGGCATGCTCGCAGGTGATTCAGCCCAAAGATGGTGAGCGTCGCAAGCGTCATGAGCTTAGCCGCTCGGCTACGAAGTCCATTCGACACCACGATGTCACGGTAAAGGTTACATTCGAATAATCTGCCAACTGAACAATGTTCTCGACGATTGATCGGTCGGTGGTCTATCCGATAGGCACGGACATCACAGAGCACGATATCAATATCGTGTCCGATCTCTGGACTATGGCTGGACGGCAGGTCTACCGGGGTGCACGTGATCCGAATTATACGCATGCGAATGTCTACTGGTTGTATGAGCAGGATGACCTGGATCGGGTTGGCTTGACTGAGCACAGCCTTGAAGACAATGCAAAGATGGAGTTGTTGTGGTATAAGGACAATGCCTTTGGCACTCTCCTCCAAGAGGATGGGTGGGAAGAGGATGAGACATTTTGGAGTAAGATTCCCGACAATGTTCACGAGCAATGTTTGGCTGAAGGATGGATCACGCCGACAACAATCCTGGAGAGGTGTCTCCGTAGCAATATGCGCTTGGTAAATGTGGACATGCTAAAGAAGATGCCGATGGTTCACTCATGTGAGAAATGCAAAAAGGTGTCTCTTGTTCCATTTGAGTGTGCAATGAGTAAGGCTCTTGACTTCCCTGAAAAGGAAAAGGTGTTTTTTATTGATGAGCGAATGATTTGTCACACCCCCCCGGAGGGATCCTCGGTTTGGTCTTTACTTGGTTTCACTGAACCGCAGTTGCCTTCCGAGCCTTCTTCGGAGCACCGGGAGCAACCACCGGTGCTGGCGACGGAGGAGGTGTCTGTGTCCGCGGCTTAACCTCCTCATGCGTCTCCTCCTCATCCTCAGCTGGGAACGCATCCGCAACCGGCATATCCAGCTTAGCCGGCTTGTCCTCCTCGTCATCCTCGGGCTCCTTGATGTCGGCGAACGCAGCCTTCGCGCCAACACGCGACGGCGGGAACACCTTCGCAAGAACCACGCGCCATGTCACACCAAAGCCCGTGCCGGTCACATACACACTCGGTGCAAGAACCATGCGACCCTCGATACGCTTGGCAAACACCTGCTCCAGATTGTCCTCGGTCAGAACAATCGCGTTACCCTTCTCATCAACCGCGTCCATCCCAACCTGTCCATCCCAGATCGAGATCTTCATGCGGAGCGAAGGCGGATACTTGCCATTCGGAACCCACTCACCATTGACCTTCTCAACGCTAGGCGTGAGAATGGGCTTCATGGTCTCGCGCAGAACAGCCTCGGACTTCGCCTTACCGAACCACTTGCCTGAGTTGGACACCGAGTGCTGAATCAGCTTCTCCTGGATGTCCAGACAGAAGTTGTAGAATGCACCGACATCACTGCCATCCGTGCTGCGCTCCTTGGCATATGTGTCGCAGCCCTTCAGCGAAGCCAGCAGGCTGTAACTACGCTTACCCTGTTCGTCCTCACGAACGACAACACCCGCGGGATAGAAGATACGAGGAATGCGGACCTGCAGTGACTGCCCATTATACTTGAGAGGAACAGTCTTGCCACCAGCCTTGTTCGGACGAATATCGCCGATGCTGACGCGGGAGATCTCCAGGTTCTCGGAAGGGATGATTGCAGTGGTGGCCATTTTGATCGTGTGTGAACTCCATAACCCTGCCGAACGACGGATTCGTTTTCCGCGCAGGTTTCCAGTTTTCAAGATTGTAAACAGAGTAAGCAATGGCTCAGTGTGCAGCTGTGAGAAACAAGAAATCTGATCTACAATGCACCGCAGGTGCTTTGCTTGGGTATACGGTATGCGGTATTCATGCAAGATCGACTAAAGTTAGACTATGGGCAGATGTTCATAAAGAGAAGTTTAAGGGACTTGTGAAGATACAATCCCTGTGGCGAGGGTGGTGTGTAAGGAAAGTCATTGTAATGGCGGGACCCGGTGCACTTCGGCGCAAGGACTGTGTCAATGATGAAGATCTGAGCACTCTTGATGACAAGAATCGTCAAAGTCCATTCGAGTATTTCGGGTTGAAAGAAGGCGATAAGATTTGGTGGTTTGACTTCGCAACTGCCTGGGAGTGGTTCACGAGGTCAGTTGCTCCAACCAATCCCTATACGAAGAATCCTATTTCTTACACAGATCTTACAAGATTACGCAAGTTACACCTCTACCGCCGCCGACACAGGTGGTCTGTTCCTCCGCCGCCCACAGACCTAAAAGACAACATTGTTCGTCGCTGGACGATTCTTTCGCATGTATTTCGGGGATACGGGTTTGAGGATATTCATCCACAGCAGTTTGCCAACTTGACTCGAGAGAACTTGCGCGTCGCGTTTCGGTTTTTGGCTGATGACTTGGCTGCAATGCCCCGTCAGAACAGACGTGTATCTGCTATGACGGACAGAGGACTTGCATACACCGCAAATTCAAGCGCGACGTATACTATTAACACACTGAACTTGATGACGATTATGTTGACCGATACGCAGTCCTATGACATTGTCTTTTTGTTATTGTCTGCCCTTTACCGATGTTAGACAGTTCCGTTCGGGCAGTTGCAGGTATGATTCGACGCATCAAAGACTCCTCCTTGAGCTTCACATGCTGCCTTGATTGCGGCGTCTGTGAGCAGATTTGTTCGTGCGCACATTCCTTCGCGAGGGCGAGTGAACACGTATGCAATAATTACCCCAGTCACAAGAAGCAGAAGCGTCTTCGCATACATTATTGTTACAGCCGACTAAAAAATGGATTTTACAGATGGTAGGACATAGGGGTAGGCAGGATGAATATCTTCTTCCTATCTCTCGATCCTGACGAAGCGGCTCGCCTTCACTGCGATAAACACGTAGTGAAGATGATCTTAGAAACAGCACAGCTCTTATACTGCGCCCACTGGGTGTATGAATCCCCCTTGCCCAACGGAGCTTACCGCAAGACTCATCCCAATCACCCGTCGGCTCGCTGGGTTCGCGAGTCGTTAGCCAACTACACCTGGTTATGCCGCCTCGGACTGGCGTTGTGTGCAGAGTTTACGTTCCGTTATGGCAAGATCCACAAGACACAAGCACATCTGGAGTGGCTCGCCGCACATACACCTGTTACCCTTGTCGACATCGGGTGGACATTGCCTCGGCTCGCCATGCCGGATGAATTCAAGCATCAAGACCCCGTAATTGCCTATCGATTATACTATGTTGGCGCAAAGGTGCGTTTATTGTCCTACACAAAACGTCTTCCACCCGATTTTCTCAAAGAAGCGGTTTACATGACCGCCGGAGGTAAGAGTATACCAGCGCGTTAGAAATGTCCTCCTCTTCCTCTGTCAGTAAGGCAAACAAGATGCCCGCTAAGAAGTCTGATGTCAAGCCCGTTGTCGCCGCTACTGCCCCGCCCGTCGCCGCGGCGCCTCCGGCTGCCCCTGCCAAGGTCGCCAAG
>Ga0136642_1000595_pt1 | contig 17905 bp, 26 predicted proteins | sample LowCatLa1302831Y_FD_115313 | JGI IMG/M metagenome (GOLD analysis project Ga0136642, IMG submission 115313) | Freshwater microbial communities from Lower Cathedral Lake, Yosemite National Park, California, USA - 13028-31Y | ecosystem: Environmental > Aquatic > Freshwater > Lake ... | reverse complement strand
TGCGCAGACATTCCAAGGTAATTTTAGTGGATCATTTAGTGGATCTTTGACAGGTAGCATCAGCGGTGGAGCCGCATTTTTACAAACAGCTACAACATTTGTATTGACAGGCGACGTATCTAGTCCAGGTGTAAGTTTTAACGGTGTAACTCAAACAGGAACATTAACTTTTAACACTAGTATCAACCAAGGTATTATTACTAGTAAAGCACCAGTAAGCGATAGTCAGTTAACTGATCAATTCCTAGTCTATAGACCAGGTGCCGGGCTAGCAAGCATGTCTAAATCAGTCTTGTTTAATCATATAGCTACTGTACCGGTTGGCGCAATATTTCCTTTTGCAGGAACCACAGCAACGGTTCCAACAGGTTATTTGTTATGTGATGGTACTGAAGTACAAATTAGTAAATATCCTGCACTATTTGGTGTTTTACAATACACTTATAAAGCGGCTAGTGCGCTAGCCGGACAAGCGACATTTGCTATTCCTGACTTAAGAGGTAGATTTCCGCTTGGCGCAGATAACATGAATAATAAGATTACTGTTCCAAGTAAAGACGGTTCAGGTGCATTGATATCTACAAGTGGAGGAATGGCTAACAGAGTATCTGATGTAAATGCAGACAATGTTGGATTAACATCAGGTAGCCAGTCAATTACATTACAAACAACTAACCTTCCAGATCACAAACATAATCTTAATGATGGATACCAACAGTTTTATGCAGTGGGAAATCCAAACCCATCAGTTGGTTCAGATGAAAGTAAACTTACAGACATTACTCCGGGCCGTGGTCTTGCCTCAACAGGAGGTGCCGCTCAAGGGTACGGATTATCAGATAGCGGTAGTATGATTAGTAGCACTACTGGGACACCATTAACAGTAATGAATCCATATCAAACTATTAACTACATAATTTTCACTGGGGCTATTTAATGAGTTATACAATAAACTTAACTAACGGAAGTACACTAACGTCGATTATTGATGGAACTATCGACCAACAGGCTACCGATATAACCTTAGTAGGCAAAAATTCTACTGGATACGGTGTATTCATTAATGATAATTTTGTTCACTTATTAGAAAATTTTGCTAATACTAGTCAACCGGCACATCCTATCATTGGACAGTTGTGGTTCGATACTACACAAAATCGTTTAAAAGTCTATGATGGCGCTCAATTTAAAGTTAGCGGCGGCACTCTTATTGGATCTAGTGCCCCAAGTAGTTTAACTACTGGTGATATATGGATCAATAGTGCTACAAGTCAGTTATTTTTTAATGACGGTACACAAAATGTTCTAGCCGGCCCTATATATACTTCTACTCAAAAACAAAATGGATTTATAGTTGAAGATATACTTGATGTTAATAAAATTGGACATACCATTGTATACATGTATGTAGGCGGAGTACTACTTGGAATTTTTAGTAAAGATGCATTTGTACCAGGTTCACCTATAACAGGGTTTAGCGGAAATATAAAAATTGGATTTACTGCTAGTAGCTATTCGGGTGTAGTATTCAATGTGCCTGCGGTAAGTGCTCAGACTTTATTAGGAGCTACTGGAAAAACTTATACAGCGGCAGATTTTGTTTCGTTAACAGATGATAGTAATTTATCGGGTAGTATAACGATTGCTAATACTACACCATTAATTTTAGGAATATTAAGCCAAAATCAGTTTAATGTTAGCTCTGGATTATTCCAGATACAATCAAACGCGGCCAATCAAGATTTTCAAATATCTTTATTAAATAGTGGACAAGTTACTGCTCTTTATATTAGTACAGCAGGTAATAAAACTGGTATCTTTACTAATAATCCACAAACAACACTAGATGTAAACGGAACTTTTAGAATATCGGCATCTACACCTACAACTAGCACGTCTGCGGGCGTAGCAGGGCAGATTGCTTGGAGTTCTACATATTTGTATGTGTGTGTTGCTACCAACACATGGAAACGAACTGCAATTACTAGCTGGTAAAGACAGCCAAAATAATGATAAATACTAAAGAATAAGGAACAGGGGCGATGGCATATACTATCAATCACTACAATGGAACACTAGTTGCAACGGTCGCAGATGGCACCGTAGATGCTAGCCTGGACATTAAGTTAATCGGAAAGAATTACGCTGGATACGGACAACTCCAGAACGAAAATTTTGTCTATTTGCTGGAAAACTTTGCCAGTGCTAACAGCCCTCCAGGCCCTGTAGCAGGACAAATTTGGTACGATAGCGGAACTAGTAAATTAAAGTTCTGGGATGCTGCCAAATGGCGCACAACTGGTGGTGCAGAAATTGGTTCAAACGCTCCTAGCGGACTTACAGTTGGTGACTTTTGGTTTGACACAGGTACTAATCAGTTAAAAGCATACAACGGTACAGATTTTACACTAATCGGACCACAGGCAGTTAAGGGATCGTTAACAACACAAATGTTGAGTACTAGTGTTAAAGATTCATTTGGTGGTAGCCATACAATTATTGAAGCTATTGACAATGGCCAAACAATCTTTATTATCAACCCAGATGCGGCATTTACATTAGATAATACACAAAACTCTATTACTGGATTTACTACAATTCAGCAAGGTGTTACATTATGCTATACAAATAATAGTGGTACTCCTGGAGTTACATCTAGTGCTCATAGATTTTGGGGAACTGCTACTAACTCAGATAGACTAGGCGGATTAGCCGCCAGCAACTTTGTTCAAACTGGTAGTGCAGGATTTAGTAGTGTAGTAAACTTTGCAGACGTTGGTTATACTGTTGGCAATCCAGTTACAAGATTACGTGTATTTAATGATAATGCATCTACCCCAATCATTCAAAATCAAAGTAATGATACTATTAAGTTCCAAACAACAGTGGCTTCACAGATTCAAACTCCACTACAATTAATCGGATTGACAGTAGTACCAGGTACTACTGGGGTAAGTAGTTTAGGAACTAGTTCGTTGGTATGGAGTGATGTCTGGGCTACTGTATTCCATGGAACAGCAACACAAGCTGATAGTTTATCAGTAGGTGGTGTATATAGAACTGCCAGTGTTGCCTCTAGTAACAATACAGTTGTTGTCCGTGATAGTACAGGTGCTGTAAATGCTACTGTGTTTAACGGTGCAAGTACAACAAGTTTTTATGCTGACTTGGCTGAAAAATATTTACCGAGTCCTGAATACGGAGAGCTGATTCCGGGTACTGTAGTTGCAGTAGGCGGCTCTGCAGAAATTTGCTCATGCAATGAATTTGGAGCTCAGCCAATTGGTGTAATAAGTACACAGCCAGGATATATGATGAATTCAGAACTTGCTGGCGGAGTCTATGTGGCTTTGAAAGGGCGAGTTCCAGTTAGAGTAGTCGGGGGATGTAAGAAAGGCGACCAAATGGCTCCTTACGGAAACGGAGTAGGTGTTAGTATAAATGTTATGTTTCCAGGCGCTGAAATTGCACCAATTGTATTTGGTGTTGCTCTCGAAGATTGTGATAATACAGATGAGACATTAGTCGAGTGTGTAGTACTTTAAAAAGACGTATAAAGGGATAAAAAATGGCCGGACAAGGTACACGAATTCTTGCTAGTGACTACAATGCTATTCAATCGGTAGCCGCTAGTGTGCTGGGCGGCGGCTCTGGCTCAACAGGATATGGACAACCAGTTAGTAGTAGTCAAGTAGCAGTAGGCGATAAAATTAAAACAACAGACTGGCAAAAACTCAAAGCAGATATGGTTCGTTGCCGTCAACACCAAACTGGTAATAGCGAATCTGGTAATTTAACAGATGTAACTACTACGACCCTAGTCAGAGAATATGATCGTGCGGCATATTATAATTTTGGACAACTAATTCTGGCACAAAAATTATCAGCGGCCGGCGGTCAAATGACTTCAACTACATTGAAGTCAGATCAAAGAACAACTCCATGGAATGGAACAATTACCCATACTGTATCGATTGCATTTCCAAGTGCAGATGCCGCAAGATATTATTTTAATACTGGCGGACAATTTCAAATTACTGGAAGTTTAACGGCTATACCAGTTGATGGAAGTCAGCAAAAGGGTAACGACTGGGCAACTATACTAAGCGGTATGGGAACCATTGTATTTGGTATTAGTGGAACTACTGCCGCAAGCGGAAGCGCCGCCGCTGGGATTGGGTATACTAGTTTAACTACTAGCAATCAGCAAATCTTTACTAAATCAACTGCAAGTCCTACATATAGTCCTAATGCTTATACAGTATATGCTAGCATTGATGGCGCCGGTACTGGAATTACCTTTACAATCCAATTTGCAGATCTTTCAACTACTGCAAATACAACAACATATGGCCTGTATGGTCCATACGGTATTGACGAAAATGTAGAAGGTACATTAACCAGTACTATAACAGCTTATTATGCTACAGGTGGAAACATATCAATAACTACTCCTAATAGCTATTATCCAAGCGCCGCCTCTTCAGGACCAGCCTAACCTAATCTATTGACAAGATAATTACTGTAGTGTATTATATACATTACGGAGTTATCTATGGACGAACGAATTGAAAAAGCATTTAGTGTGGCAAATTATATGGCTACACTATCAAACCAAAGACGTATAATTTTTGAAGAATACGATCAAAAGTTATTCTATTATGTTAAGGGTGCAACATTTAAAATCACACCCGAATTAATTAACCTTACAAAAACAATTTTAGATCTTGGTCACACATCTGATGTGCCGTTTTTAGATGCCAATAATTATCCAGTTGTTATTCCTGATGTTCAGGAATTTTTTGATAATATTATTTCTGTACATTTTGAAGTATTAAACGAATATACTGAAAAATTCAATGAGATTAAATCTAAAAGAAAAGTCTCGGATATTGTAGAGCTATGACAACCGGAGCATTAATATTTGCTCAGAATACTGCTACTATTGACTACAATAAAATGGCGGTGTTTGCCGCTAGTCGTGTTAAAGAATATTTAGAAATTCCTGTATCACTAGTAACCGACAATAAAAGATTATTTCTTGACACTTATGCTGATCATCCTTTTGATCAAGTAATAGAAATTCCAATAGCAAAACAAGAATATCAAAAGAAATTTTATGACGGTGCGTTATCGTCTAAGATGTTAGACTGGAAAAATCTATCACGTAGTCAAGTATATAATCTAACACCCTACGATAAGACACTAGTAATCGATAGTGATTATATTTTAGGTTCTTCTTTATTAAAGTCTGCTTTTGAAAATGACTACGATTTTCAAATTTATTCAAGAAGCATGGATATAACAGACTGGCGTACGGGCCCTGAATTCAAAAGAATTAATCCATATAGTATTCCGTTCTACTGGGCCACAGCATTTGTATTTCAAAAAAATGAAATCATGCAAAGCTTCTTTGATCTTATAACTTACATTAAAACAAACTGGATTTATTTTAGAACATTGTACAGTATAGATAGCCCGTTATTTAGAAATGATTTTGCATTTAGCATTGCTATACATATTATGAATGGAAAAACTAATGGACAATTTGCAGTAGAACTTCCTGGTAAAATGTTCTATGCTATGGATAGAGATATACTTGTAAAAATTGATGGCAATAAGATGAAATTCCTAATTGAGAAAAAGGATTTCTTGGGAGAATACATTGCGGCTAAAACTACGGGAATAGATGTACACATAATTAACAAACTAAGTTTAAGTCGTTATATAGACGGAGGTTTGGGTGTCTAAAGGATTTTTATTATTTGCACAAAACACAGAAACTGTTGATTATGTCAAACAGGCTTATGCATTAGCGTTAAGTATCAGGCTAAGTCAGACTGCTGTTAAGAACGTATCTTTAGTTACAAATAGTCCAGTACCTGACTATTATGTTCATGTATTTGATCAAATTATTCCGATACCATTTGAATCAGAAGGATCTAGTACACTACAAGGCGAACATAGATGGAAGCTGTATTATGCCACTCCTTATGAAGAAACGATTGTACTAGACTCTGATATGCTTATGCTTGAGGATATTTCTTCCTGGTGGGATTATTGTAGCAACTATGATATTAAATTTTGTAGCCAAATTAAAAACTATAAATTAGAACTGATACAAGATACATATCACCGTAAGGCATTTATTGCTAACCATCTTTCTAATCCGTATTTTGCCCTACACTATTTTAAGAAAAATCAGCCAGCTTTTGAGTTTTATAAAGTACTAGAATTTGTATGTAATAACTGGCAATGGTGCTATGATCAGTTTGCTATGAAAGAATATCAAGAATGGTTAAGCATGGATTTAGCCGCGGCAATTGCAATAGAAATTATGGGCATACATGAACAAGTTATAGATATATGCAATCCTATGAATTTTGTTCATATGAAGACTCCTATACAAGGCTGGCCAACTATTCCGTTAAGCTGGCAAGATGCAATTCCTTTTATTCTTAATAGTCGAGGCGAGCTAATTGTAGGCAATATTAAACAAAGTAAATTATTTCATTATGTAGAAAAGAATTTTATAACAGATAAAATTTTACAAAGATTGGAGTCTCTAAATGGTTCGTAAATTGTTTCCAATCCCTCAAATTGATTCAACATATTATGCACACTATGATAAAAAAACTGGTGTAATTTATTCTGTATCTAATGAAAAACTTACACACCATACACATAGCATTGAATTAACACTTGATGAATTTACAGAATTTAATACTGGTGTTCGTAAAATGCATGAGCATGTAGTGGGCTATGCAAAGACACAGGATGGAACTACTAAACTAGTCCATATGCAAATTACTGAACAAATGTACGGTTTTAGAAATAATGTGTTTGAATGGATTACAGATACGCCTACTGATAAAACAGAACTAATTGTTGCATGGAGTGGTAAAAAATCTTCTTGGGAATTTAAATTATCCAAAGCCGCTAAGGAAAGATTGGATGATACGTTAATTAGTAAAAATGTAGTCTTCTTTGTGATATTAGAAAACGATTTTGATTTTTTAATTAGAACTATATTCATAGCAACAGATGAACTAATTAAAAAAAATTCAATTATTATAAATTTTGAAAGTACGTTTGAATCAAATATAGATAAGATTTCTATAGCTAGTAAAATAACTTTCCAATCTTATGGATTAATTATAAATGAGTAAACTTAAAATTATCGAACAGGATATTATTTTTCTAAGTTACGATGAACCAAACGCAGAAAAGAATTATGCCGATCTATGCGATAAAGTACCTTGGGCAAAACGTGTGCATGGAGTTAAAGGTAGTGATGCCGCACATAAAGCCTGCGCCGCACTAAGCGAAACTGAATATTTTGTTACTGTAGATGCAGATAATATTGTAGATCCAAAATTTCTAGAAGTTGAAATAGACATAGACGGCGAAAAATTTACAGAAGCTAATGTGTTTAGTTGGGCAGGCCATGTTCATGTAAATGGATTGCGCTATGGAAACGGCGGCCTAAAATTGTGGACACGTGAGTTTGTTAATAATATGCGCACACATGAAAATAGTGATCCAACCGATGTACAAGGTTGTGTAGAGTTTTGCTTTGATCAACGTTACTATCAGTTCAATGAATGCTATAGTGAAAGTTTTACAAACTCTACTCCGTTCCAAGCATGGAGAGCAGGATTCCGAGAAGGTGTCAAAATGTGTCTGCTACAAGGCGCAAAAGTTAAAGACATGCAAGCAATTTGGTGGCAAAATTATCATAGGCTATTAGTTTGGTCAAGTGTAGGAACTGATGTTGAAAATGGTATATGGAGTATATTAGGGGCAAGAGAAGGTTGCTATAATACTATGTGTACAGATTGGGATTATGCTAACGTAAGAGATTTTGAATATCTTACAAACTACTGGAATGAGAAACATGAAGGTGCGGATCCTGAAGTTACTACTACATACATAAACTTTTTAGCTAGAGAGCTTAAAGAAAAACTCAGTATGGAAATTGCTAATCTAGATCCAGCTGGTAGTCATTTTTTTAAAACCGTATACGTTAACGGGCCCAGAAGTTTAAGGAAACAATAATGTATGATATTGTTTTTATAAGTTATAACGAGCCCGATGCTGATGAAAACTTTGCCAGTTTAAAAGAACGTTTTCCGTTAGTAAAACGTGTGAGTAATGTGCAAGGAATACACAATGCTCATATCGCCGCCGCTAAGAAATGTTTTACTAAGATGTTTTGGGTAGTAGACGGTGATGCGGTGATACTAAATTCATTTAATTTTAATCACCGGGTTAGCGAATACGATCAAGATGTCGTACATGTTTGGAGAAGTATTAATCCTACTAATAATTTAAGTTACGGTTACGGTGGTGTAAAACTATTGCCTCGTAAAATGACTATAGATATGGATACAACTAGTACAGACATGACAATGAGTATTAGCAGTAAATTTAAAGCCATGGATGAGATTAGTAATATCACTGCATTTAATACTGATCCGTTTAGTACATGGCGTAGTGCTTTTAGAGAATGCTGTAAACTAGCAGTAATTAACAACGAAGAATCTTTAGCTAGATTGCATTTCTGGTGCCAATTAAATAATCATGCTCCTTACGGCGCTTATGCATACTTAGGTGCAATCACCGGCAGAAGTTACGGAGAAAAAAATGCCTCCAATAAGGAGGCACTTGCTCGGATAAATGATTTTACTTGGCTAGAAGCTCGCTGGCTAGCGGAAAAATCTCAGCTATCACTTTAGCACATGCAATAGCAACTTCTCGATGTTCTTTCTGTGTACCGTTAGCACTACGCAATTCAATGAAGTGAATCCAGCTACGTAGTGTTCCGTTCATATATAAACGACTTACTGTAAGACCTTCCGGTAGTACCGCACGGGCCTGTTCTTTAGCAATACCGTTCTTAATAGCCCATTGATATTCTTGTTTAACTGCCCATAGTACGCGTTTCTGAGCACGTTCCCATTCATAAGCAAGTTGCCTTTGCGCTTCATCGCTCATATCAAATTCTACACTGTTTTGTCGATTCTTGGTATCTTGGAATCGTGCTTCTCGTAGTACAAACGCATCATCGAGCTCTGCTGTTGGGTCAGCATAACGTTGGGAAAACTCTTGAAAGGAGAAGCTTCTATGTCTAAGAATTTGTCTAGCAATGTCTCGGGTGGTTGTAATTTCCAAGCAAGCTGAGACCATTTCAAGAGGACTCCAGTGCTGATGTCTAATGAGATACTTGATAAGTTTTTCTGAGGTTTCTGTATTGAGTTGGTTGCTGGGATTTGAGACTCTTGCACAGTAGGCAATGAGCTCCTGTACATCATCAATTCCTGTGTCAGAGAATTCGTTAGTTGGCTGACTGTAGCTAAGGAGTTTAACATTCATTTATAACTTCTTTTTCTTTAAAAATTTCTGTGTTGATTTTTCAATATCTTTTTTAACTTTAACAGTATCTAACTTAAAATCAATGTTATCAATTTTATCTTCGTAGTTTTTAACTAGATCCGCTAGATTCCTTTCAAAGGCAGGCCAACCATTTCTCTTTGCTTCGAGTGTTATCTTTATTTCCCAAGTTTTGCCATCCTTAAAATTGACCAATACGGTATGGAGATACCTTAAAGGTACGACATTTAAATGTACGTCACCAAATACTTCTGGCCAATGTTTTATAGCATCCTTGGGAAGAGCTCTTCCCGGACCAGACATTTATTTCTTTTTAGTTGGAGCCAACGCTTCAGCTTTACGACGCATTTCGGCAGCTTCTTTGCTTAACTTGTCTGCTTGGCTACGATAAAACTTAGCTTCTGCATCTGGGCTATCAAAAGAAGTTGGTGTTTGCGTTGTAGTAGTTGCAACAGAATCTGTCATAACTGGATCAGCTGGTCTAGGAAAAGTCTCGGGTGAGTCTTGTAAACTAGCCGCTTCAGTTTTTTCAGGTGTGTTTGCTTTAACTGATAAATCATCTACTGCTACACCGCGTTGTTCGGCAATAATTTGATTAAGTTCTGATAGCAATAATGCAACACCGGTAGTTGGTGTCATTTCAATATCACTAGTAGGTGCTTTAATTAACCGTTTGTTACCGTGCAACCAGCGGAGCATATTACTGCCATCTGGAAATTGATTACGATCTAATGCATCTGCAAATTCGTATGAATCCTGGCCACTTCCACTTTCAACTAAATTGATTAGTGAATCGTGATAAATGTCAGGCATATTTTCTGTTGGTACAATTAGGCAATAGTGTGCATCGCCGGGCAGTGTACGATATGCTACTAAACACTTCTTGTTAGTAGCTTTGACACGTGCCACATGTTTAAGTTCTGCCATATTAGGCTCCTGTTGTCGCTGTTGCGGCTTTTTGTGCTTCTGCTTGTTTTGCTACTACATCTAAAAATGCTTCTAATTTAGTGTATGTTTGTCCAACTGCTACCATTTCGTTTGGTTTGAATGCACCGCGTGAGCTGGCAATATCAATGATTACTTTCATTGCTTGTAAATCATTGATTGTTAATTCGTTGGAATTTTGGGTAGACGCTTCTGCGGTTGCATCTGCCGTTGGTTGTTTAACTTCTTCTGACATAGTATCTCCTTAATATGTACGTATATAATTATCTAGTTTGAAGATGCGGACAGGCAATTGTGAAAAAACTTAGTTCTTTTTCGCTTTCAAAGCCAATGCGTGTAGTATATACAATAGTATTGGTATTATCGAGACTTACACCCTGTCCAACATAGTACCTATTATTTAGATTCTTCTTAATCCAAGAGTCGATAGATTTGACTATATTAGGATTGTATCGATCTATGGTCATATATTTAAAATGAGGGCAGGCAAACTCAACCCTCCTTAAACCAAAATAATTTAAAGCGTTAGGTTTGCCATTCTTCAAACTCATGCAGTTTCCTTAACTTGTTCGTAGTATGCATATTCGCCCCATGGCGGAACAATAGTATTATTACCATGGATAATGAATACTGTATCGCAGTAATTTTCATCACCCCAACTACCCCAAGGATATCCATCTGTAAACATAATAAACTTTTTAGGTTGAATATCATGTTCTTTCATGTATTCCCAGTTGGCATCAAATTCAGTTCCACCACCTCCCATAACTTCGTAGTTGTCAAACTCATCCATCGAGTAACCGTCATAGTCGGCTTCGTTGTATACTTTAGTATCAAAGCACCATACTTTAATTTTAAAGTCTTGGTACTCCTGCATAATGCCTTTAATCTCGGTTAAGAAATCTTTAGCTTGATCATCGCCAATAGAACCTGACATGTCGATAGCTACACAGATATCAATTGTTTCTTTAAATTGTGTACCTGGAAGTATTGCACTCATATGCCAGCCTTTGCGGTTAGGACGCATAAAAGAATAATCATCTTTGATAGTGCTTTGAATTTGTTGACGCAAGATTTCACGCCAATTCATTTTAGGTTCGGTTAATTCTTTAATCATTCGTTGTACACTTGCAGGAGTGTTACCAGCACCTGCGGCCTGTGCAGCCTGTACAGTAGCTTCACGAATTTCGTCACGGATTTGTTTTAGTTCTTCTTTAGAGTAACTGGGCTTATTGCCCTTGCTGTCTTTGTCACCCCAATCGATGTGGTCGTCAAGCAACTGCCCAAGTTGATTAAGTTCATCTTCGTCCATTTCGTCAAAGATTTTATCATAAACTTCTTCAGCACCCATACCGTAGTACTTACTATCGTGGAAGATTGTGATGCCTTCGATGTTATGTTCACCGATACGGTCACGTACCAATTGACCGTTTACACAATAGTCAGCGGCAATATTAAAAATACGTGGGTTACGGCCTTCACGGCGGCTCATGTGATCAAATACATTATGTAAAATTTCGTGTGCAATGACAAATTCTACTTGTTTTACTGATAACGGTTCAAAAAATTTGCGATTAAAATAAATGGTGCGACCGTCTGTAGCGGCAGTACCCATCCATTCGGAGCCTTCTTCAATTTTTAAACGTGTAGCCATGTTACCAAAAAACGGATGGCGAAGTAGTAGACCCACACGGGCTACGATAATCTTGTCGATAATTGGATCTGTATGTGACATTCTTGCTCCTAAGTTTGTACTATATATATATAGTATAACACCTCCCGGAGGAGGTGTCAAATAACGTTAAATCAAATTAACGACGGCGATCGTCTTTTTCAGTTGCGGCACTAATGTACTTGCCGAACTTAGCATGGAATTCATCAAAACATTTGATTTCATCTGGATCTAGCGGCAACTTGTAAGTACTTAATGCCAATTTAGTGCCCATAATAACCAATTCTGTTTCAAAATTATCCATAATGAATTGGAAGAAGTTATTAACCTGATCATTCCAATTTTTAGATTTTTTATCGCAAGCATCTTTAAGTTCGTAGCACAGGGATACAGTTAAAGAATACATAGCACTAATTTCTTTAGTGTCCATTTTCTTAACTTTACCGCTCAAAATGTCTGTAGGATTAGGCATTTTGCTGGCGTGTTTACGGTGAGCCATAAATTTAAGAGCAAGGCCTTCACCGACCGACCCTGACACCAAATCAGTCAAAGTGTCTACATCGACATCATCATCTGTAAGCAATTCGCTAACAAAGGACCAAGAGCGCGGTGTAGCAAACGCACGGCTTGTAGACTTTGGATCAAAATCGTACAAGTCTTTCTTGCTAAAGCTCAAAAAGCCCACAACGTCTTTGTGGATTTTGTTTTCAGCGGCCCAGTCAAAGTAGTCGTCCCAGTCAACTGTCATTTCCAAGTGAACAAAACGGTTAGCCAACGGAGCAGGCATACGGAATGTAACACCCTTGTCAGTTTCACGATTACCGGCGGCAACCATTACTACATTATCTGGCAATTTATAAGTGCCAACACGACGATTCAAAATCAATTGATAAGCGGCGGCTTGTACGCTAGGAGCGGCACTGTTCATTTCGTCCATGAACAAAATGATAGTTTTGTGTTTGCTAGCTAATGCTTCATCTGGCAATTCGCTAGGCGGTGCCCAAACCATTTTACCAGTGTTGCTATCAAAATATGGAATACCTTTAATATCAGTAGGTTCCCACAAGCTCAAACGTACATCAATTACGTGAGCATCTAGCTCGGTACCGAGCTGTTTAATAATGTCGGATTTTCCAATTCCGGGAGGACCCCAAAGAAAAATTGGACGCTTATTGTTAAAAGCCTTACGCAAAGACTTTTTAGCACCTTTAGGGCCTACTGTGCGGCTGGAAATTTCTGCCATTTTGTTTCCTATCTTTAAGTTAAAAAATACGGGTTGAATTAACGCTGTATGTATGTATTATATAGGAATGTAGTCAACGAGTCAACTGTTTTTTTAACTTGCCAAGTCTTTTTCTCGCTCATTCATGGCTTTAATTAAACCAAATTTTCTAATGTCGTCCGAAAACAACATCAGCTCGAAACTTTTCTTTTCAGAAAAAACAGTGATTGATAAATTGGTAAGATAGTACGGACAGTCTACATACCTTTCCAAAAATATAATTGTTTGTGGGCTTAGTTCAATTGGCTCAGTAAATGGAATTTCATATTCTTTCAATTCCAATTCTCCAATCAAAAATTCGTAACCCTCGTCACTTAAACGGAAATTGGTTTGTTTACCAGCCCTGGTACTTTGCCACCATTTACGGCTGAACATTTTGACATTTATATCATCAGTACTCTTACCCCATTGCTGTAGGAAAATCTTAGTAAGAGTATCTCGTGTTATCATTTCAAAATAGTACCCTGTGTTAATACTACAACTTGGAAATCGGTAGTATTAAAAGTTTGATTTAATTTTTTAGCCAAATTAATTGCATGGCCTGGGTTGCTAAAAGACACTTTTTTATATTTTGGACCAGGATAACTAGTAAGACTATTAAACGACTTTAAGTTAAATGGCTGATTCTTGTAAAAGACTGCCCAAATGGCTTCAGCTTCTAAAACTTGCTCAGCTTTATAAGTCTTTTTATTAGTGTATTCTAACAATACTTTCGGTTTAGGTCTTGACATAAGCGTATCCAAATAATATACGCATATATTTATCCTATTCTTTGAAGCCGCCACCGTCCATAGTTACACTTACTACTTCTGTTTCTTGACTTGTTTTTAACTGATTAAACAGGGTTTCATAGTCTTGTAGTAGTTTATCCTGCATTTCGCTAAGTGCTAAACTTAGTAAGCGAGCTTGCGCAATAGGAATTCTAAGTTCCTTTTGCTGACTAAGCTCAGCACTGCGTAAAATTTGAATAAATTGTGTAACCGGAGTCAGGTTAATCTGATTTGACATTAGACAATACCTGTTTCATTTCAAACTCTGTTTTATATGGACCTTTGTATTCGTTACGTTCTAGCGTAATTGATTTTGGACAAAAGCTCTTGACCCAGCCTTTATTAAATTTAATTACATAGTAACCAGCACAATACAAACTTTTACTTTGTAGACTCTTAGTAAACAACGGAAGTTTATTTCTTACATCGTACATTGAGTTGAAAGGGTTGACACTAGTAGGGTATCCATGGCATTCATTTGGTTCTGCCTGTGTAACTTTAACCTTAGTGCTATTTAGAAAGAATCCTTCACCAAATTGTTTGGTAAGATCCTGTTTTTTGTTAAACATAACTTCACCTGCTGTACTGCTTAAGATGAACTTGTTATTTTCTTTTTTGTGGAGTGTTGCAATTTTAGAACCGTCTTGTTCTACAATCCAAAACTTGCCATCCACAATAGGCTTGGCGTATATTTCTGTCATTTCAGTCTCCTTTATAAGAGCCCCGTAGGCACTCTATTAATGTACGCATATATTTATCTCTATGATTCTTCAAAATCTTAAACGTCTCGATCCATTTCACATGCTTCACGTACTAATGAAACAACTTCGTCTAGTGTGTTGCATAAGATCTTAGCGTTAACATAATCGCCTTTCTTGTTGCGTCCACCTGCTTCTACCATGAAGCCATTATCGTACATATTGATTGTAAAAGACTCATTTACCTTGGTCAATTTGTCGCCGAATGATTTTACTGTTTTTACTGTTGCCATTTTAAATCTCCTTATATTTGGCCTGGAACGGTTCAGCATACGATTGTATGTTGTCTGCAATTTTCTTCATGTCCCATGTATTGCAGAATTTAAGCATACGAATACCTACCTGATCTACAGTTTTAGGTTTTGCCTTTGCTTCAATTGTTTCACGAATACATTGTTTAATATCTTCGGGTTGTGCTGTTAAATCGCATAGTTGTACATTACGCTGATAATCTTCCATTACTCTGTGTTCTTGTCCATTATGGTCAACCCACCTCTGTAACATGAGATTGTTCCACGCATAGCCTTTGGCGTTACGGTCTTCGAACGCTTCAGTAAGACCAATTTTGTTTTTAGAACCTTTAGTACGCACACCTGGATATGCCGAGAAGACATTATCACTGGTATCACCACGCATACATTTTTCGAATAGCATCCATTCTGGATCTTGTGCTGGCTTAGGTTCGCCTGTCTTTTTGTCTTTAACGGGCTTGCCTTTTGCATCAAAGATTCCTTCGTGTGTAATATGTAAATCGCCTACACCATTATATTGGCTAACAGTTGAACTAATAAGTTGTGCAAAATCGCCGTCTGTTGAAATAATAACATGTTTGGCATCTGGATGACTCTGTACCCACCCAGCAATTAAATCGTCAGCTTCTAAACGAGGATGTTGTAATGTAGTACAATTAGTTTTCTCTTCGATAAACTTTTTAAATTCATCAAATGCTTCCCAGAACAATTTATCTTCTTCTTGTTCTTTAACAGTCATTGCATCGCGAGTTTCCTTACGATTGGCTTTATAAGGTTTATAGAAATCTTTGCGCCACGAGCGACCTTCGAGGCAGAATACTACATGGCTGCCTCCAAAGTCTTGCCATGCTTTCTTGATACTATTAAAGGTAATATGAAAGGCCATGCCAAGTTTAATATCAGCAGAGCCTTGGACTACGTGTCTAGCACGAAAGAATGTGTTAGCAGTATCAACTATAATATATGTCATTCGACTGATGCTTTCCCGTTACCGAGTTTGTTTACATTAATAAAACCACCGTAGACTCGACTAGTATCTTGACCTGCTTCTGCTAGCATATCACCGGCAAGACCTCTGAACCAACGATCCACAATTTCTTCTTCTGGATCGCCATCGAAACCGTATCCAGCTTGCTTCAATTGTACTATAAACTCTGCGTTCCAGTCAAGCTCAAAAAACCCATTACGGATATTATCTTTATTGACATGTAAGTCTAACACCTCTACCCAAGGCTCGCCTCTAGCTGTTGCACGTTCTTTTGGTGTTAGTTTAGCTAGTTCTTCTGCTTTTTTGGCTTCACCTTCACGAGCTTGTGCTTCAGCTAATCGAACAAGCGATTCCTCTCGTTCTTTTTCCAGCCTGTCAATACCAAATAATTTTTTAATTAGTTTTTTCATTTTTCTTTCCTATGCAGTCGCAATCTCTGCCTTGTCTGCAATTACCGGTACATGCTGAATTATTATTAGGAGTTATGACCATTATAACTCCTACTAAAACTGCTACTAAAAGTAATGCTAATAACATAGCTGACATTTTAGGTACCCCATTCGTTCTTAAATAATGGCACTTGAAGTCTGTCACTATAACGCCAACCGCGAGCCATAGCCGCTAGTGCTACATTTTTTGCATTTAATGTATAAACACTCTCAACACCTCCTACAGGCATCAAGTATACATGTCCTCGAAATCCTGCTTCTCTAAATTCTTCAACAGCGTGTTCTGCATCGATGATATCTTCTTCAGTTGCTACTACAAATTTAAGATATGCAGTACCAACTTGTTCATATTCACAAACAACTTCTGGGAGAATAGCCTCAAACCAATTCTCTCCGCTTGCTGGTAATTTGGCACTGACACTGAATGTCAGCTCTTTGCCTACTTCGCTGTTCCACTTCCTCAAGTATTCTTTAAACTCTGGAGTAAGTTTTTGAGTACCATTTGTTTCAAACGTAATTTCTTTGAGAGCTTTCATTTTTGGATTGTTAAGCAGGTCCGGATAAGCACGTTGCCAACCTAGTAACGGCTCTCCGCCTGTGATAACCAAATGCTCATCCTGCCATTCGCCGTGCGGAATAATTTCCATAATGCGATCTGTAATGGCTTCACTGGTTAGCATAGGGCTAAGATCTTTAAAGCGAGGATCCCAACTAGCATAACTATCACAACCTGTACTAACAAGTGGCAATTCTTTGTAGTCATTAAACATATGAACAACTTCAGCAATATCCTCTACTTCTTTGCTTAGTTCACCGCGTGGCATACCAAAACCAGCACATTTAAAATTACATCCAAATGTACGCAAGAAAATAGACGGTACACCCATGTAACGTCCTTCGCCTTGTATGCTGTAAAATAATTCAGCTATCTTAATTTTGCTCATTGTTTTTCCTAAATTCTTCTACATCGTCTATTGCTAGTTTTAAAGTTTCTGCATAATTAAGAGCACCCTGCTTACGCATAATTAACGTAGTTTCTGTATCAACATAACCTTTGGTTAGCAATGACCAGATATGATTCCAACGTGTCTTTGACCAAAAATTACTTTTTACAGTAGCATAAATGGTTACGCTAACTTCGTGATCGTCTGCCTCTACCCACACATTATGATCATGCTGAGAATCGGTACATTCGCAAACAACTCGATAGACTTTACTGTCTCCCCAGTCATTTGTTTGCATGATACCTTCTGCTGGTACTTGTAGTTCTAGTGTTTTCATTTTGAAGCATACTCCTGTTGCATTTTAATATTGTCAAAGAATTCTTTCTTTGCGCCTGGATCAGTTTTAAATGATCCTTGTAGCACTGTGGTCTGTGTTAGACTAGAGTGTGCCAT
>Ga0136642_1000594_pt1 | contig 17907 bp, 17 predicted proteins | sample LowCatLa1302831Y_FD_115313 | JGI IMG/M metagenome (GOLD analysis project Ga0136642, IMG submission 115313) | Freshwater microbial communities from Lower Cathedral Lake, Yosemite National Park, California, USA - 13028-31Y | ecosystem: Environmental > Aquatic > Freshwater > Lake ... | reverse complement strand
TCACTCAACAAGCTCTTCGAAAGAAATTTTGGTAAGCCAATCCTTGCAGCGATTTTTCTCTCGATCAATGGTTTGATTCTCTTTGGTGTTGAACATTTAACCGATCGACGCCATGCCCATGCGAGAGCGAAAGATTCTGATGGAGCAATCGTCGAGCGCATATCCATCGGGCAAGCATTTGCCGTTGGCCTTGGTCAGAGCACTGCACTATTTGCAGGTATCTCGCGCTTTGGTGTTTCAATGAGTTTTGGGATGTTGCGCGGTCTTTCAAGATCGGTGGCTGCAGATTTTGCATTCTTATTAGCGTTCCCAGCAATTCTTGGTGCATCAATTGTTAAGTTACCGAAATTGCTTGTCACGGGCGCAATCTCAGATGGATCAACTGGTCCGCTGATTGCAGGCACCATTACTGCATTTATTGCGACCTTTATCTCCGTCACATATTTGGTGAAATATTTTAAGACCAATTCGCTGCGACCATTCGCGCTCTATTGTCTCTTAGTTGGTGCAATCTCGATCGTTCGATTCGGAATCTTCGGCTGATGTTTGTTGGTTTCGGAACACTGATAAATCTTCTTGGAATTGCTGGAGGTAGCCTCTTAGGCGTCCTCTTTGGAAATCGAATCCCCGAGAAGACGAGATCTCTTATTACGGATGCGCTTGGTTGTGTAACTATTCTTGCCGCGGCAGATGCGTTACGCGAGATTTGGAGTCCAAGCTTTATTGCATCTCTCCCGAAAGGTTGGACTCTTCTAACAGTTCTCGCCTCTTTATTGGTGGGAGCGAGTATCGGTAGCGTGCTCGATATCGAGGCGAAATTGGAGAAGTTCGGTCTCTTCTTGCGGAAGCGTTTTGCGGGTACTCATAACTCTCGTTTTATTGAGGGTTTCATGGCAGCGTCACTGCTCTTTGCAATCGGTCCACTGGCGATCCTTGGTTCGATCTCCGATGGAATGGGTAATGGGGATCAACAGTTGATACTCAAGAGCACCCTTGATGCAATTACGTCAGTGGCTTTTGCGGCCACTTTTGGCTGGGGAGTTTTAGCATCTATCGTCCCGATCGGCATCTATCAACTGCTGTGGACCTTCTCCGGTTGGGGCCTGGGGAATATCATGAGTCCCTACCAAGTAAGCGCAATGACTGCGACTGGGGGGATTCTCCTGATCGGTATTGCGTTGCGAATACTTGGCATCAAGCAGATGGCGGTTGGAAACCTTCTGCCTGCAATCTTATTCGCGCCACTTATCGCAACCTGCGCACATCACTTCTTATAGTCCGGCTTTAGTACGCTGAAGAGTCGATCACGAAACGATATTTTACATCGGATGCAACAGTACGATCGTAGGCCTCGTTGATGTATTCAGGCTTAATAACTTCAACTTCGCTGACGATATTGTGAATACCGCAGAATTCAAGCATCTCTTGAAGTTCAGGAATTCCCCCGATCATCGAGCCAGATAATGTGCGACGTGATCCAATGAGGGAGCCAACAGAGACGGTAAGTGGCTCATTAGGAAGGCCAATCATTACCAAGGCCCCATCTACCGCAACAAGATCAAGATACTTGGCAATAGGCATATCGGCAGAGACTGTATTGAGAATCAAATCAAAGTTTCTCTTCAACCCAGCAAATGCCTCATCAGAGTCCATCACGACGAAATCATGGGCACCCATCGAAAGGGCATCTGCACGTTTAGTTGGGGAGTGCGAGAGAACGGTGACATGAGCACCTAGCGCCGCGGCGAACTTCAGTCCCATATGTCCAAGTCCGCCAAGGCCCATGATGGCAACTTTCTTCCCAGGGCCAGCGTTCCAATGCTTAAGAGGTGAGTAGAGAGTGATTCCAGCACACATAAGGGGAGCAACACCCTCTAGTGGAAGATTTGCGGGAACGTGGACGGCGTAATCTTCATTGATGACAAAGTTATTTGAATACCCACCCATGGCAACGGTGGTGCCATCTCTCTCGTAACCGTTGTATGTCCCTGTCATGCCATTGAGGCAATACTGCTGAAGGCCAACGAGGCAATTTTTGCAGGTGCGGCACGAGTCGATAAAGACGCCAATACCAATGAGGTCACCAATGGCGAACTTACTCACCGAGCCGCCGATTGAGGTTACGCGACCGACGATTTCATGGCCTGGAACCATTGGGAAGAGGGCAGGGCCCCACTCTCCGCGAACTTGGTGAATATCAGAGTGGCAGATGCCTCCGTAGAGAATATCGAGGGCAACATCTTTCGTACCTACTTCACGACGTTCGAAAGCGTACGGTTCGAACTTGCCATTCTCGCTCAGAGCTGCATAACCTTTTGACTTCACAAAAATCTCCCTTTTCTAGATACCTTGGAATGGTAGTGGTTCAGGTATTGCCGCGCGCGCTAAACGACTTGTGACCCGACGCATATGATGGCGACGACAGAGAACTTCGTAGCCGATTGCATCCGGATCTTTAGTGTCGCCAACAACGACTTGCTCTCCTTCGGTAATCATTTGACCGTAGGAGACTCGAGCATTGTGAGTTGCGCGTTGACCACACCAACAGAGAGCCTCAACCTGTAATGGGAGAACACGATCGGCTAATTCAACAAGACGAGCAGAACCGGGGAACATCTTGGTGCGAAAATCTGTGAGGATCCCAAATGCGTAAACATCAATTCCGAGGCCATCTACAATCTGTGCTAACTGTTCAATTTGCATCGGATCAAAAAATTGTGTCTCATCACTGATAATGAAATCCACGCGCTCACCACGACTGAGCATCTCAACAACAAATTTATGAAGATCTAATCCATCACTGACTTCGATAGCCTCACTACGAAGCCCCAATCGACTTGTGATCATTCCTGGACCACCACGATCTTTATTTGTGAAGATCACACCACTGCGTCCGCGGCTCTGATGATTATGCGCTGTCTGTAGTGCAAGGGTTGATTTACCGCTATCCATAGTTCCGCAGTAATAGGTAAGTTCAGCCATGTCGGTATCCTTTCACTTTTTTGAGCTAATGATCTGCCTCAAATACCGCCACGGGTGTGATCCTCATCGGGCTATAAAAAAAGAGCCCCGAAGGGCCCTGTGGTGTCCGAACGGGGACTTGAACCCCGAACCCCTTGCGAGGACTAGCACCTCAAGCTAGCGCGTCTGCCAATTCCGCCACCCGGACAAGGTGCCGGTCGTGAAGTAAAACCCACGACCAGTAGCGAAATATAGCAATCTCTGTGTTGCGTGGGAAATGCAGCAATTCTGGGGCAGGATAGAGCCATGACCCAGACTTCGTCCCGTGCCAATGAATACAACCTCAGTGCTTCACAAATGCAGGAGATGGAGGCAGATGTCCTCGTCCTTCTGCAAGAGCTGATCCGAATTCCCAGTGTTAATTTTGGGGAAGGAAAGGGCGACGAGAAATCTGTGGCGCAGTATTGCGCGGCGAAGCTTGCTGAAGTGGGGATCGAATCCGAATTGGTAGAGACTGCAACCAATCGCGTCAACGTCATCGCGAAGATCGCTGGTTCTGATCAATCAAAGCCGGGGATCGTTGTTCATGGACATATCGATGTAGTGCCAGCAAATGCTGACGACTGGAGCGTTGATCCTTTTGGTGGAATCCTGAAGGATGGATATATCTGGGGCCGTGGAGCAGTGGATATGAAAGACGGCGTCGCAATGTTCCTCGCGATCGCTCGTGCCTGGGCCCGCGCTGGATTCACGCCTCCAAGAAACGTTCTCTTAATCTTCTTCGCTGACGAAGAAGCTGGCAGTGTTTATGGTTCCCGTTGGTTGGTAAAAAACCGTCCTGAATTATTTGCCGGTTACAGTGAAGCGATCTCCGAAGTTGGTGGTTTCTCGGTGACTATCACAGGAGGACATCGTCTCTACTTCGTTGAAACTGCCGAGAAGGGTATTCAATGGATGAAGTTGACTGCAAAGGGCGATGCAGGGCATGGCTCATTCATCAACCCTGCAAATGCAATTACGAAACTCTCACGCGCCCTCACTCGAATCGGTGAGCACCAGTGGCCCGCACGCGAAACAAAGACCGGATCTAAATTCTTTGGAAAGATCGCAGAACTAGTGGGTGAGAAATACGACCCAGCTAATCCACGTCCATTACTGCGTCATATCGGGGGAGCCGCCCGAATGATGGGCGCTACAGTGCAAAATACCGCGAATCCAACGATGCTCGAGGCTGGGTATAAAGCGAATGTGATTCCTGGTTCAGCATCGGCAGTTGTCGATGGTCGATTCCTGCCTGGATTTGAAGACGAATTGGTTTCCACGTTGCGCTCATTAACGGGTGATGATGCTGAAATCGAAGTAATGGTGCGGGATAAGGCGCTTGAAGTTGATTTCGAGGGACCTTTAGTTCAAGGAATGTGTGATGCAATTCTTGCTGAAGATCCAGAAGGAGTACCTGTTCCTTACTTGATGAGCGGTGGTACTGATAACAAAGCACTCTCAGATCTTGGAATCATTGGATATGGTTTTAGTCCAGTGAAACTACCTCCAGATTTGGACTTCTTCGCGCTCTTCCATGGAGTTGATGAACGCATTCCTGTAGATGGGCTTATCTTCGGCGTTCGCGTTCTCGCCCGGTTCCTCTCGAATTGCTAGTTCTTAGCAACTGAAATATCGTCCAAAGCAAAGCGCACAGGATCTGGAAGAGCGATCTCCTCTGAGGTGAGAACTCCTCGTAATTGGGCGCCAGTTCGCGCTCCGACGATTGCGCTTGCAACTCCGACGCTATCTCGTACCCATGCAAGAGCAACTTCCAAGGGACTGTAGCCCAAGCCCTCAGCTGCAACACAGACCGCTTCTACGATTGATGAGCTGCGCGAATTCAGATACGGCGCAATGAAATCGGCGAAGTGAGGAGTCGCTCCACGTGAATCAGATGGCATTCCATTTCGATATTTGCCGGTTAAGACTCCGCGCCCGAGGGGAGACCATGCAAGAACACCAACACCGAGCTCTGCCGCGGCTGGTAAGAGTTCACTCTCAATCTCTCTATTGAGTAATGAGTACTCTCTTTGAACGCTCGCTATAGGACTCTTTCCAAAGAGTGGATTCTGAAGTGTTGCAGCTTTAGCTAATTGCCAACCATTGAAATTAGAGAGTCCGACGTAACGGACACGGCCAGAGCTCACTGCGAAATCTAATGCGCTGAGTGTCTCTTCAAGAGGAACGCTCTCATCCCATCCATGTATCTGCCAGAGATCAACGTAATCAATGCCTAGGCGTGTAAGAGATTTATCTAGATCATCTAAGAGGGAGGAGCGAGAATTATTGACTCGTCGTTCATTCGCCTTGTAAGAGATTCCAGCCTTCGTCGAAATCAATATTTCGGAGCGTTCAATCAGCGTTCCAAGGAAGCCACCGATGACTCTCTCGCTATCGCCATCTCCATAGAGAGCGGCAGTGTCAAGAAAATTGCCTCCTGCTTCCAGGTATGACCTCAACTGATCGGCTGCTTCGTCTTCGTCGGTATCTCGACCCCAGGTCATTGTGCCGAGGGCGAGACGTGAGACCTGCAGACCAGTATTTCCAAGTATGCGCATCTCCATGGGTGGCAGGCTACCAACGGATACTCCATTTTCTCGGTAGCCTTCCGATATGACGCGTCCCAGTGAGATCCTCCTTCTTCGTCACGCCCATTCGGTAGCAAACGAGAAGGGAGTGCTCGCGGGCCGTGATAACTCTGTCGCTCTCTCAGAACGAGGCGAGAAGCAAGCACTTAAGACCGCACATCACCTAGAAACACTCAAGCTCTCTCAGATCGTTGTGAGTCCATTGCTTCGTGCCCGCCAAACAATTGAACCCTTTCGCAAGATTCACCCAAAGATTCCGGTCTACCGCGAATCTGGTATCAATGAGATGGAGTATGGATCGTGGAGTGGGAAGAAAATTTCACTCTTGTCGAAGCGTCCATTATGGAGCGCCATTCAGAGTAATCCGTCATCAGTGACATTCCCCGATGGTGAGAGTTTCCTCGAGATGTTAGCTCGCGCTATTGAATCGATACATCATCACGCTGTACCGGGAATGCGCACCCTCTTTGTATCGCATGGAGATGTCATTAAAGCCATCACTGCGCACTTTCTTGGAATGAATATTGATCAATTTCAACGGATCTCGATCGATCCCGCCTCGCTCACCTCACTCTCAATCACTTCACGGGGTGCGCAAATTCATTACACAAATCAAACCTCACATCTGCAGGAGAAGATCTCGGCACCTGGATCATCAACTCTCGGTGGAGGATCCGGTTCCTCTCTTAAAGCTCCACGAAAATGAGTCGCATCACGACCGATCATGATCCAGTTGATCGCTTTACCACCGGAACAGTCGGGGTCCCAGGTGAGAGAACTTTCTTCCTGCAGGCCCGTAGCGCCTCAGGGCTCTCCAGCGTCGTCCTCGAGAAGACACAGGTCGAAGCGCTTGCAGAACGATTGAAGACATTAGTGCGCGAGCTACGGAGAGAAGGAATCGCAAGTCTTGATGAGCTCTCTGTGTTGCACCTGTCAGATAGTGAACCTTTGGATTTTCCGATCGATGAAGATTTTCGGGTGGGAATAATAGGGATCAGCTGGGATGAAAACAGCCAGCGGATCAACATTGCAATCCAGGCGATGGCTGGTGAGGGAGTAGAAGATCTCCTTGATGAGGATGAAGCAGGTGAGATAGAAGATGCACCTGATCTTGTCCGAATGTGGATTCGAATCCATCAAGCGCGCACCTTCATCGATCGAGCTGCACTTGTGATTAATGCAGGGCGATCAGATTGCCCTTTTTGTGGACTACCGATCAATGTTGATGGCCATCTATGCCCTCGTGCGAATGGTTATCGTCGTTGACCTCTTCAGATCTTGAGATAGGCGAGATGGAAGTTCTCGGCAGGCTGGTGGATGCCTCTAACGCGACTCTCCTCTGTGAAATTGAAGGAGAATCTGAGAAGTTCAAAGTAATTTACAAACCGATCGCCGGAGAGCGTCCGCTCTGGGATTTCCAAGATGGAAACTTGGCATACCGCGAAGTAGCGGCGTTTGTAGTCTCTGAGCTCCTTGGTCTCCATGTCGTCCCCGAGACAATTCTGCGCGAAGGACCTTTCGGTCCCGGGTCAGTTCAAAGATGGATTGAGATTGAAGAAGATCTCGATATAGTTGCAATTGCCCAATCCAAGAGCCTTGCAATTGAGAAGCTTGTTCTCTTCGATGCGATTGTCAACAACACAGATAGAAAATATGGGCACATCCTCCCGGTCTCAGATTCAGTGATATTTGGGTGTGATCATGGGCTAACTTTCCATAGTGACGATAAATTGCGAACCGTCCTCTGGCAATTTGCAGGGGATCCACTCTCCAAAGAAACGATCTCATCTTTGCAAAATTTCTTGGAGAAATTCCCTGAATCTGGTTTAACCGATTTTCTGATCGAAGATGAGATTGCTTCCCTGGCTCATCGAACGCACCGCCTGCTTGAAGAGGGAATCTACCCATTTCCTTCGCAGGAATGGCCGGCCGTCCCATGGCCACCTTTTTAGGTAAGATCTCGCTCTATGGAAGAGAACCTAGGCGCAATCCCATCGTGGCCAGATCTCTACATCCCGCCTCTTGAAAAGAAGTTACCCGCCCTCCTCTTGAACGGTTCTCAGGGAGAAGCCTCACTCGTCTCAATTGGGGAAGCTCAAGACTTTACGATGTATGTCTGTGGCATTACACCTTACGATGCAACGCATTTAGGCCATGCAGCCACCTACCTCACATTTGATCTCATCAATCGCTACCAACGTGCACGCGGATCAGAAGTACGATTCGTAGAAAATATTACAGATATCGATGAACCCCTTTTAGAGAGAGCCGATCGAGATCAGCGTAATTGGCAGGAACTTGCTAATAGCCAGATAGATCTTTTCAGAAGCGACATGACAGCTCTGCACATAATTCCACCGCATGACTTCGTTCCTGCAACTGGCGTCATGGATCTGATCGATCTCGCCATCCAGCAGATGGATAAGAATGGTTTTGTTTACCGGATTGATAACGACCTCTATTTCGATATCTCCTCATTTCTCACGGATTTACCAATTCCACGAGAACAAGCGCTTGCGATCTTTGCCGAACGCGGGGGAGATCCAGATCGCCTAGGTAAGAGAGATCCGCTGGATCCAGTTCTATGGTGGGCAAATAAGAATGATGAACCAGGTTGGGCCAGTAGCCATGGTTTCGGCCGGCCAGGTTGGCATATTGAATGTTCAGTAATCGCATTGAGATACCTTTTGGGGGAAAACTATTTAGAGATAAAGAATTTGCCTTACGCCATTAATATGCAAGGAGGCGGTTCTGATCTGATATTCCCTCATCACTTTATGAGCAGCGCCCAGGCCAAGGCAATTCTCGGAGCCCCATTTGCACAGCATTACGTACATGCAGGCATGGTTGGTCTCGATGGCGAGAAGATGAGTAAGAGCAAAGGAAATCTTGTCCTCGTATCGACACTGCTCAACTCCGGTGTCGATCCGCTCGTTATTCGCTTCGCACTCTTGAGTGATCATTACGGCTCTGATCGCATGTGGACTGCAGATAAATTGGATGTGGCATCCGCATCTGTCGGTGTTATAAGGACTGCTCTCTCTCGCGAACTTGTGAATTCAACTGATCAGGTCATCTCGGAGATCATTGATTCGTTGGCCGGCGATTTAAATACACCATTAGCGCTCGCCGCCTTGTTGAAATGGGCTAGTAGCGTTGACTCTCAAGGAACTGAGCCATTTCAGAAGGGCACAGGGGAGCTATCTCGAACTATCGATGCGCTTCTCGGTTTAGCCTTCTAGTTTTCAGATAATTGCCTCCACTCGGCTAATCTTCTCCTCTGATGCCTATCTCCTCCAAAACCTTCGATGCCGCGGTCACGCCGGGGAGTTTGCGACGTGCACTCACCGACCGAACAGTGATCGCAGATGGCGCTATGGGAACCATGCTTCAAGCAGAGAACCCATCACTTGAAGATTTCCAAGGCCTTGAAGGATGCAACGAGATCCTCAATATCTCCAGGCCTGACATCGTACGTAAAGTTCACGATTCCTATCTTCAGGTAGGTGTTGATGCCATTGAGACCAATACATTCGGTGCGAATTGGGCAAATTTGGCTGAGTACGGAATAGAAGACCGTATCTATGAATTGGCGTTTGCTGGAGCAAAGATAGCTCGTGAAGCGGCTGATGCATTCTCCACAGAGATTCAACCGCGATGGGTACTTGGCTCACTCGGTCCAGGGACAAAATTACCGACGCTGCTGCATGTTAGTTATGAAAAGCTGAGGGAGGCATATCAAATAGCTTCACAGGGTCTCTTAGATGGTGGAGCAGATGCACTGCTCATTGAAACCACTCAGGATTTGTTACAAGCTAAAGCTGCAGTGAACGGTGCGAGAGCTGCGATCGATAATTCAACCCGAGATATTGTCCTGATTGCACAAGTAACAGTTGAGACGACGGGCACGATGTTAATGGGCTCTGAAATTGGGGCGGCTCTAAATGCCCTTGAACCACTTGGAATCGATCTCATTGGCCTCAACTGTGCTACCGGTCCAGCAGAGATGTCCGAACATTTACGAGCACTGAGTAAGAACTCAACCGCGAAAATTTCTGTGATGCCCAATGCAGGTCTTCCGATCTTGGGCAATGATGGGGCTATCTATCCTCTCTCACCCGCCGAGCTCGCGACATATCTTTCAGACTTTGTTACTCATTACAGCATCTCACTCATCGGTGGTTGTTGCGGTACTACTCCTGAACATCTCAAGGCGGTAGTTGATCTGCTCTCTTTAACCCCAACCCCTAAGAGAGAACCTATTCGCGAGAGTGGTGCATCTTCTCTCTATCAATTTGTTCCTTTTAAACAAGATAAGACCTATCTCGCCATCGGTGAGAGAACAAATGCAAATGGTTCACGGGCTTTTAGAGATGCATTGATTGCAGAGGATTGGCAGACTTGCGTTGAGATAGCGAGAGATCAAATTCGAGACGGGGCTCATATGCTCGATCTCTCAGTCGATTATGTCGGACGCGATGGCGTAAAAGATATGAGTGAGATTGCATCCCGACTTGCAACAACTTCGACTTTGCCCATTATGTTGGATTCGACAGAACCAGCAGTTCTCCAAGCAGGGCTGGAACGCCTCGGAGGTCGCAGCATCATTAACTCCGTCAACTATGAAGATGGGGATGGTCCTAAGAGCAGGTTCGCTCGCATTATGCCTCTCGTCAAAGAGCATGGCGCTGCAGTTGTGGCACTCACTATTGATGAAGAGGGTCAGGCGCGAACATCGGCTTGGAAAGTTAAGGTAGCTACCCGGTTGATTGAAGATCTAACAAAAAATTGGGGAATGAATGTCGAAGACATTCTCATTGATTGTCTGACATTCCCTATCGCAACTGGCCAAGAAGAGACACGCAGAGATGGAATAGAGACGCTCGATGCGATCTCCGAATTGAAGAAGATCTATCCGACTGTTCAGACAACCTTGGGAGTTTCCAACGTCTCCTTTGGACTCAATCCTGCATCTCGCATCATTCTCAACTCAGTATTTCTTGCGGAAGCAGTGAAGGCCGGACTGGACTCTGCCATCGTGCACCCTTCAAAGATCACACCAATGGCTCGTATCGAGGAAGAGGTTAAGAGTGTTGCTCTCGATCTCATCTACGATCGAAGGAGATTCGATGCTGATGGCAACACGATCTATGACCCGCTCACTAAGTTCCTAGAACTCTTTGATGGTGTTGAGGTTAAATCCAGCAAGATCTCTCGCGCCGCCGAGCTTGCTGCGCTTCCATTGACCGAAAGACTTGAGCGCCGCATTATTGATGGGGAAAAAGTTGGCCTTGAGGCCGACCTCGTTGAAGCGATGGAATCTGGCATTAAACCACTGGCAATTATCAATGAGCACCTTCTCTCTGGCATGAAGATAGTTGGGGAGTTATTCGGTAAAGGCGAGATGCAACTTCCATTCGTTCTCCAGAGCGCTGAGGTCATGAAGAGTGCAGTAGCGATTTTGGAACCTCACATGGAGAAGACTGAGGATGAGGGACGCGGATCTATTCTGCTTGCGACCGTAAAAGGCGATGTTCATGACATCGGTAAGAACCTCGTTGATATTATTCTCAGCAATAACGGTTATACGACAGTAAATATCGGTATTAAGCAAACTATTAATCAGATCATTGATGCTGCGAATGAGAACAATGTTGATGTGGTTGGCCTGTCAGGTCTACTCGTGAAATCAACGGTGATCATGAAGGAGAATCTTGAAGAACTCACATCAAGGGGATTGGATCAGAAGTGGCCGGTAATTCTCGGTGGCGCAGCTCTTACCCGCAGTTACGTTGAGGATGACTTAGCGAGCGTCTTCCCAGGGACTGTGCGTTATGCGAAAGATGCATTTGAGGGTCTTCGACTTATGGATGCCATGATCGGTATGAAGCGTGGAGATGCATCAGCCTCTCTTCCTCCGCTACGAGAGCGCAAAACTCCCAACACGCGCCTCAATAAAGCCCCGAACACCGATACCGAACGCTCTGATGTCGCACGCGAGAACTCTTTACCGACCGTTCCGTTCTACGGTTCACGAGTTGTGAAAGGGATTGCTCTTGCAGATTATCTTGGAATGCTCGATGAACGTGCTCTCTTTGTTGGTCAATGGGGTCTCAAGGGCAACCGAGGTGAGTATGAAAAGATGGTCGAGGATGAAGGCCGACCACGTCTACGTGCTCTTCTCAACGATGTTCAGTCGCAAGGCTGGCTCAATGCAGCTGTTGTTTATGGATATTTCCCTTGCTACGCAGAGGGTAACGATCTCGTAGTTCTCCATCACGAAGGTGAACTTAAGGGAACCGAACGGGTTCGTTTCTCCTTCCCTCGCCAAAGCCGTGATCGTAGACTTTGCTTAAGCGATTTCTTCCGCAGCAAAGAGAGTGGTCAGATCGATACTGTTGCATTCACGATAGTGACGATGGGCCAATCTGTAAGCGAAGCAATCACTAAACTCTTTGAAGCCAATAATTACCGTGAATACCTTGAAATGCATGGTCTCTCTGTTCAGTTAACTGAAGCTCTAGCCGAGCACTGGCATGCTCGAGTTCGAAGTGAGTATGGATTTGCCCGTGAAGATTCATCTGAGTTATCAGAGATTCTCGATCAGGGTTACCGCGGCTCTCGTTACTCCTTCGGATATCCTGCCTGCCCAGATTTGGAACAACAGAGGCAACTCTGTGAACTTCTCGATCCAGAGAGAATCGGCGTCTCACTCTCTGAGGAGTTCCAGTTACATCCCGAGCAATCAACTTCGGCAATTATTGTTCATCACCCAGAAGCAAAGTACTTCAATGCAACATGATCGGATCACTCCATGACTCGGCTTCCACCCAGTGAAAAGGCACTGTTCCATTACGGCGATCGGGTTCAACTCACCGATGCTAAGGGAAAGTTGCACACAATCACTTTGAAAGAGGCAGGGGAGTGGCACACTCATAAAGGGTGGTTGATCCACGATCAAATTGTCGGCCTTCCTGAGGGCAGTGTCGTTGAGACCACTGCAGGACTTAAATTTCTAGCATTTAGACCCTTGCTCGCTGACTATGTCCTATCGATGCCGCGCGGTGCGACAATTGTCTACCCAAAAGATGCAGCAATGATTGTTGGAATTGCCGATATCGCGCCAGGATCTCGCGTACTAGAAGCGGGTGTTGGATCGGGCGCACTCACTATCTCGTTGTTGCGCGCAGTCGGACCCGATGGATCCGTTGATTCCTTTGAACGTCGACAAGATTTTGCCGATATTGCAAGCCGTAATATCTCAGAGTATTTCGTTACAACTCCATCGAATTGGTCATTAACCGTGGGTTCCTTACAGGACTCGGTAGATTTCACCAAGAAGTACGATCGGATTGTCCTTGACATGCTTGCTCCATGGGAGTGCGTCGAGATGGCGACACAGGTTTTAGATCCAGGTGGAGTTCTTCTCGCCTATGTCGCTACTACTACACAGCTCTCGCAGATGGCAGAGAACATTAAGAACTCAGCTGCATTCACTGAACCTGAGAGCTCCGAGACTCTTGTACGCGGATGGCATCATGAAGGGTTGGCAGTACGCCCTCAACATCGGATGATCGGGCATACAGGTTTTCTCATCATGGCACGTCGTCTCGCACCAGGTGTGACTGCACCACTGCGGCGAAGACGCCCATCAAAGGGTTCTTATGGCTTACCAGCCGAAGAAGAGATTACTGAATAGAGATGAGATCGACGACGAAGATGAGAGTTTCGTCAGGACCTACAGGACCAGATCCCATAGCACCATAACCAAGTGATGGTGGAACGATGAGTTCACGGCGTCCGCCGATCTTCATACCTGGCATACCTTGTTGCCAGCCCGGAATCACTTGATTCAGCGGGAAGCTCGAAGGTGCTCCACGACTCCACGATGAATCGATGATTGCGCCTGTCTTCCACGCCATGAGGAGATAGTGCACAGTGACAGTTGAGTTACTTTGGACGCTCGCACCATGACCTAGAGCTAAGTCCTTGATCTCAAGTGTTGCAGGAGGTGCATCTTTCGGAACAACGATTGTTGGGGTGGAACCAAGCGCTCCAGTAACGACCGGGAAATTAATTGACGATGATGCGCCAGATGCTGGTGTCATGGGAGCCTTTTCTGTCGTGGTTCCTCCATCGGTAGTGCAGCCGCTCACAACAATAAGTGAGGCGAGAACTACGGGGATGAGAAGGAAGGTTGAACGTCGGGATGTGATTTTTCCACCTGTAAACATGTCATCAGGATAGCAAAGATCGTCAACTCCTCTATCTTTAAGCCATGGGTGAGATAGTTGTAGACAAGGCTGAGAGGCTAATAAATCTCACGATGGCCCTTCTCGCCTCTAGACGTTTCCTCTCAAAGAATGAGATTTACTCGATTGTCTCTGGCTATTCGGGTTCTGCCGAGACGAAAGAGCGGATGTTCGAACGCGATAAGAATGATCTGAGGGATTTGGGCCTCGAGATCGAAGTGGGTACTGATGATCCCTTATTCGACGATGAGCCTGGGTATCGCATCGATGCACATAGATATTCATTTGATTTGGGGGATCTAGATGGCCCTGATCTCGCATTGCTTTCCTTAGCAGCGGCACACTGGCAGAACTCACTCCTATCTAAGAGTGGACAATCCGCCATACGTAAATTGGAATCGATCTCTCCGGCCTCTGATACAGAGTTATTGGTGTTACCGCTTTACAACGCCGAAGTACCTGAAGGACATTTCGAAGTCATCTGGAAGGCGATAACAAACCGGAAGAGAATAACTTTTACGTACACATCAATGCGCGACTCTGTGCGTTCTGTCGAGCCGTATGGACTCACTCTCAATAAAGGGTTCTGGTATCTCGTTGGGATGGATCGCTCAGTTGATGAGGTACGTCATTTTAAATTGATCAGAATGGGGGAGGATCTAACAGTAGAGGATTCGAAGAAGGGCTTCGAGCTTCCGGGCAGAGAGAGAATGAAGGATCTTCTTCTCGTTAATTCCGATCTCGAACATGGTGTCGATGCGCAATTACTTCTGGCAAATGGTCGCGCACATGAGATACGAGCCCTTGCTCAGGTTGAGGAGTCCTCCGAAGAATGGGAAATAGCACGGATAACTGCAGATTCCCAATTTGAACTCTTTGAATTATTGGCACGAGCAGGAACTGCGGTCAAGCTCTCCTCGCCTTCGTCACTGCGCAGCGAATTTATTGAATGGATAAGGGGAAAGAAGATTGGCTGAATCAGCAGTAGACCGAACCTCTCGTGCACTTGATCTGATTCCCTTTATCCACCAGAACCCGGGTTTTACAATCCTTGAACTTTCAGAGAAATTCGGAACCACTCCAGGACAAATCTTTAAGGATCTGGAGATGCTCTTCATGTGTGGCTTGCCAGGATATTCTCATCTTGAATTGATCGATCTTGAGCTAGATGAGAACTATGTAGCGGTGAACAATCCACAGAACTTAGGAAGACCGAGGAAGCTTTCTCTACCCGAAGTCGCAGCGTTAACTTTGGGACTGGAAGCGATCTCACCGCTGATCATGGACCCACTGATGTCAATGAAAAGCAAGAAGCTGCAAGAGCGCCTTTCAGAGGTTTTATCGTCGCAGCATCAGTCACAACTTCTTAGTTTCTCCGTGCAGGGTGATATAGCAACGTCACCGCATGATTCTCTCATCAGCTCTGCCGCAGAAGAGCGACGAGGATTGTTGATCACGTATCGATCGGCGAAGGATGAGCAACTCAGCGAACGCACAATCTTCCCATCTCAGGTTTACTCTGCTCACGGATATTTCTACTGTATTGCTTTCTGCACTCTCACTCACCAGGTGCGCCATTTCCGTCACGATCGAATCGCTTCCGCGGTTATCTCTCATGATCATGTGAATCTGAGTTCTCAACTGGAGGCGGAATCTCGGGAGTCCTCCTTCCACATTCGAGTTCGACTTTCGAAGAGAAATCTCTATTTCATAGAAGAGCATCGTGAAATCGTCGCTGCAGTGACTCCCAACGAAAAATCGGTTGAGGTTCTTTTTGAACTTGGGGACCGCGAATGGTTGCTGCGGGCACTCACCGCCCTCCCTGGAGCTCTCGAAATCCTAGAACCGGCAGATTTCAAAGCAGCCTATGAGGCACGTTTGGATGCGATTCTCGATTTGTACCGCTAATATTGCCCTTATTGATTCTGGGCAGAAGCTATGTCTCGAATCGGAAAAGAGGGTCTCATGTTCGGTCTAGAACAACCAAGCCACTGGCTATTCATCATTCTGGTACTCGTCGTTCTCTTTGGGGCGAAGCGCCTTCCCGATTCAGCAAAATCAATTGCCAAGTCACTGAAGATCTTCAAGAGCGAGCTCAAAGATACAGGCGACGAGAAGAAGCCTGACTCAGACCAGACTAAGTAAGCGCAGAGATGCTCTCACGTGAGGGTGGCCGAATGTCGCTGCTCGAACACTTCAGAGAATTACGCAGACGTGTTGTTAGATCTGCGATTGCAATCCTGCTTCTCTCAGGAGCTGGCTGGTTCTTCTATCCCACGATAGTCAACGCTCTAGCGAAGCCCATCTGCAATCTAGACCGCGCTCATATCTCAGGGCTGGGTCACTGCGGCGCACTCTATGTTAATGGGGTACTCGGTCCCTTAAATCTTCAAGTTACGGTCTCCTTCTACGTGGGATTGATCCTCTCGTCACCGATCTGGCTATACCAACTCTGGGCATTCGTCGCACCTGGTCTGCATTCCAGAGAGAAGAGATATGCCTTTTCTTTTGTTGCAGTTGCAACCCCGTTCTTCGCTGGGGGAGCGTATCTGGGTTATCTCGTTCTACCTCTTGCAGTGAAAGCTCTCCTTGGTTTCACACCCTCATCGATCAATAACCTCGTTCGCTTCGATGACTACCTCAATTTCGTTCTACGTTTGATCCTGGTTTTTGCTCTTGCCTTTGAGCTACCTGTCTTTCTCCTAGCGCTTAATATTGCGAATATTCTCTCAGGGAGAGCGATTCTCAAACCATGGAGATTTGCGATCTTTGGAATTACTTTCTTCACAGCAGCATTCTCTCCGACAGGCGATCCACTGACGATGTCGATTCTCGCCTTACCCCTTATTTTCCTCTATTTCGGAGCGGGTGGTATCGCGTTAATCAACGATCGACGTCGTTCTAAAAAACTACGTTCTCGTGAATAAGAAGATTCTCCTTGTCGTGAATCCATATGCAGGTAATGGCAAGGCAGGCAAGAAAGCAGAGGCATTTCTCAAGGCTGGCCAGAAAGCCGGGATCGTTGCTTCTGTCGTTAATACAGCCGGTGAAGGCAGAATGCTCGCAGAGATTGAAGCGGCTTTATCGCGCGAGGAGTTCGATGCTTTGATAGCAATCGGTGGAGATGGGCTTGTCCATACATTATTGCCGATCGCCAGCTCATCAAAAATTCCCTTTGGGGTTATTCCCGCGGGAACAGGGAATGATTTTGCACGCTCTATCGGGGGATTTAATCTGTCAACCTCAGAGCTTCTCAATCTAATCGGGAACAAATCGTTCACTAAGATCGATCTCATGCAGATCAATAGTGCCAGCTCATCATTGCTTTCAGCGCAGATTTTAAGTTTAGGTTTCGATGCTCTTGTCAATGAGCGAGCAAATAGTTTCCATCTTCTTCGAGGTAGGGCTAAATATGTCCTTGCGATGATTCGAGAACTTTCTTTTTTTAAACCCCAGCAATTCACATTAACGATCGATGGGGTTGCCTATGAACGACGAGCGATGCTCATCGCCATTGCCAATGGACCGAATTATGGCGGTGGAATGCAGATAGTTCCGAGTGCAGATCATGCCGATGGTTTATTGGATGTTCTGATACTGAATAGAGTGAGCACCTTAGAACTACTCAAAGTTTTTCCCAAAGTCTACAAAGGAAGGCATATAAAACATCCTGCGATCGAAATCGTGCAAGGTAAATCTATCCACGTCAAAGCACAAGCGAAGGCCTATGCGGATGGCGAATTTGTTGGAGAGCTTCCGATAGATATTAAAGTCATGCCAGAAGCACTGAGGGTTCTGCAATGATGGCTGAGATGAGTCCAGCTGAGAGATTTGCAGCCGCGAAAGTACGTAGCAAATATTCAAAGGTTGCTGCTTTCGCAGCGAAGTTCCCCTTCGAGCTAGATGAATTTCAAGTAGCCGGCTGTAGGTCACTCGAGGATGGCAAAGGCGTTCTCGTTGCAGCCCCAACAGGAGCAGGAAAGACAATTGTTGGGGAGTTCGCGGCCTATTTAGCGATCGAACAGGGCAAGAAGTGTTTTTACACAGCGCCCATTAAGGCTCTC
>Ga0136642_1000593_pt1 | contig 17925 bp, 15 predicted proteins | sample LowCatLa1302831Y_FD_115313 | JGI IMG/M metagenome (GOLD analysis project Ga0136642, IMG submission 115313) | Freshwater microbial communities from Lower Cathedral Lake, Yosemite National Park, California, USA - 13028-31Y | ecosystem: Environmental > Aquatic > Freshwater > Lake ... | reverse complement strand
TCCAAATGGCTCCCCATAAATCTAAAGTCACTCCCCAGAAAAAGGCACAAACTGCGATCATCCAAAGCTTCCATGGACCAGCCAACGAATAAACATAGATAGATACTGAAAAAGTCATCAACATTAGGAATCGCATTGGATATTTTGGTTTGATGCGCATCCCAAGTAGTGATCCGGCAATATAACCCGCGGCTTCTGCTGACAAGACTATCGACCACGATTTTGCGCCGCTGAAACTTTTCAATGAAATTAATGGTCCAAGAATATTTTCTGCCGCAGCCCAGCACATCACAATTAATCCAAAACCGGCAACAATTGCAACAATCCAACGGAATGAAAGAAATACCTTCCACCCATGTCGAAGATCATCAAACATTGATGATTTGGAATCTGCGGAAACTGTTAAATGGCGCATGCTGAAAACAATTAATCCGCAAATAAGGAAACTTGCGGCATCGATAGTCAGCGCAATTGTGGACCCCACAGTTGAAACAAGTATTCCACCGACTGCAGTCCCGGAAATAATTGCAATGTTGGCTATAAATTGATTAGCAGAGTTTGCTTTCTGCAAATCAGCTTCATCAACGAGTGCCGGCATGAGACCACCAAAAGCGGGCCAAAAAACTCCCCACGCCAATCCAAAAATGATATTGACCGAAAGGAAAATTCCGGTTGGAACATGGCCGGTGCTAAAGAAGTATGCCTGAACAAGAAAAGCAGTCCCACCGATAATATCCATTAATCCCAGAACCATTACACGCCCGTATTTATCAGCGATCACTCCACCCATAGGCGACATACAAAGCATTGCGATTGTTTGTATGCCCAAAATCCAACCGAGCAGAGACGCACTTCCCCCGCGCATATGCAAAATTCCAAAGGCGAGAGCAATCGGGCCCATTCCATTTCCAAAATTTGAAATGAAGCGCGCTAAAAGAAAGCGTTTGTAATGCGGACGCGCAAGTATTTCACGCATTTATTTAGCCTTGTTCTCAATATCTCTAATCACTCGATGGATATCTGCCGCAATTTCCTTTAATTCAGCAAGTTCTTGTTGGGCAAAGGCGCGAGCTTCTTTTGCTAATTCAAATTCACCAAGTGAGGCTGCATGTGTTTCGTTGATCTTCTGTTCAACTGATTTAGCCCCAACATTTTGTCCCACCATAATGATGGAAAGTAAAACAAGCTGCAGAAACGTTTGGGCAATCCACGCGACAATTACGAGGACGCTGCCACTTTTAAGGGCAGAAGGAAGAGAAATCAGGGCAATAATCGCAAAAGCATAGGCACACCACATGGTGGCGACTCCAGCCGTTATTTTTGCTGCTAGCTTTTCGTTGAAACCACTGATTTTGCTCATACTCTAATCATACGCTCGTCAGGATTCTGCGCTTGATTGGCTACTATTGCGCCTTGATGACTACTCAGCAAATAAAGAGCCCGCGAAATAAGAAGATAATTGCCTCCCTATCGATAGGCGTGGTTTTCGCATCCGCACTTTTTGCTCTCTTTACTAACACAGCGGCAACGTCCATTCCCCGCTCACATGCTCTGTATGGGGTCCCCGCTTCAAAAAATGGAGACACAAATATTCTTTTGCTTGGTCTTGATTCACGCCGTGATGCAAATGGAGCGAACCTGCCCCGCAAACTTTTGGATTACATGCACGTTGGCTCTTCATCATCAGTCGGCGGATATAACACGAACACGATGATTCTCATTCATATCCCTGCAAAGGGTCCTGCGACTGCTATCTCAATTCCTCGTGATGATTATGTCAATGTTCCTGGACTTGGAATGAAAAAGATTAAAGAAGCATACGGTTATGCAAAATATGCCGAAGATTCTCGCTTGTACAAACTTGGCGTTAAAGAGCCAATGCGCGAACAACAATCTCGCGAAAAAGGTCGCATCGCAACGATTCAAACAATTTCACAATTCTTGCAAATTCCTATTGATCACTTTGCAGAAGTAAACCTTGTTGGCTTTTACGATTTGGCCACAGCACTTGGGGGAATTCAAGTTTGTTTGCGTCAGGCAGTAGATGACAAACAGTATTCGGGCGCAGTTTTTCCTGCTGGTTTACAAACCATCACTGGAGTCCAGGCGCTTCAATTTGTCCGCCAACGCCACGGATTACCAAATGGCGACCTTGATCGCACACATCGCCAGCAAGCATTCATTACTGGAGTTATCACAAAGTTCCGCACTCAAGGAATTTTTGGCAACCTCAGCAAGCTCCAAGGTCTTCTCAACGTTGCAAAGAAAGATGTCGTTATCGATAGCGGTTGGGACGTCCTTGGATTCCTCCCTCAAGCAAAAGCACTTACAGGCGGAAAAATTGTCTTCCATACTCTTCCCATTGAGGGCTATGTGATGGCTAATAGTCAATCGGTAAACCAAGTAGATCTTCCAACTGTTCGCAAATTTACGCAGGATTTGTTCTATCCAGCGCCGGTTGTAAAGGGTAAGTCGACGGCTAGTCCATCGCCAAAAACAAAAAAGACTAACTTTGCCCATCAAGCAAATGGCAAGGGCGTTGATGGTTCTGGAATTCCATGCGTTAACTAGCGTTAATTAAAGACGATAAGTATTAATGACTTTTCCTTCTACCACTTCAACAAAATGTGCTGACTTGCCTATCGCAATTTCACCAACAAATTCAATTCCCAAAGTGCGCGCCGGCAACGTTGAAGCACAAAAAGATGCATATTCCAGTGAAGTTCCGAACTCGCTTATCAATCTTTCAAACGATACTTTCATGGTGAGCGTACTTCCAGCTAAGGATCCATTGGAAGTTAAACGAGCAACTCCGTCTCTCACTTTTACAGCAAGCATGCCTATGGTGAAATCTCCATCCACTCCACCGGCGGCAGACATTGCATCAGTAACAAGAATGACTCGTCCAGGGGCAGTGCGCAGCAATAATTCCGTTGCGCCTTCATCTACGTGGTGACCATCATTAATGAGTTCAAGAGCCATCGAATCATCTAGCAGAGTAGTTAATGTGATATTCGGATTTTTATGATCGATGGTAGGCAGCGCATTATAAAAATGTGTTACTACTGATGCTCCAGCAGCGATGGCTTTATTAGCCACTTCGGCGTCGGCATTTGTGTGACCAAGTGCTACAACAACTCCATTATCAACCAGAAATTCAACCGCTTCGATCCCATGGGAAAGTTCTGGGGCGAGTGTCACCATCGAAATAGCACCATCGCCAACGTCAAGTAGCTCTTTTAATTCAGATATGACTGGATCTCGCAATAAGGCAGGGTCATGGGCGCCACATTTGTGTGGTGAAAGATATGGTCCTTCAAGATGAATTCCTGCGAGTGCACCGCTTTGAACAAATGGAAGTAAGCGAAGAATCTGTTCTTTTAAGGATTCCAAGGGCTCAGATACAAGACTTGCAAGCATCGTCGTACTGCCGTTTTCTCGGTGTACATCAATCACTTTTTGAATATCTGCTGAATTTTTTGCGCTGAAATAATAACCTGCGCCACCATGACAATGGATATCAACAAAACCTGGAATCAGAGTTCCCTCGACAACAATATCTGCTGGTCCTTTTACATCCAATGAAGTGATAACTCCATCAATCACTTCGAGTTTTACATTGTTACAAAGCTCGCCATCAATAATGGCTGCTTTTGCATGAATAATCATTGAATACGCCTTGCTGCAAAAATGCCCGCACCAATCATTCCGGCGTGATCGCCCAATGAAGCAATAGCAATTTTTGGGCGGCGTTGGAAAGTGAGTCTGGAATCCAAATAGGCTGAAATTGGTTTAAGTAGGTCTTCGCCAGCTTTTGAAACTCCGCCACCTAGAATAATAATTTCTGGAGCGAGAATATTGATGTAGGCAGTCAACGCAAAACCGATTGCATCAACCGCTTCTTTCCACACCTTCATTGCGATGGCATCACCCTCGTGCATGGCTTCTAAAACTTGGGAAACGCTTGTAAAGTTATTTGAACTCTCGCTGTTGTAACTCCGCAAAATTGATGGTCCAGTTGAAATACTTTCAAGACAACCCATCACTCCACATGCACACATATAGCCGCTGTTCACATCCAGGTGACCAATTTCCCCAGCATAAGGATCATCATAAATTTCACTATTGAGAATAATCGCTCCCGCGATACCAGTTCCGATTGGCATAAAAAAAGAGTTAGCAAATCCCCTGCCAGCGCCATAGAGCGATTCAGCAATTCCACCAGCACGCACATCGTGTGCAAAGCCGACAGGAAGGTGTGTTAGCTCGTTAATCATTTTTACAAATGGGATATTACGCCAACCAATATTCTCTGAATATTCGGCAACGCCAGTTTTTGTATTCACCACTCCGGGAACAACGACGCCTATCGCTTTTGCTTCAGGAAATTCCGCATGCATAGATTTTGCGGCGAGTAATATTTGATCAACAGCATGATCTGGGCCTTGTTCCCGCTCGGTTGCCCAACGCCGGGTTGCAACTATTTCACTACCTTGAAGAAACCCAGCCTTAATTTCCGTGCCGCCAACATCAAGACCAATTACTCGATCTTGATTTGATGAAGTCACTCTGCAAACCCTCCAAGATGTTTCGAATCAAATGAAATTGCATCATTAAGTATGCCAGTTGCCTTCTGGTAGCTGGCAACTAAAGGGTCAAGGTAGAGGGCCTGAAGTGCCATTTCTCGGCTTTGCTCACGGGCAGCCGTAACTGTGAGTTCCTGTTGCTGTGATCGCTGCGTCAAAACAGTTGCGATTGCTTTTGGTAGGGCTCCAACACGAAGCGGCGTCACGCCATTTGCTCCAATCACAGCAGGGACTTCGACGACTGCTTCGGGAGGCAAATTAGATATTGCACCGTTGTTTGGCACATTCACCGCAAGCTCCACATGACTCTTTCCTGTGATTAGCGCTTCAGCGATTGAAACAAGTCTTTCTGCTTCTTGATTATCTCGCTTATGCACCGGTGCTGATCCATCGGCTTGGGCGCGAAGTTCTTCCCACAAGTCACCTTTCTCACCAATATAGAGCTCAGTCATATTCAATCCACCCTGCAAGCCCCAATGCAATTCACCAGAATCTTGTTGGGTGAGGTAGCTGCCAAAGAATTCAGCGACGTGTCGATCACCTGGTGCTGGATAAAGTCCAAAAGTTTTGAAGAGGTCTGCAGATACAGGTGAATGAACACCTTCCTCATAATTTATGGGAGCGTTTATGTCGCCAGCTTTTGCTGACACTGCCTGCCAAAGTTTTGGATATAAATCTGTTGATCCCTGTTTGATATCAAGTAGCCAACAAAGATGATTTAATCCGGCGAACATAGTTTCAACGCCAACATCTTCAATTCCAAGATCAGCAAGAATTTTTGAGCGTGTATGCATGGTTCCGTGGCAAAGACCTACAACATTTACTCCAGTGTATTTATGAATGCCTCGAACATTGGCAGTTAATGGATTGCTGTAATTGATATACCAAGCGTTCGGTGCAACATCTGCAATATCTTCGGCAATCGAAACGAGCGCCGGAACATGGCGAAGTGCTCGCAAGACTCCTCCGGGCCCGACCGAGTCTCCAACTGTTTGATGAATTCCATATTTACGAGGGATTTCCAAATCAGCTTTCCAACCAGCTGCCGCGCCAACAGCGATTGTTGTGGTTACAAAATCTGTTCCTTTGAGAGCATCACGTTGACTTGTAAAAGCCTTAACAACCATTTTGGAGCCGTGCAGGGTTGCAATTCGATTTCCTACGCGCGCCATGATTTCTGCAGACTCGTTGTTAATGTCATACAAGTGCACTTCAAAATCATCGGATAACTTTGATTGCGCCAAATCATGCATGAGGCCCGGTGTAAACACCGTGCTTCCTGCGCCTATGAGTGTGAAGACCTTCTTTGATTTATTCATATCTTTTCCAATCACTTGACGCTTCCGTTGATGAGACCACTGACGATAAACCTATTTGTAAGAAGAGCAATCACTGCTGGGACGCTCAAAGCAATAACTCCTGCTGTACTAAGCAATGAATAAGGAACAACGTGGCGCCCTTGGATTGCAGCCACAATAACCGTTAATGGTTGGGTGGACTGATCGCTGGCGAGCACGAGTGGGAAAATAAATTGGGCCCAAGCAAATAGGAAGGTGATAACTGCTGTTGAGGCAATTGCGGGCATTGTTAGAGGTAGCACGATGAGTCTAAATATCTGCATGCGAGATGCTCCGTCCACCGAACCAGCTTCCTCAATTGCTAGCGGCAGGCTCTGCATGTAACTAAAGAGAATCCATGTTGCAAGTGGTAGGAATCCAGAAACATAACAAAGAATGATTCCAAGATAAGTGTTCACCAAGTGGACCATTGCCATGATTCGATACATCGGAATGAGTGTTGTATATGTTGGGAAGGCCATCGTCATAACGACTACAAACAAGAAGAATTTACGACCTTTAAATTCCATGCGAGCAAACGCGTAGGCAGCGAGGGATGCCAGAACAACGGTAATGATGGTCGCAGATATACATTCAATAAAGATATTGATGGTCGCGCGTCGAACCATACTTGGGAGTTCGCCATCGCCAATCAACAAGGCTTTGTAATTGGCCCAGCCGGGGGTTGGGGGAAACAAATGAGCAGGAGTATCAGAAATTTGCGCATCAGTTTGAAAACTCGTGTTGATAACCCAATAAATTGGCACAAGGGACCAAGAAAGTATGAAGCCGATACCAAATCGTCTGAAGCCTTTTTTGCTTTGCTTCATCAGTATTCAACCTTCTTATAGATAAATTTCGCAACAACAACCGAGACAAATAGAGTGAAAAGAGTGATAAGAAGTGAAAGAGCGTATCCCTGGCCAAAATTAAGGTTTTGGAAGCTCACTGCATAGGTTTCCATCGCAAGTGAATTACCCGTGGACGCTGCGCCATTCAAAATATATGGTTGATCGAAAATATTGAGCGTCGCAATAATGGCTTGGACGACAGCAATCGCTATACCCGGGCGGATCAGCGGCAAGGTTATATGTCGAAAAGCTTTTCTTCCATCACTGCCATCAATTGTTGCAGCTTCATATAAATCATCTGGAATGTTTTGCAAAACAGCTAAAACAAGAATTGTTGATAGCGGGGTGATTTGCCAAACTTGAACAACTTCAATTGCCAGAATTGTAATTAACTTATTTTGGCCAAGAAAAACTTGGTAGTGAGTAATCAGATGCAGGGACTTCAAAATACTATTCAAGACTCCAGTATTTGCATCCCAGATACCTGTCCAGAGGATTCCTTCGACAACGCCAGGCAGAGCCCAAGGAAGAATGAGAACTGCAATGAGAATTGATCGACCTGTGAATCGACGCTGCAAAATAACTGCAAAGTAAATTCCTAGAACAGTCGAAAGTGTGACGCCGATAATGATGTAATAGAAAGTATTCCCCAAGCTAGAAATGACATTGGTGTTATGCAATATATCCCGAAAGTTTTCTAGACCAGAGAAGTGTGTTGGAGGATTTAGCGGTTGTACTTTAAAGAATGCGGCAATTGTTGTGAAAACGGCCGGCGTGAGGGCTAGTAAAACTATAAAGATGATGAGAGGTGAAATTAGCGCGTAGGGCAGAAAGTCGGTCTTCCTTTTCACGCAATCACCTCCATTGTCTCAAGATTGGAAATAGCCACCAGAATTACCTGGTGGCTATTTGATTTTCCTTGGGTGTTGACTATTTGCCGCTTGAAAGCTTTGTTGCTACTGCACCAATTGCTTTTATAGCTGCATCAACTGTCATGGATCCAGCGGCTGCTGCATGCAAGTTTGTATAAACAGCGCCTGAGAACTCTGGGTACCAAGCTGGTGCTCCTTGTGGGAATACTGCAGCAGAAGTCTTGAGCATTCCTGCCAAAACATCTCCTCCAATAATGGAGCCCTTCTTATTAAGAATTGCGATTCCAGAAAGACGTGATGGGAAGAAATATCCGACCCATGTACGCGCTGTTCCGTTAGCACCGGCAAAATCAGCCATGTTCTTTCCATCGGTGAACCAGCTAATAAATTTAGCGGCTGCTTCTGGATTCTTGGCTTTTGCTGGAATTCCAATTCCATCTGGGTTTCCTAGATTGGAAGTTGGTCCAGTTGCTCCGGGAGTTGCCAAGTACTGAACTTGATGAACAACTGATGAAGACGCAGGAACATCGTAGAGAGAACCAACGTTTCCAGAGTAATCACTAAATGTTGTAGCAACTTTTCCTTTAGCCATCAGAGTCTGCTGGCCTTGGCTATCTGCAACGTTGATATTTCCTGGTGGAACAAGACCTGTCTTTACTGCGTTAACCATCCAAGCTGCTGCCTTGTAGCCAGCACTAGTTGGATCTGTGAAGAGAGGCTTGCCTGATGCATCAAGGATGTGTCCACCGAATGCTCCAGTTGTTTCATACCAATAGGTTGATAGACCTTCTGCTGCTGCAAATGGAATGTTCAGTGGGTACTGAACTACCTTTTTAGCTTTAATAGCTTTTAGGTCTGCTGTGTACTCATCAATAGTTGTTGGCAGCTTTGTGATTCCGGCCTTTGCAAAAAGTGCCTTGTTTACAGTTGTCACCATGAATGAAGCGTCGTAAGGAATTCCTACAACATGTCCATTTTTGCTGAAGCTGCTGAGTTGTGGCATATCTGTTGCTAGAGCCTTTGTATCTAAATACTTCTCCATTGGTAGGAACCAATTAAGTTTTCCAAGTTGTCCAACGCGAGACCAGTCAACATCCGTTGCATCTGCAAAGTAAGTGTTTGCGGTAGCGGCTGCTGCAATTTTAGTTTGAAGTGAGTCCCAATCCAATTGAGTCCACTTAACAGTGATTCCTGTTGCTTTTGTGAACTCAGCGAGCATGGCAGGAGGAAGCGGAGGTGCTGCCAGCACAACTGAAATAGTTACTGGGCTAGCCGCTTTAGCTGGTGCGGCCAGTGATGCGAAACCAAAAGCTGATGCAACTGCAACAACAATTGCAATGCTCTTTTTTGGCTTACTGATTTTTATTGCATTTTGCATATTGTGTGTAGCCTTTCATCTCTATTTGGTTTTATGGTGTTTCGTTCCGAACTGGTCCGAACTGGTCCGAACTGGTCCGAACTGGTCCGAACTGGCTAGTCGAGAATTACTGAGCGGGATAATCCACGAGGATGATCGGGATCAAGACCTTTCAGTTTCGCGATTTCAATTGCTACGCGTTGTGCGCGAATCAAATGTGCCATTGGGTCTAGCGAACTCTTCTCTAAAAGTGCGCCAGTTGCAATGATTTCTGCTTCTAATTTTGGATCTAATTCACCGAAAACCCATACAGCACGCCCCTTTTGAGCGATTGACATTGGGCCATGGCGATAATCAAATTGAGGATAAGCCTCAGACCAAAATTGTGCGGCTTCGCGTGTTTTGAGCCCAGCTTCCTGAGCGAGCGCAACCGTCCAGCCCCTACCGAGGAATGAAATTTGCTCAACCTTTGGAAGATCCCCTAGGTCGCTGTCGATTGCAATTTGCGCATCTTTTGCCGCTGCCGCTAAATCAAATCCATTGTGTGCACGCAGCAATCCAAGTGCTGCTGTGGCCCATCGTGTTTGTACAACAGATACTTCATCAGCAAAATCCATAATGATGGAATGGGTGGCTAAAAGGGTGACGGGGGAACCAGCCACAGCGGTGATGACAGTTGTAGGAATTTGTGTCTTTTCAAGAACTTCAATAATTTCAGTTGTGGTACCAGAACGAGAGATAACAACTAGGTGGTCGTATTTTCGATTGAAGTTAAATTCAGATCCAGCATAAAAATCTGTTTCCCCATTGCCGGCAGCTTCTCGAACCGCGGCATAACCCTGAGACATGAACCAGGAGCTTCCACATCCAACTGCAGCAACTTTGGCGCCGTGCTTAGGCAGCAGGTGCGCAACAGAGGGGAGGAATGCGGCGGTTTGGCGCCAGATATCGGCTTGGGTAGCTAATTCGGTTTCACATAAGTATGTAGTCATGGGCCGACCGTAGGGGCTTCATACGCGTAAAGTCAAGAAATTTTGCTCGTTTTTGCGCACTATTAATTGTAACGAAACATTTACACTCAAAAACTTGCCTTTCCGCCATCGGTGCCGTTGAATCATCCCACCCGAAGGAAGCTTCCGCTCCCTTCTACCCTCAAATCCTTAAGGGAGAATAAATGAAGAAATCAACACGTCGCGTTGCCTTCTCGGCATCGCTCGTTTTGGCTGCCACCGGTGTAGTTGGCATTTCACTACCTGTAGCTCACGCTGCAACTGTCAACCTCACAATGGTCGCCGCTGACTATCCAGGAGATGGAAAGACTCAGCAAGCACAATGGGATGGTCTTTCAAAGGCATTCACTGCTGCAAACCCAGGCATCACCATGACTGTAAACGTAGTTTCATGGGACGTAATTGACGACAAGGTTAAGACACTTATCGCAACAGGTAAGACACCTGACATTGTTAACAAGGGCGACTATTCAGCACCAGCTGCTGCGGGTCTTCTCTACAAGGCATCAGAAATGGTTTCTGCTTCAACACTTGCAGATATCGTTCCAACATTCTTGAACAACTCAATGTATAACGGAACAGCTTATGCAGTTCCAGATCTTGCTTCAGCTCGTGCTTTGTTCTACAACAAGGACATCTTGAAGAAGGCTGGCGTTACAAAGCTTCCAACAACATACGATGAATTGATCACAGTTCTTTCAAAGATCAAGGCAAAGAACCCAGGCGTTTATGGTTACGCAGTTCCAATGGGTCCAGAAGAAGCGCAAGCTGAATTCTCAATCTGGGCTGGCGGAAACGGTGGTCGTATGTACGACTACACCGCTAAGAAGTGGACCATTAACTCTGCTGCAAACATCGGTGCGATGACATTCTTGAAGAAACTCAATGACCTCAAGTACATCGAGCCAAACCCAGCTAAATGCGACCGTACCGCTTGCGCACAGACATTGTTCGCAGCTGGCAAGGCAGCATTCATCAACGGTTCTGTATTCCTTCCAGCATGGTTGAAGGCAAACGGCGGAGCAGGAATCAACCTTGGTTCCGGTTCATTCGTACACGGTCCTGGACAAGAGGCTGTAACACTTGGCGTGCAGGATTACTTCACTGCATACAAGGCAAATGGTCACCAAGCTGAAATCCAGAAGTTCATGGACTTCTTGTACCAGCCAGCAAACTACGCTGACTTCCTCACTGCTGCAGGCGGATTCATTCCTGCAACAAAGTCAGCTGGCGCAGTTGCTGCTAAAGACCCAGCACTTGCTCCATTCATTGCATTGCTACCAAAGGCGATCTTCTACCCAGGAGATATCGCAACATTCCCTGCAGTAAAGGGTGCTCTCCAACAATCAGTTGGTCTTGCCGTTACAGGCAACCCAGCAAAGGTTCTTGGCGATATCCAGAAGAAAGCTCTTGCTGCTAAGTAACTAGTAGTATCAGTTAAACTAAATTAATAATGGCAACGGGATCAATTCGTAGAGGACGCTTTGGCGCACTTCCTTGGATTGGTCCCGCTGTCGTTTTAATTCTCGTTATGGTGGTGTGGCCCGCCATCGAGATGATTCGCACCTCGCTACACGAGATTGACCAGACCGGTATTGCAAAAGGTTGGAATGGAATCTCCAACTACCGCTCACTTATTCATAATCCAGATCTTCCACAGACACTTGTACGCACTCTTCTTTGGGTCAGCATTGTTGTCGTATTAACGGTATTAATTTCACTTCCGGTTGCACAAATTCTGCACGGAAAATTCCCTGGACGTAAAGTTGTTCGTTATTCCATTATCGTCCCATGGGCAGCGTCTGTAGTCATGACCGCCACAATATGGCGCTGGATTCTTGATGGATTTTATGGAATTCTCAATCGTATTCTTCAAGATTTCGGAATCCTCAAAGACCCTATCGACTGGTTGGGCAATCCAAATTCTGCATTTGTTTTCTTAATGGTGGTAGCAATATTTGTTTCAGTGCCATTTACAACATACGTACTGCTCGCAGGTTTAACAACAGTGCCCGACGATATTCTTGAAGCCAGTTCTATCGATGGAGCTAATGGCTGGAAGCGTTACAAAGAAATCACATTCCCACTTCTTCGTTCGGCCCTCCTTGTGTCGGCCGTTATTAATTTGATTAACGTCTTTAACTCATTCCCGATTATTTGGGCAATGACCGGTGGCGGACCCGGATATTCCACTGACACCACAACAACTCTTGCCTACAAGATTAGCTTCCGTGATCAAGATATTGGCCAATCAGCTGCAATGGCTACCGTCAACTTTGCAATCATCCTGGTCTTTATTTCCATCTTTTTAAAGGTCTCTAAGTGGCGGGAGACAAGCGAATGACGATGGCTGGATCTTCACGAAAGCGCTTTACCGGACGTAAGGTTTCATTGACGATTTCAGGATGGATTATTGGCGCTGTATTTATTATTCCTTATCTATACATGCTCATCACGGCGCTCAAGCCGAAATCTGAAATTACTAAAATTCCGATTGATTATCTGCCATCAAAGTGGACGTGGGCAAATTTCACAGAGGTATGGCACGTTCTTCCTCTTGCTGGATATTTGAAGTCATCTTTCTTCGTGGCATTTGCAGCGACACTTGTTGTTCTTATCTTTGCAGTTCCTGCCGCATATTACGTCGCACGAAATAAATTCCGTGGCCGCACAGCATTTTTAATGCTAGTTCTCATCACTCAAATGTTTTCTCCTACAGCACTTGTTGTCGGCATCTTCCGCGAAATGATCAAATTCCACCTCGTGGATACATACTTCTCATTGATTTTGATTTACGGCGCTTTCAATATGGCATTTTCAATCTGGATTCTTTCTTCATTCTTTGCATCAATCCCCGTTGAAATTGAAGAGGCTGCCTGGATTGATGGAGCGAGTCGAATTGGAACTCTTCGCCGAGTTATTTTGCCTTTAGCAATGCCTGGGCTTGTAACGGCTTTCATTTTCACATTTATTGCAGCCTGGAATGAATATGTCATAGCTCTCACCTTGATGTCATCTCCTCAACGTGAACCTTTAACCGTGGGACTCACTTCACTCATTGGCCAGTACCAGATTCAATGGAACTACCTCTTTGCCGGATCCCTCATCGCAATCATTCCGGTTGTAATCCTCTTTGCATCAATTGAAAAGTATCTTGTCGGAGGCCTTACAGCCGGCTCAGTTAAGTGAGTGCAATAAATGAGTAAGCAGGATCGATTAAATAGAATTCTCGAGCTAGTCATCGAGCGCGGTTCTGTAGAGGTTGAAGAGGCTGCTCATATTCTCGATGTATCTCCGGCGACTATTCGCCGCGACTTCGATGCGTTATCGGCTCGCCAACTTCTTAATCGCACCCATGGTGGGGCATCGGCAACTGGTGGTTCTTTCAATCTCCCACTGACTTACAAAGTAGCCAAGGATGATGAAATTAAAAAGCGTATTGCTGCACTTGCTGCAAACATGGTGAAGCGCTACCAAGTCGTTGGGATAAACGGCGGTACAACTGCAACGGAGGTTGCCCGCGCACTCGCCGCATCAGCTGAATTTTCTCCAGGAGGCGATACTGAACGTCCGCCTCTCACTGTTGTGACTAACGCACTCAATATTGCAACTGAACTCACGGTTCGCAATCAAATTCGTATTGTCGTAACCGGAGGTGTTGCGCGCGCGCAGTCATATGAATTAACTGGCCCTTTCGCAGAATCAGTTCTTGAAGAAGTGATCATCGATGTTGCCTTCTTGGGGGTTGAAGGATTGCACCCAGATACTGGTGCTGCAGCGGCATATGAAGATGAAGCTCGGGTGAATCATATGATCGCCTCACGCGCAAAGAAGGTTGTGGTTGTTGCTGACTCTTCTAAGTTTGATAAGCGCTCATTTGCCGCAATCAAGCCTTTTAGCGAAATTGATGTCATCATTACCGATGCAGGTATCGATCCAAAGGTAAAGAAATCACTGGAAGAGCAAGGTGTGGAAATTGTCATCGCATAATGGGCTTAATGCAAGAAAATTCACTGGCGCATCGCTAGTTCATGACGCAGCTAAACGTGGCGGGGCGATTGGTGCATTTAACGTAATTCTGATTGAACATGCCGAGGCCTACGCAATCGGAGCAAATGCGGCGAAACTTCCAACAATCTTCCAGATTTCTCAAAATGCTGTTGACTATCATGGCGCTTTAAAACCAATAGCTCGTGCATGCCAAGCTATCTCTGAAGATTCTGCGATAGATATTTCAGTCCACCTTGATCATGCAGAAGATGAAAACCTCATTAGACAAGCTCTCGACCTCGGTTTTGATTCCATCATGTTTGATGGTTCAAAGTTAGATTTTTCTACAAATGTCGCAAAGAGTGCCGAACTTGCAAAACTCTGCAAGCAATATGGGGCATCACTAGAAGTCGAACTTGGTGAAGTCGGTGGAAAAGATGGAGTGCACGCACCTGGAGTACGCACCAATCCAGCGGAGGCAAAAAAGTTTGTAGAAGAAACGGGAGTGGATTTACTTGCCGTCGCTGTGGGTTCCTCGCATGCTATGACAACGCGGGATGCAACATTAGATTTTGAATTAATCAAAGAACTTACAGCAGCCGTCCCTGTTCCGCTCGTTCTCCATGGTTCTTCTGGGGTTTCAGATGATGACCTGAAGAAGGCTGTGGCATCAGGTATGCGCAAGATTAATATTGCCACACATCTAAATCATGTCTTCAGTAATGAAGTTCGAGCTGCACTGAACAATGATCCAAAGTTGGTTGACCCACGCAAATATATAAAGCCCGCTCGAAAGGCAGTTGCTGCTGAGATTGCTCGCTTACTGACGTTACTTGGATAGAAGCAAGTAATTAGACAACCATCCACATTGGATTTTCAAAGCGCTTAGAGAACGCCGCTAACCATTCGGCAGCAAGTGCTCCATCGATGCTTCGATGATCTACTGAGAGTGTAAAGTTAATAATTGTTGCTGGAACGATCTGATCATCCTTCACAACAGGCTTCTTTTTTGCAGCTCCAACAGCCAAAATCATTGATTGTGGTGGATTAATGATTGCATAGAACTCATCCGTTCCATACATGCCAAGGTTCGTAACAGAGATTGTTCCGCCTTGAATTTCATCTTGCTTCAACTTGCCATCGCGAGCGCGCCCGAAGAGGTCTCCGGTTGATTTTGCTAAATCATCTAAACGAAACTTTTCAACCCCGCGAACGACAGGAGTAATGAGCCCGTTCTCGGTTGCAACGGCTACCGCAATATCAACTGTATTAAAGAATTGCATTGCTTCCTCGCCCCAAATGCAGTTCGCTTTTGGAACATCTGCATATGCAGCCGCAACAGTCTTCAAGATCAAATCAGTGACAGATACCTTTGTGCTCGTCCACTCGTTGAGTTTTTTGCGGAGTTCAAGAAAATCGTCTGCAATAAGAGCCGCGGAAAGATAAAAATGTGGAACCGTTGTCTTGCTTTCAGTAAGGCGACGAGCAATTGCTTTGCGCATTCGTGAATGCGGAACAGCTTCTGAAGGATTGCTAGAAATAACCGGAGCAGATGCGCGAGGAGTTGAACTTGCCTGGCTTCCTTGATTTCCTTGTGCGGCATAAATATCTGCTTTTACAAGGCGACCCTCTGGGCCTGTACCCGTAACGCCATTGATATCGACACCAAGTTCACGTGCAAGTTTTCGAGCGATTGGACTAATGAATACGCGACCGGTTCGTACTGGAGTGGGTACGGCTTGAATTATTGGTGCTGGTGCGGCTTGTGCTGGTGCTGCTTGTACTGGTGCTGCTTGTACTGGGGTAGAAGTTGGCGCGGCAGCAGAGATAGTTGTCCCTGCCAATAATTTATCAATCTCAGATGCGTCTTCTCCTGTTGCAAGAAGTACTGCGATAGGTAAACCAACCTGCGCGTTCTTTCCTTCGGCTACAAGATACTTGCCAAGCACTCCAGCGCTTTCAGCCGGAACTTCCACAATCGCCTTTTCTGTTTCCACTTCCGCTAAAGGTTGCCCCTCAACAAATTCGTCGCCCTCTTTAACGAGCCATTTAGAAAGAATTGCTTCAGTTGCATCAGCCAGCAACGCTGGCATTCTCATCATTGAAGCCATTATTTACCGCCCTTATTACTCTTCAGAGCGAGAAGTCCTTCAACGATTTCCTCAACTCCAGCAATAGCGGCGCGTTCCAAAACCTTAGAAATACTTGGTGATGCAATCTTGCCCGTTACTCGTTGTACTGGTTGATCCAAGTAATCAAAGAAGCGACGTTGAATTTCATCTGAAAGCCATGCGCCGTAACCAGTTCCGCGTGCACCTTGTTCAACAAGGATGACGTTATTAGTCTTTTGAATACTTATACCAATGGTCTCCCAATCGATACTTGCACGGTCGAGCCAACGCAAATCAATGAGGTCTGCGCTCATGCCAATTTGTGTAAGTGCCGTCTCGGTTTTACGAACCATCGAGAGATAAGAAATGATCGTTGCTTCATCACCCGTTTTTGCAAGACGGGCCTTGCCCAGTGGAAGGTAGTAATCAAAGTTCTCAGGGACTTCTTCTTGCTCTTGATATAGATCGACATGTTCAAGAACTAATACTGGGTCGTTAAGTGCAAGTGCCGTATTCATCAAGCCGATGTATTCAGCAGCCGATGATGGTGCAACAATTCTCCAACCAGGTTGCATTGAAACAACTCCTGCTGGATCCATCAAGTGTTGGGATCCGTATCCACTTCCCATAGCAACCTTCGTACGTAGTACGACTGGAATGTCATGAGTTCCACCAAACATATGTCGAGCCTTACCAATCTGATTGAAAATCTGATCAGCTGCTACCCACATAAAGTCGGCATACATAAATTCAATAACAGGACGGAATCTTCCATCCATTGCCATTCCGCCACCAAGACCAGCGAATGCATTTTCACTAATCGGGGTTCCAAGAATTCGACCTGGATATTTTGCAGCAAGGCCTTTTGTTGCACCATTTGTTCCACCATTAAGGCGGTGGATATCTTCACCAAGAATAACGATGCGAGGATCAGTTTCCATACGACGATCGAGAACAGATGCAACGGCGTCGGCGTATTTCATTGTTGTCTTTGCTGCAATCGATGATGGCTCAGCGAATGCAAGCCCATTTAATTCTGAGCCGTCTCCACGAATTCCAACATCCACAAATGACTTGTCTGGCCACAAAGCAGGCTTTATACGGCGCTTTCCTGGCTTATCTGGATCTTCTTCAAAGATTTGTGCTGCCGCAAGAGCGCATGAATCAACTGCTTGCTTGCGAACTGCAGCAATACCTTCATCATCTATGAGTCCGAGATTTTTCATCTCAGTTGCAAGGCGAAGTAAAGGATCGCGTGCCTTCCATTCTGCTTCTTCTTCTTTTGTGCGATAACCAAATGCGCTACCGGGGAATGGTCCGCTTTGGTGGAAGTAGCGATAGACATCGGCCTCGATGATTGTTGGGCCACCGCCATTGCGCATAATTTCATTTGCTTCGGTCATTGCGATATGAACAGCAAGTGGATCCATGCCATCAACGAACCATGAGGGAATTCCAAATCCAGCACCACGTGCAGAAAGACGAGGCTCGCCCGTCACTTCATCAATATGTGTTGAAACTGCGTAACGATTGTTTTCAATAAAGAAACACAGCGGTAATTTCCAGGCACTCGCCAAGTTCATGGATTCAAGAACAGACCCGATATTTACTGCGCCGTCTCCAAAATATGTTACCGAAACATTGTTTGTACCGGAACGAGATTGCGCGTAAGCATTACCTGCAGCAAGTGGTGCGCCACCGCCAACGATTGCATTTGTTCCAAGTGCCCCAGCATCCAACCATTGAAGGTGCATAGATCCCCCGCGACCACCGCAATAGCCTTGAGCAAGTCCCAAGATTTCTGCCATCGT
>Ga0136642_1000592_pt1 | contig 18045 bp, 15 predicted proteins | sample LowCatLa1302831Y_FD_115313 | JGI IMG/M metagenome (GOLD analysis project Ga0136642, IMG submission 115313) | Freshwater microbial communities from Lower Cathedral Lake, Yosemite National Park, California, USA - 13028-31Y | ecosystem: Environmental > Aquatic > Freshwater > Lake ... | reverse complement strand
GCCGAACAGGTACGGGCTAAGAACGCCTCGGCAATCATTCTGTCGGGTGGTCCAAAGTCGGTCTACGAATCGCCGGCTCCGTCGCTCGACCCCGCCATCTACGAACTGGGTCTGCCCATTTTGGGCATTTGCTACGGCGCCCAGCTCATGGCGCAGCAGCTCGGTGGCTCGGTGGCGCACACCGGCGGAGGCGAGTACGGCCGTACCGAACTGACGCGCCAGGGTGAATCCTCACTCGTCTCGTCGTGGCCCGCGACGAGCTCGTGCTGGATGAGCCACGGGGACGCGATCGATCAGGCCCCGGAGGGCTTCGTGGTCACGGCCTCAACGCCTTTGGCCCCCGTAGCCATCATGGAGGACACCGCGCGTCACTTCTATGCCGTACAGTTCCACCCCGAAGTCGCACACTCCGAACGCGGCCGAGAAATCATCGAAAACTTCCTTCACGTCCAGGCGGGTCTGGCTCCGTCGTGGACAAATGAGTCCATTATCGACGAGCAAGTCTCGGCGATTCGTGCCCAGGTTGGTTCAGAGCGCGTGCTCTGCGCTCTTTCGGGTGGTGTGGACTCGGCCGTCGCGGCGGCGATGGTATACCGCGCGGTCGGTAATCAACTCACCTGTGTGTTTGTGGATACCGGTCTCATGCGCAAAAACGAGGGTGACCAGATTGAGGCCACCTTTACCAAGCAGTTCGGCGTCGAGCTGATCCACGTGAAGGCCCAAGACCGCTTCTTCGACGCCCTCGCCGGCGTTACCGACCCCGAACGTAAGCGCAAGATCATTGGCGAACTCTTCATTCGCGAATTCGAAGCCGTCGCTCGCGACTTGGCCGAAGATGGCATCAAGTTCTTGGTGCAGGGCACGCTCTACCCTGACGTCATTGAGTCTGGCTCGGGCCACGCCGCCACCATTAAGAGTCACCACAACGTGGGTGGCCTGCCCGACGACTTGAGCTTTGCGCTGGTTGAACCACTGCGCACGCTGTTCAAGGACGAAGTGCGAAAGGTCGGCGAAGAACTCGGTCTCCCCGGTGAGATTGTCTGGCGTCAGCCATTCCCCGGCCCCGGTCTCGGTGTTCGCATCATCGGTGAAGTCACGCGCGAACTCGCTGAGATCCTCCGCAACGCGGACTACGTCGTGGTCGACGAGATCAAGAAGGCCGGCCTCTACCGTGAACTGTGGCAGAGCTTCGCCGTGTTACCGGCGGTGCGTACAGTGGGCGTTATGGGCGACGGACGAACCTACGCGTATCCAATTGTTATTCGCGCGGTGACGAGCGACGACGCTATGACGGCTGACTGGGCACGCCTGCCCTACGAAGTCATTGAGTCGATTGCCAACCGATTGATTCGTGAAGTGCCTGGAGTTAACCGAGTCGCGTTGGACGTGACCTCGAAGCCACCAGGCACCATTGAGTGGGAGTGAGTTCCCGCCGCATCTCTGACGACGCGTTATGGGGCGACGACCCAGAGAATGACTCTTCAGCCCTCTCGGCCGACGCCCTTCTCGAAGGACTGACCCCACCGCAGCGCGCCGCCGTTGTGCAGCGCGGGGGGCCGCTCCTCGTGGTGGCTGGCGCGGGCTCGGGGAAAACCCGTGTGCTCACGCGTCGCATTGCGCACATTCTGGCGTCCGGTGACGCCCGGCCATTCGAAATCATGGCCATCACCTTCACCAACAAGGCGGCCGACGAAATGCGGCACCGTGTGGTCGACCTCGTCGGCGCCGACGCGAAGAATATGTGGGTCTCGACGTTCCACTCCGCCTGCCTGCGAATGTTACGCAGCCACGCCGACGTGCTCGGGTACGAACGGGGCTTCACGATTTACGACGCCGGTGATGCCGAGACGGCCGTGGACCGCATCATGAAGGAACTCAATATGGACACCAAGCGGATCTCGCCGCGCAGTGTCCACAGTGCTATTTCAGCGGCGAAGAATGAGATGCTTTCAGCGGCCCGCTACCGAGACACTGGTCACGGTGACGACCCGAACCATCGCCGCATCGCCGAGATTTACGCCCTCTACGAACAGCGCCTCAAGCTCGCCAACGCCATGGACTTTGACGACCTCTTGCTGAACGCGGTGGCCATGATGCGCGCCGACGCTGACGTGCTGGCCTCGTACCAACGACGGTTCCAGTATCTCCTCGTCGACGAGTTCCAAGACACCAATGGCGTGCAGAACGAACTTGTGATGATGCTGGCTGCACAGCACCGCAATCTCTGCGTGGTTGGCGACTCGGACCAGTCCATCTACCGCTTTCGCGCCGCCGACGTGCGTAATATTTTGCAATTCGAACAGCGGTTTCCCGACGCCGACGTGGTGCTGCTCGAACAGAACTTCCGCTCCACGCAGACCATTCTCGATGCGGCCAACGCCGTCATCGCCAAGAACCCCTCCCGCCACGCCAAGAACCTCTTCACCGATAAGGGCTTCGGTGACAAGATTCGCCTCTACCGCGCCGGTGACGAGTACGACGAAGGACGCTGGGTGGCGACCGAACTCCGCCGAGCCCGCAATGATCTTGGACTGTCGTGGAACGACATGGCCGTCTTTTACCGCACCAACGCGCAGAGTCGCGTGCTCGAAGAGGAGATGCTGCGTGCGGGTGTTCCGTATCGCGTCATCTCCGGTATGCGCTTTTACGACCGCAAGGAAATCAAGACCGCACTGGCGTACGCCCGCTTGATCGTGAATCCCCGTGACGAGGCCTCGGCTCGCCGGGTTATCAACGAGCCCAAGCGCGGCGTGGGCGAAGCCGCGCAGGCGAAGCTCGGGGTCTACGCGGCCGAAAATGGCATTTCCTTCGCGGAAAGTGTGAACTTCGCCAAAGCCGCGGGCCTCACCGCGAAGGCGCTCCAGGGGACTGACACCTTCGCCTTCATGATGGAGCAGTTGCGGGCCATGGCCAATGACTTGAGTCCTCGCGAGATGATTGACGCTATTGTGCGCGAGACCGGCATGGGTGCCGCTCTGCGGGCCGAAAACTCCGATGAGGCATTCTCCCGCCTCGAAAACCTCGGTGAACTCGCCTCGGCGGCCGCGCAATACGAAACGCTCATGGAGTTCGTTGAGCGCATGGCCCTGGTGGCCGACTCCGACCAGCTCGATGGTGGTGCCGGCGCCATTTCTATGATGACTATGCACGTGGCTAAGGGGCTCGAATTTCCCATGGTCGTCATCACCGGCTTGGAGGAAACGATTTTTCCCCACAAGCGAGCACTCGCTGACGAGGCCGAACTCGAAGAGGAGCGACGCCTTTGTTACGTCGGTCTGACGCGAGCGATGCAGCACCTCGCTCTCACCCAGGCCTGGAGCCGCACCATGTGGGGGCAGCGGACAGACGCCATTCCGAGTCGCTTCCTCGCCGAAATACCGGCCGAACTCGTCGATGATCTCTCCAAAACTGTTCCCGTCCGTCGCTCGATATTCCGTGATGAAGACGAAGGCTTCGTCGGGCGTTCGAGTGAGTTCGCTCAGGGCCGTGCCTTCGGTTCAGGCGCGGCGCCACCCGTTCGTTCGACCGGTGCGGAGAACCTGAATCTCTCGGTGGGTGATCGGGTCATGCATGACCGCTACGGTCACGGCACCGTGACGAAAACGGCTGGTAGTGGCACGGGGGCGCGAGCCACAGTGAACTTTGACGAACATGGCCCCAAGCAGCTCATGCTCGCCATGACCCCCTTGCGTCGCGCCTGAGTTAGCGCGCCGACAGCGTCACGAAGTCACGTGCGTAGGCCTGTTCAAAAAACCGGGCCGGCGTTTGCACCATGGCCGGATTGAGATCACGACCATTGCCGGGTGAGGCGTAGCCAGTGGGGGAGGCCGGAGTGTACGTAGCGAAGACCGGCCAGAGTGGGTTCATATCGAGCACCATGGCCCGAATCGCACCCGCTCGCACCAGGAGGCGGGCGAGGTCCGTGATATTCATCGCCCCTTCGACGTAGACGAATGCCCCCGAAGCGGTGACACCGAGCCCCGATCGTGGCGTATCGACGACTCGATTGAGAGCGAAGCCCCAGGCCGAGACGTCGTAGCGGTAGAGGCCCGGTACCGGTCGGCCGTGATCGACGAGCAGCGTTAGGTTTTGGCGGATTGCCACCACGCTGGGCGTCAGAGTGACGTCGCGGCCCCACGCGCCGAGGGCCATCGCACCATCTCGATAGATAACGAGGGAGGCGTCACCGGGCGTTAGGGCGGCAACCAGGTGATGTTCGCTGTAGTAACCCCCGTGGGAGTCCTTGAGGAGGAACCCACCGTTGAAAGCGGCCACAAGTGACGTGGCGGCGACGCGGGAGATCGGGGCGGTGTTCTTCCAAAAATAACCACCGGGACTGAGCGAGCCCGAATACAGCGTGGCCCGCAGAAGCCGCGGATCAATCCACGCCACGCCAGCGCGAACGCCGCCGTTCTGGGGTGGTCGCAGGAAGGTCGTATAGATCGCCGGCGTGCCGTTGACGAGACGACCGGCGGGAGACCACGACCCTTCACCCGCGAGTGCGGGAGCAAGCAGTGGCCTCAGGGTCACCGGGGCCCGCAGCGGTGTGAGCGATCCAGCCGAGGCGGGAGTGATGAACGAAATTGGTAGTAGTGCCGCGAGCAGCAGTGGGAGTGGGCGAAATGAGTGACGCATGGATTCCTTTGGAGAGGCTCTCATTTTTACTCGTCTATCTGGGGAAAGAGTGTTGTTCTTTCGACCTCTTTAGTGACTTCTTAGTCCGCAGCAAGCGCAACCGACCCCTCCACTGGCCGGTGAGTGGCAAACTAGGCACTTATGGTTTCGCCCCGACACGCCGCGCCCGTCTCGCGACGCCAGAGCGCTCGCCGCCACTCTCGTGTGGTGTTTTATTGGCGACGTGTCGTCGTGTTGTCGACGGTCTCGGTGGCTTCGGTGATTGGGTACTACAGCATCACCCTGTACCAGGCGCTCCACGATCCTTCCTACGGCGTGTCGGCCATGGCCCGAGGTGCGGAGTGGGGTCGCAACGAGGGACTCGGTGGTCTCGTGACATGGTTCGAGAACATCTACAACAAATTCAACGGTGCCAAGGTTGGTGGAACGCCAGGTAGCAATGCGTTTGGCGGTGGCGGTACGGGCCCGACGAAGACGGTAGCGGGAGCGTTACCCGCACCCACCCGCATGCAGTCGCCCGCCACCCACCCGGCGGCCGATGAAGGGGTCTGGCACCCCGTAGCCCGATACACCGCTGGCGGCGTACCCGCCGTCTATGAAGCCTTCGTTCGACCCGACGCAGTTCACACCAGTTACGTCGTCGGCGTGGCCTGGATGGACACCAAGCTCCTGCGCGCCACACTGTATTCCGGTTCGCAGATTCCCGGAAAAATGGGTCTGCCCTACCGTCACTCCTCGCCGATAACGGCCGTGGATTCACGCTCGCTGGTCGCGGCCTTCAACGCCGGTTTCCGGATGCAGGACGCCCAGGGCGGGTACTTTACCGATGGGAAAATACTGATCCCGCTTCGAAAGGGTGCCGCCTCCGTGGTCACGTATACGAACGGTGACATCACGCTGGGGCAGTGGGGTCGCGACTTTCACTCCTTGGCCAACGTGGCCTCAGTGCGACAGAATCTGGATCTGATTGTCGATGGTGGCTGTGCCGTTGCCGGCCTCAACCAGCAGAACAATGCCCGCTGGGGCAAGGTCACCGGCAACACCTTCAACGTATGGCGGTCGGGTCTCGGCGTAACGGCCAACGGCGCACTGGTCTACGTCGGTGGGCCGGCCCTCTCTATTGCGGACCTCGCCAACATATTGGTTCGCGCCGGTGCGGTGCGGGGCATGGAGATGGACATGAACACTGACTGGGTGGTCTACGCCACGTACACCGGCGCACTACACCGAGCCATCAATGGCAGTACGGGTAGCGACATGCTCAACCCCACGAATGTCGGCGTTAACGCGATGCTCGAGCGCCCCACGGTCTTCTTCGCCAACTGGTGGACCCGCGACTTCTACACCCTCAGCCTGCGTCCAAAGGAACTGGTGGCCTCGGGTTCGAGCGCCCGTAAGTAGCTAGCGGTCCATCACCATGCGCCACAGCTGGCGTGGGAGGTGGCGCAGTACTAGGTAGACCCAGCGCAGAATTGGCGGGCTCCAGATGATCCGCTGATTCGTGCTCAGCCCAGCCATGACGTACTCGGCCACTTCGTTTGGTCCCGTCATGAAGGGCATTTCTGCGAGACCGGCCGTCATACGAGTGCGCACCGCGCCGGGGCGCAGCAGCTGTAACGAAACGCCGGTGCCCTCGAGGGAGTCGGCCAATGCGTCGGTGAGCCGGTCGAGACCGGCCTTGGCGCCACCGTAGAGGTAGGCGCTGCGGCGAACGCGAACACCGGCGACGGACGAGATGACCAGAATTCGTCCACTTCCCTGAGCAACGAGTCGGTTGCGAATCTGGGTGAGGGCGACCACCGGCCAGGTGAAGTTGACGTTCATCATGCGCAGCGTGCCTTCGGGCGATACTTCGTCGTCCGACTGTACGCCGAGTTGACCGACGGCCACGATCACGAGGTCAACTGATCCGCCCGCCGCGTCGAAGGCCTCATTGACACTTTGTGCGGCCGTGTCGGGGCGTTCTGCGTCGAGGTGCACGCTTGGCGTTGACGTGGCGCCGTATTCCGATGCCTCTTGCGAAGCCTGGGCGAGAAGCTCGGGGCTACGACCGGCGAGCACGACGGTGTGGGCGCGAGCGGCTACGAGTTTCTTGGTAATGGCGCGAGCGATTTCCGAGCTTCCGCCCAGCACGACGACCCGCTGGGGCTGTCCGAATGCGTTGTCCATTAGTGGTGTCCTCCAATATTCAGTCGGCGAGCGAGGTCACTAGTGAGTCGCTGGTCGGGATCGTACGTCTCTTTTACGGCGAGAAATTCTTCGAGCCGTGGGTACATGGCTCGCACGGTGTCGGGGCGCAGACGTGCGTCTTTGGCGAGGTACACCCGACCACCGGCCTCGAGCACGAGGTCGTCGAGGTCGTCGAGCACTACCGGTAATGCCGAAGGACCGACGGGGAGGTCAAGTGCTAGTGTCCACCCTTCCATCGGGAAGGAGAGGTGGCCGTGGTTGCCGGGGCCGAAGCGCTTGAGTACGGCGAGGAAACTCGGCACACCCGACGACGAAAGGCGTTCAATGGCCTTCACGACGACGTCACCGTGGTAGTCGTCGACGGCGAATTGATACTGCACGAAGCCCCGACGTCCGTAGAGGCGGTTCCAGTCGTTGAGGCCATCGAGGGGGTGAAAGAAGGTGGAAAGGCGCTGAATCTCGCGATCCTTCTTCGTGGGCGCGACGCGGTACCAGAGTTCGTTGAAGGCACGAATGGTGAGCGGGTTGAGTAGTCCCGAGGGGGCGTCGATTGGCACCCGCAGTCTGGCGTTCGAGGGACCTTCGAGGGTGAGAGTTTCGACGTCGTCGGCACTGGCGTGATGACCGCGGGTCAAAATTGCCCGACCCATGGCAGCACCTTTGGTCATGCAATCAACCCAGGCCACGGAGTAGCGGTACGCGTCGTCACCGGTGCGCATGGCGTCCATCACGCTGTCGAGGTTGCGGTGCTTTGTGGTGTCGACGAGGACGCGGTCCGTTTCAATGGGGGTGAGTCGAAGGGTGACGGACGTCACCACCCCGGTAAGCCCCATGCCGCCAATGGTGGCCCAGAAGAGGTCGGCGTGGTGCGTGGGGGAGATGTCCAGCGCGCCCACGGGGGTGGCAATACGCATGCTCAAGACGTGATCGCCAATGGAGCCGTCGACGTGGTGGTTCTTCCCGTGGACGTCCGCGGCGATAGCACCACCGATGCTGACCTGGCGGGTGCCAGGCGTCACGGGGATGAACCAACCCCGAGGGATAGTGACCTTGAGGAGTTCGTGAAGTGAGACCCCGGCCTCGACCGTCACGACGCCGTCGCTACCGACCTCGCTGATGGCGCTGAAGCCACGGTTGTCGAGTACGACGCCGCCGCTTACTTGAGCGGGGTCACCGTAGCTGCGACCGAGTCCTCGGGCAATAACTGGCCCTTGACTCAGAGCGGTAAGGAGTTCGTCCTCAGTGCGAGGCATCTGCAGGTCACTCAACGCGGGGGCCGTACGACCCCATCCCATTAGCTTTTGCCGGCTCATCCGTACACTCCTATTCCCACCAAGACCGCCCACACCAGGGCCAGGGTCTGGACCGTGCGATTACGCAATAACAAGTCTTCCGGTGCCTCGCCGGCGGGTGAGGCGGCCCCACGGATAATGAACAAGACGGCGAGAACGACGGGTGCCACCGTCAGTCGAATCGGCAGCGTGAGGTGTTTTACTGACGAGAGTCCCGTCGCCGAGGTATCGAAAGCCCACAAGCAGTAGGCGGTGACGACGACGGTGGCGGCCATGGTCAGTGCCGAATTGAGAAACTCCGGCGTGTACTCCTTGAGTACGGCACGGTTTTTGTCCCCCACGTTTCGTAACTCGGCCGCCCGCTTGCCAATCACGAGGAAGAGGGCACCGAAGGAGATGACGACGAGGAACCACTCCGACACGGGAATGTGGCTGGCCGCGGCACCGGCGAAGGCCCGCAGGAAAAAGCCACTCGCCACGAAGGCCATCTCAACGACCGCGACGCGTTTGATGCCGGCGATATAGGAGAAAGACTCCAGCACGTAGAGGCCGAGTACGAAGTAGAAACCACGGGGGTGATTGAGCAACAGGGGGAGTGCCAAGGCAGTAATGGCCAGCGTGACCGCTAGGGCGGTGGCACTACCGACCTTGAGTTGGCCCGACGCGATGGCGCGGAATCGCTTTGTCGGGTGCGTCCGATCATCAGCCCGATCGCGAATGTCGTTGGTCAAATAAATGCAGCTGGCGATGGCGCAAAACGAAAAGAAGGCAATCAGTGAGTTTTCCAGCACGTCGGCGTGGAAGAGACGTCCCGATGCAGCGGGGGCAATGAAGACGAGACCGTTCTTCACCCACTGCGGAATGCGCATCCCTGAGACCATGGCCCGAATGGGCCCACGGGCGGTCTGGGTGCTAGTCATGGTGCTAAGGCTAGTTCTCCCGACCTTGGCCGGCGGAGTCCGCCGCTGCGCGCCACCATCATCTTCTGAGATGGCGACTAACTAATTTCAGGCCCTCAGACCCGCGGAGCGAGGTAGCAGACTGACCATGTTCGCCTAAGTTGTGAACGATGTTCTTCGCGTTGATGGTTCCTTCGCCGCGAGAGTCGCACAGAAAGCAGACATAATGGATCTTTTTGAATACCAGGGGAAGCAGTACTTCGGTCGCTTCGATATTCCCACTCCCGCTGGCGATATCGCTGACACGGTTGAGCAAGCCGTGGCCGTCGCCGAGCGCATTGGTTATCCCGTCGTGCTGAAGGCGCAGGTCAAGGTCGGTGGTCGCGGGAAGGCGGGTGGCGTCAAGTTGGCTGCGAACGCCGACGAAGTGCGCGAGCACGCCGACTTCATCCTCGGACTCGACATCAAGGGACACATTGTGGGTCGCCTCTGGGTTGAAGAGGCCAGCTCGATCGCCAAGGAGTACTACGCCTCGTTCACGCTGGACCGCCCGAACAAGATGCACCTGGGCATGCTGAGTGCTCAGGGTGGTGTCGAAATTGAGGTTGTGGCCGAAGAGAACCCCGACGCCATCGCGTTTCTTTCAATCGACCCCGTTAAGGGACTCGACCTTGAGGACGCTCGTCGCTGGGTTGCCCAGGCCAATCTCGACGAGGTCGCTCGCGAGCAGGCCGCGACGCTGCTCGTTGCGCTGTATCGCTGCTACACCGAGGGTGACTGCGACCTCGCCGAAATTAATCCACTGATCCTCACCCCCGACAACGTGGTCAAGGCGCTCGACGCCAAGGTCACTCTGGACGAGAACGCCAGCTTCCGCCACCCTGAATGGGACGAGTTCCGTGCCACCGACACGATCGACCCCCGCGAAATCATGGCCCGCGAAAAGGGACTCACCTACATCGGACTTGACGGAACTGTCGGTATTATCTCGAATGGTGCCGGCCTGGCCATGGCAACCCTCGACGTCGTCAACCAAGTCGGCGGTTCGGCCGCGAACTTCCTCGACATCGGCGGTGGCGCGAACGCCGACGTGATGGCGGCGGCGCTCGAAGTCATCAACGCTGACCCGAAGGTCAAGGCCATCTTCGTCAATATCTTTGGTGGCATTACCCGCGTGGATGAAGTGGCCAAGGGTGTCCTTGAAGCCCTCAGCCGGGTCACGATCAACGCGCCAATCGTGCTTCGTCTCGATGGCACGAACGCAGTCGAGGGTCGCGCCATCTTGGCCGCTCACTTGAACGACTCACTCATTACCGAACCAACCATGCTGGATGCCGCTCGTCGCGCCGTCTCGCTCGCGAACGCCTAAGGAGCTCCCGTGAGTATTTTTATTGACGAAAACACCAAGGTCATTGTTCAAGGTCTGACCGGTGGCCAGGGCCGCTACCACGGACTGCGCAACCGTGACTACGGCACCAAGGTTGTCGGAGGAGTGACCCCTGGTAAGGGGGGCACTGATGTCGACGGAATCCCCGTCTTCAACACAGTGAAGGAAGCGGTGGCCGCCACCGGCGCCACCGCCTCGTTCATCGTGGTGCCTCCGAAGTTCGCCGCCGCCGCCATTTTGGAAGCCGCCGAGGGTGGCATTACCTTCATTGTCTGCATCACTGAGGGCATTCCCGCCCACGACGAAGCCGTGACGTATAACCGGCTCGTCGAAGAGTTCCCCGCCGTTCGCCTCCTCGGCCCTAACTGCCCCGGGATCATCAGTCCCGGAAAGTGCAACATCGGCATTATCTCGGGCGACATTGCCCTCGCCGGCGGACCCGTGGGCATCGTTTCGCGCTCGGGAACCCTGACCTATCAGGCACTGCACGAACTCAGCAAGCAGGGTATTGGCCAGACGACCTGTGTCGGTATCGGTGGTGACCCGGTCCCAGGCACCAACTTCATCGACTGCCTCGAAGCCTTCGAAGCGGACCCCGAAACGAAGGCCGTCATGTTGTTCGGTGAAATCGGTGGCTCCGAAGAAGAGAGTGCCGCGGCATGGATCAAGGCCAACATGACGAAGCCCGTGGTCTCCTACATTGCCGGTGTTACGGCGCCCCCCGGTCGCAAGATGGGTCACGCTGGTGCCATCATCTCGGGCTCCAAGGGCACCGCGCAGGCCAAGATGGAAGCACTCGCAGACGCGGGTGTGCACGTCTGCCTGAACCCCACCGAAGCGGGCGAAAAGATGGTCGAGATCGTTCGATCGCTCGGTCTGTAGTTCATTGACCGCTCGTTGCGCTGTCTTGGTGTCGGGTTCGGGCACGATTCTCGACGCCATCGTGCGAGCGGGAGTCCCCGTGTCGCTGGTCGTGGCGGACCGGCCGTGCCGCGGCCTCGCAATTGGTGACGAGGCGGGCCTGGCGTCGGTGCTGGTCGACCGAGCGGACTTTGGTGGCTTCTCCAAGACCTTTGACCGCGAGGCCTACAGCATGGTGCTCGCGGACGTCCTGCAACAGCACGCCATTGACCTCGTGGCGATGGCGGGATTTGGCACGATTCTGACCAGCCATCTCCACGATCGTTTCCCTGGTCGGGTCCTGAATACCCACCCCAGTCTGCTGCCGCAGTTCAAGGGGTGGCACGCGGTGGCCGACGCCCTCGCGAGCGGGGCCAGCGAAACGGGTTGCACCGTGCATGTCGCAACCGTGCAACTCGATGACGGACCGCTGCTGGCGCAGGTGTCTGTCCCGATTCTTGACACTGACGATGAATCCACCTTGCACGAGCGCATCAAGTTGGTCGAGCGTGCGCTCTACCCCGAGGTCCTTACTAGGGTTATGGCGAATCTTTCGGACGGCCTCGAGCCGGCCAGCATTTCTTTGTCGTCGTAGGAGGACTACATGCGAGCACTACTGAGCGTCTATGACAAGCGTGGACTTCTTGAATTAGCCGCGGGCCTCGTGGCCTGTAACGTCACGCTGGTCGCCTCGGGCGGCACCGCCAAGGCGCTGGCCGATGCCGGCATCGCCCACGATGACGTCAGCGACGTCACGGGTTTCCCCGAAATGCTCGACGGCCGCGTTAAGACGCTGCACCCGGCTATTCACGGCGGCATCTTGGCCGACCGTTCGAAGCCAGCCCACCTGGAGGCCATTGGCGAGCACGGCATTGCGCCGATTGACCTGGTTGTCTGCAATCTCTACCCCTTCGACTCGAATCCGTCAATTGAGCTCATCGACGTCGGGGGGCCGACGATGGTTCGGGCCGCCGCAAAGAACCAGCACAGCGTCGGTATTGTGACCAGTCCCGACCAGTACGAGACGGTGCTCGAAGAACTCCGTACGTCGGGTGGCCTGAGTGATGCCACCCGCCACGCTCTCGCGCGGGCGGCCTTCGCACACACCGCCGCCTACGACGCGGCCATCGTGGCCTGGCTCGACGGCGGTGGCGCCATCGGTCCCGAACCATCAGCTATTGACGCCGTTGTTCCCGAGACCGTGCACCTCACCCTCGAGCGCGCCAGCGTCGTCCGGTACGGTGAAAACCCTCACCAAATTGGTGCTCGTTACCGCATCGCCGGTAGTACCTCGTGGTGGGACTCCGTCGAGCAACTCGCTGGTACGCCGCTTTCGTACCTGAACCTCTTCGACGCTGACGCAGCCTGGCGTCTGGTGCACGAACTCGTCGCCGACGTTCTTGGTCGACACGGCGTGGCCATCATCAAGCACGCGAATGCTTCCGGTGCCGCCCTGGGGGCTTCGCTACTCGACGCTTTCACCAAGGCGTTAGCCGCCGACCCCCAGAGTGCCTTCGGCGGGATCGTCGCCATTGGCGGAGAACTCGACGAGGCCCTCGCGGGTGCCATTGCCGCCGGTCCGCAGGCTGACGTGATCATCGCCAGTTCGTTCACCCCCGACGCAGTCGCTACCTTGGTGGCTCGTCGCAAGGCCACGCGCCTGTTGGCCGCCCCAGCCCCCGAGGCGCTCGGCCTCTCGGTTCGCACCTTTGGTGCGATGGCTCTCGTGCAGAACGCCGACGAACTGCTCGTGCCGGTCAACGAGTGGCGGTGCGTCACGGAGAAGCGGCCAACGCCACAGCAGCTCGAAGACCTCCAGGTGGCGTGGCGCGTCTGCGCTCGCACGACGTCGAACGCCATCGTGCTAGCCCGCGATGGTGTCGCCGTTGGTGTGGGCGCTGGTCAGCAATCCCGCGTGGTCGCGGCTGGCATCGCAGCCCAGAAGGCGAGGGAGTTCGCCGCTGGTTCCGCTGCTGCCTCCGACGCCTTTTTCCCCTTTGCCGACGGCCTCGAGTCACTCACCTCGGTCGGTGTCACGGCCGTGGTCCAGCCCGGTGGATCCGTTCGAGACCAAGAAGTTATCGATGCGGCGAACGCCGCTGGAATCGTCATGATGCTCACTGGTGAGCGTCACTTTCGCCACTAAGGAGCGTTATGGCAGAACTACTCGACGGCAACAAACTGGCGGGACGCATCAAGATGGAGTTAGCCGACCGCGCGCTCTGGCTGGCCTCGGCGGGTCGACCTGCCGGACTCGGCACCGTCTTGGTGGGTGACGATGGCCCGAGTGCTAAGTACGTGGCGATGAAGATCGCCGACTGCGAAGAAGTCGGCATCCGCTCGTTTCACCATTCACTGCCGGCCACCGCCTCCCAAGCCGACGTCGAGGCCGTCGTCGACGCACTGAACAACGACCCGGCCGTTCACAGCATCCTGGTGCAGCTACCGCTGCCGGCGGGACTGGACGAGGAAGCAGTGCTCCTTCGCATCAATCCGGCCAAGGATGTTGACGGGCTACACCCAACGAACCTCGGGCGTCTCGTCATGGGCACGCCCGGGCCACTGCCCTGCACCCCGGCGGGGATTGTCGAATTGCTCGCTGCGCACCGAGTGCCGGTCGAGGGCAAGCACGTGGTCGTTATTGGACGAGGCCTGACCATCGGCCGGCCACTATCGCTCTTGTTGGCTATGCGCCGCCCCGGATGTAACGCGGCGGTCACCGTGGTGCACACGGGAGTTGACGACATGGGCGCGATAGTGCGCGAGGCGGATGTGGTGATCTCGGCGGCCGGCGTCGCGGGACTCGTAACCGCCGACATGATCAAGCCGGGGGCGGCCGTGGTCGGCGCCGGCACGAGTTGGGCCGGTGCTAAGTTGCTCTCGGATGTTGCTGATGAGGTCACGGAGGTGGCCGGGTGGATTACTCCCCGTATTGGGGGCGTAGGTCCAATGACCCGAGCGATGCTGCTACGAAACGCTGTGCTAGCTGCTGAGAAAGTGAGTGTCTGATGACCGATACCTTTGGCCGAGAGTTTGATGTTCGTCCGTGGGGCACCTTTACCGTGCTCGACGACGTCTGCGATGACCACAAGGTCAAGCGCATTGTGGTGTCCCCGGGTAAGCGCCTCAGTTACCAGACGCACGAGAAGCGGGCCGAGCACTGGTTTATTGTGTCCGGTGTTGCCACGGTGACCCTCGACGGTGAGACCTTCGAGCGTCTCCCCGGAGAGTCCGTCGACATCGCCATTGGTCAGGCGCACCGTTGCGAGAACCGTGGTACCGAGGATGTGGTCTTCATCGAGGTCCAAACGGGTACGTACTTCGGCGAAGACGACATTGTGCGTCTCGACGACGACTTTGGGCGCGATTAATCCCGGTGCTAATTCATGAATTGATGGTGGCGTCGCCGACGCGGTCCTTCGAGTACTTTCCCCCGAAGTCCGACGATGAAGCAAGTACTCTCGCTTCCACCATCGGCGATCTCGCCCCACTCCACCCCTCGTTCGTTTCGGTGACGTATCGCGGCGGCCGGGAATCTCGCCAACGCACCTACGACCTAGTGCGGACCATTCAGTCCCAGGGCACAGCGGCCATGGCCCACCTGATCTGTGTGGGCCACACTCGCGCCGAAATGCGCGAAATTCTGGAGAGTTATCTCGCTTCGGGCGTGAGTAACGTGATGGCGCTCGGTGGTGACATTCCTGACGATCCTGCCCTGGTGGATTCCGAGTTCGCCCACGCCAGTGAGCTGGTCGAGTTGGCCCGCGAGGTGGGCTCGTTCTCCGTCGGCGTGGCTGCCCACCCCCTCGGCCACCCTCGCTCCCCCGATCTGGTAAGCGACCGGCACTACCTCGCCGAGAAGCTCCGCATGGCGGACTTTGCCGTCACCCAGTTCTTCTTTTCAACCACGGACTGGTCGCGCCTCGTGGACGACCTCGGCGCACTTGGGGTTACGAAACCCGTTCTACCAGGAATTATGCCGGTAACGACCCTCACCGGCGTTCAGCGCATGGCCCAAATGGGCGCGGCAGTCCCTCCCTCTCTGGTCGCCCGCCTCGACGCGGCGGATCGACGTGGGGGAGCGGCCGCGGTGCGCGCTGAGGGCATTGCTGCGGCCACTGAGATGTGCCGTGAACTCCTCGCCCTGGGCGCGCCGGGCCTGCACTTCTATACCCTCAACCGGTCGACGGCCACGCGAGAGATGCACGCCGCACTCTTCGGTGATGGTGGGTATCGCCCCTAAAAGCGTTTCACCCCCAGGGGGGGGTTGGCTATCTCCGTAGAATAGGGCTATGGCTGACAAAATCACAATGAGCGCCGATGGCGTGCTGCACGTTTCCGACAATCCCATCATCCCTTTCATCGAGGGCGACGGCACGGGCGTTGACATCTGGCCCGCCGCCAAGCTCGTTCTTGACGCCGCCGCGAAGAAGTACGGCAAGACCATTGAGTGGAAGGAAGTGCTAGCCGGCGAGAAGGCCTTCAACGAGACCGGCAACTGGCTCCCTGACGAGACCATCACCGACTTCCGCGAGTACCTCATTGGCATCAAGGGCCCACTGACCACCCCCATTGGTGGTGGCTTCCGTTCGTTGAACGTGGCCCTTCGTCAGATCCTCGACCTCTACGTGTGCTTGCGCCCCGTCCGCTGGTTCCAGGGTGTGCCCTCGCCAGTCAAGCGCCCGGAAGACGTCGACATGGTCATCTTCCGTGAGAACACTGAGGACGTCTACTCCGGCATGGAAGTCGAGGCCGGAACTGAGGCCGCTGAAAAGTTGCGCTCGTTCCTGCACGACACCTACGGCTGGGACATCCGCGAGATGAGTGGCATTGGCATCAAGCCCATTTCGAAGATGGGCTCGGAGCGCCTAATCCGTGCCTCGATTGAGTACGCCCTCAAGCACAAGCGCCCGTCGGTGACCCTGGTCCACAAGGGCAACATCATGAAGTACACCGAAGGTGCCTTTATGAAGTACGGCTACCAGTTGGTGAAGGACGAGTTCAGCGACGTGGCCGTTGGTTGGGACGACTGTGGCGGCAATCCCGAGGGCAAGTTGCTCGTCAAGGACGCCATTGCCGACATCACCCTGCAGCAGGTGCTCACGCGTCCGAAGGACTTCGACGTCATCGCCACGATGAACCTGAACGGTGACTATCTCTCCGACGCTCTGGCCGCCCAAGTCGGTGGTATCGGGATCGCGCCCGGTGCCAACATCAACTACGTCACTGGTCACGGTATTTTCGAAGCCACCCACGGTACGGCGCCCAAGTACGCCGGCCAGGACAAGGTCAACCCCGGTTCAGTACTCTTATCAGGTGTTTTGATGTTCGAGCACCTCGGATGGACCGACGCGGCCAACGACATTGTTCGTGCGCTCGAGGCCACCATTGCCGACAAGATCGTGACCTACGACTTCGCCCGACTCATGGACGGAGCCACCGAAGTTAAGTGCTCCGAATTCGCTTCCGCCATCGTTGACCGCCTCTAAGAACCAAAGGACCCTCATGACTACTCCCGTTCACGTCACTGTTACCGGCGCCGCCGGTCAGATTGGTTACCAGCTGTTGTTCCGCATCGCGTCGGGACAGCTGCTGGGCGCCAACACCCCCGTTGTCTTGCGCTTGCTGGAAATTGAGCCCGCCATGAAGGCCCTTGAGGGTGTCGCTATGGAGCTCGACGACTGTGCCTTCCCACTGCTCGCCGGTATCGAGATGACCAGCGACCTCAACCACGCCTTCACCAACACCAACTGGGCGCTGCTTGTTGGCTCCGTACCGCGCAAGGCCGGTATGGAGCGTGGTGACCTGCTCACCATCAACGGTGGCATCTTCAAGCCCCAGGGCCGCGCCATCGCCGAAAATGCCGCGAGCGACGTTCGCGTCCTCGTGGTGGGCAACCCCTGCAACACGAACTGCTTGATCGCCCGTTCCAACGCACCCGAGGTGCCCGCGGACCGTTGGTTCGCCATGACCCGTTTGGACCAGAACCGCGCCGAGACGCAGTTGGCCAAGAAGGCCGGTGCACCGGTCGCCGACGTGAAGAACCTGGTGATCTGGGGCAACCACTCAGCGACGCAGTATCCCGACTTCACCAATGCCACCATCGGTGGTCGTGCCGCCACCGACGTCATTACTGACACCGAGTGGCTTCAGGGTGACTTCATCACTACCGTACAGAAGCGTGGTGCGGCCATCATTGAGGCCCGCGGCCTCTCCTCCGCGGCCTCCGCGGCGAACGCGGCGATCGACACCGTCGTTTCGCTCACGACGCCCACGGCCGCGGACGACTGTGTCTCCGTCGCGGTGACCAGCAACGGCGACTACGGCGTGCCCGAAGGCCTGACGTTCGGTCTGCCGATTCAGGCCGATGGCCAAGGCAACTGGTCGGTCAAGGAAGGCTTCGCGATTGACGAATTCAGTGCGGGCCGTATAAAGACGACGACCGACGAGCTGCTTTCGGAGCGCGAGGAAGTTCAGGCGCTCGGTCTGCTCTAAGTTCCATTGAGTCGTCGGAATGACGACGCGAAAATTCTAAATTCCCTGATCGGTGGTTCTCCGTCGGTCAGGGAATTTTGTTTTTGGGTGGTAGTTCGGCCAATGATGGGGTGACGGCACCACAGCAAAATTCTTATTGCAATCACTGTGCGCAAATACTAGTTTTGATAACAGCGTTTCTAAAATCTCACACCACTGGACATCAGTCGAGCACACGTTTGACGGATGGTTCGAGTAAAGGATCGTC
>Ga0136642_1000591_pt1 | contig 18090 bp, 16 predicted proteins | sample LowCatLa1302831Y_FD_115313 | JGI IMG/M metagenome (GOLD analysis project Ga0136642, IMG submission 115313) | Freshwater microbial communities from Lower Cathedral Lake, Yosemite National Park, California, USA - 13028-31Y | ecosystem: Environmental > Aquatic > Freshwater > Lake ... | reverse complement strand
CTTTCAATTAATTGCTCGAAAGCCTTAAGATATCGCGGCAATTCGGTCGCGAGCGCAGTGGCGGCACTTTCGCGATAGACGTGCACCGCTTGGTTGCGCGCCTGTAGGATGTCGAACCAGACCGTCTCGTCCTCGATCCACCCGAGCTGAAACGCCTGCGCGAAGGCTTGGCGTGGGCCGGCGCTTGCCAAACCCTGCCTATGCGCAAGTCGGTTGAGGAGTTTCCACGCCACTTCGTAGGCGAGCTCGAAACGGAGGATTGCCGAATCACGGTCGCGGTCATTTCCGCCGGCCTGCCACGCGGTCACCGCGTCGCTCCAGCGAGCGACGATGCTCTTCAAATCCCCGAGCGCTAAATCACTCGGCTCCATCGATCAGTTCCCGAATTTGTTTCAATGCACAGTGCCGAAATTCCGGCGTTACCGTGGAAAAATCCACCAGGTCAATGGGGCGCACGGTTGGGAGCAGCTCCACCGCTTGCGCCAGCTCGCGGCGCAAGGCGGCACGCTCGGAGGCGGTTTCCATTGCGTCAGTTTCGTAGCCGAGATCGAGATCCGCTCCCGCGGGTGCGAGTGGCCACGCGGGTGCAGCTGATCCAAAAAGAAACACCCGCGTCCGTTTTTGCGCGAAACGCTCCGCGAGCGCATGCAATTCCACGCGAAGGCGTGGGGAGACGGGTTTCAACACTCGCATGGAGTTCTAAGTTAGCCGCCTAGAGCGGCGCGTCAACGTCCGAGGCGGTTCACTTTGGGCGCAGTACAATTTCGTGTCGTTAACATCGCGGTTGCGGTTACGAGAGTTGCCTTCAAATCTGCTAGGTAAATTTATTATGAAAGTTTGGGACAATTTTCTGCGGAGGTTTAAGCTGGTGCGGAAGCTTGAGTTTCGCTTGGGCGAACTCGAAGGGGACAAAGCCGACTTGAGACGTGATGTGACTGATTTGGAACATGCGAACGCGCGATTGGTGACGGAGGCGGCAGAACGTGAATGGGTGTATCCGCCAGGGCATTTTTATTCGCCTCAGACCTCGCGGGCTGAAGTTTCGGAGGCGTTTGCGCGCGGGGGCTTTGGTCCTCCGTTTCCAGGAGTGGATCTGAATGAGGTGGGGCAGGTAACCTTGTTGCACCAGTTGGCGGATTTTTATCGCGATCAGCCTTTTCCTATACAGCACGCCGCAGGGCGACGTTATTATTTGGATAATCCCTCTTATGGTCATTTCGATGGCATCATGCTGTATCTCATGCTGCGCCATGCGGGCGCCCGGCGCGTGATTGAAGTGGGCTCAGGGTTTAGCTCTGCCGCGATGTTGGATCTAAACGAATTTACCTGGAACGCTCGGATGCAGCTCACCTTCATCGATCCCGACATGAGCCGACTCAGGAAATTGCTGAAGCCGGATGATCTCGCACGGGTTACTTTAATTGAGAAAAAAGTTCAGGAAGTGCCGACTAGTGTGTTCGCACAGCTGGAGTCGGGTGATGTCTTATTCATTGATTCCTCGCACGTGAGTAAACTGGGTAGCGATGTTAACCGTCTTTTTTTCGATGTGCTGCCGGTGCTAAAACCCGGAGTCTGGGTGCACATTCACGATGTGACTGGTAATCTAGATTATCCGCGCGATTGGTTTGAGCAGGGCCGGGCTTGGAACGAGCAATACCTGTTGCGGGCCTTCCTGATGTATAACCGAGCTTGGCGCGTGGAGCTGTTCACGAGCTGGATTTATAATACGCAAAATGCCTTTCTACGCGAGCACCTACCCTTATGTGCAGGTGGTGGTGGCGGACAAATTTGGCTGCGGAAGTTGGCGATGGCATAAGTCGCTTTGTCCTCTGTCCCACGCTTACACTTTAAGTTCGCTCGGGTGACCATTGCCAGATCGTCATGTGATTAATGGCGTCGAATCGGGTCCAGTGCCCGGTGGTGTGGATTTGAAGAACGGGCTCGATCTCGTGCGGAAAGAGGATGGCAAAAATCGGCTGATGCGCGTGCATCGCCGCCGCGGTCACTCGAGCAAAACTATCGGCATTGAGGGCGTCCCAGCGGATGAAGGCGTAATCAGTATAATACTGAAGAGCTCCGCTGGTCTGAAGCGTAAGGATAATGGCATTGCTGGGCAAATTGGCCCGGGCCCAATCCATGGTCTGGGGGTAAATGAATTCACCTTGGCCGATCGAGGCGGCGTGTAGACGGTGGTGCCAGAAGGCACCGTGCAAAAATGCGACGATACCTGCAGCCAGTGCTAAACTGCGCTTAAGCAGAGGACGGGTGAAGCGGGAAGCCCCATAGCTAACCCAAAGCAGGTGCAGCACCCAAAGCCCACCCACGAGAAAGGGTGGAAATGCAGGGAGGACAAAGCGCAGATACCACCACGTCTCATGGGTGTGAAAATAACTCAAATAGAAGCCGAAGATAACGATGATCCAGGAGGTGAGCACCCAGGTGAAACGTCGGTGGCGCCCCCGCCATGGTAGTACGAGAGTAAAAAAACCTACAGGCGTGAGTAGTACAGGTAGCCATTGTACGTAGTGGGCGAGTGTTGCTGGAATGACGCTGAGGCTGAATTTAGTGCTAAGACCATAGCCGTATCCGGAACTAAGCGGGTCGTTATAGGCGCGGGCGTTATAGGCGAGCTGAACCACGGCGCCAGGGAGTCCTCCGGCCCCGAATAATAACCAACGCCGCCAGTCGGTGCCTAAGCAAACCGCAACGGGCGCGAGGAGTAGAAAATTGCTGGGACGAATGAGTACGCTGATTGCGAACCCCATGCCCGCCAACAGAGCCCACGATCGCTGGGCACGGCTGTGCCAGGCGCACAGAATGGCCGCGGTGGCTAAAGCGGTTGCTGGGATGTCGCTCATGAGCTGCAGAGACATAAACGTAGTCAGTGGACTTGCTGCGAATAGCAGCGCGCCGAAGACCGACCACCCGCGCGGAAGGCCTGCGGCACGACCGAGTGGAATCATCAGCGCGACGGAAGCGAGTGCACTCACGAGCATCACGAAGGGAGGGGCCACTTGCCAGGAGGAGATCGCGGCAAGTGTGGATAACGCTAGGGGCAGGCCGATCGGATAGGTTGGGGCCATGCGCGCTCCGGGCATGGGACGAAAGCCCAGTGGGATGAACGTGAAGGAATCGAATGACTTAGGTTCTAGGCTGGCGGGAATGCGCTGGGCTACGGACGTCTGGCCGTGCCCAAGTAGGCGGGCACTATTGAGGTAGCCGGAAGAGTCAGAGCCCCCGGCGTGGGCCCCCATGTGCAGCATGAGAAAGACGGCATAGGCAATAAAGGCGGCCACGAGGAGTGCCCGGGAAAGCCGGGAGACTGGGCTGGGCGCGGTGGGTTGGGCAGCGGGCGGTGAATCCATTCTTGCGTTGATTGCAGGGAGACTCTGGCGTCTGAGCTCTTCGTGGCCAGACTGATCCTATTCTCCCTCCGTAATGCTCCTTGGGTGTTGCGCTGTGCCTACGCGGTCACGGTGGCGTTGTTCGTGTGGATCTGTGTGCAGTTTTACCTGCCGGGGAAGGGGTTTACTTACCTAGTCATGTTTGGCGGCAAGGTAAGCGAGCGCTACATTCCGGCGCTGAAGGAAATTAATCACTACGAAGAGGAGGATTCGACGGGTTATGACGCTCAGTATTATGCGCAAATCGCGATGCGGCCTTGGCTGAGCAACCGGGCGCTGAAGGCGGCGGTGGACTCGATGCCTTATCGGGCGCGTCGGATTTTGTTTTGTTGGACGGCCTACGGGCTCGCCGGTGGCGATGCCGCATGGGCCCTGCACATCTACGCGGTGCAGAATATCGTATGCTGGTTTTTGCTCGCGGGGCTTTTGCTCCATTGGTTTCCGGCCACAAATTGGGGGAATTTCTTCCGTTGGTTCGGCGTGATGTTTTCTTTTGGCCTGTGTTTCAGTGTGCGGGGTTCGCTCGTCGACGGGCCGAGTCTACTTCTGATCTCGCTCGGCATGATACTCGCGGAGCGCGGCCGGTCTTGGTGGGCGGCCGGCGTCCTTGGGCTGGCGGGCCTCGGCAAGGAGACAAATATCATTGCTGGTGCTACGTTGGCACCGGCCGACTGGCGCAACCGGCGTGGTTGGCTGCGTGGGGTGGCTCAGGGAATTCTGGTGGTCGCACCGCTAGCGATTTGGATGCTGGTGCTGAAGCTCTGGCTGGGCAGTGGCGGCGATGCAGGCGCCCGGAATTTTTCGCTACCCTTCGTAGGATATTTCCATAAGTGGATCGAGACCATGGCCGTGTTTAAGACGGATGACGCGGGGTCAATCGGAGTGTGGAGTGCACTGATGATGATTTCCCTGACGGCTCAGTGTTTGTTTTTTGTGCTCCGGCCGCGCTGGAACGAGGCGTGGTGGCGGGCCGGGATTGGCTACGCGGTGTTACTCACGGTATTGGGTGATGCCGTGTGGGAAGGTTATCCTGGCGCGGCGTCACGGGTGTTGCTGCCAATGACGCTAGCGTTTAATATTCTCGTGCCGCGCGGGCGGGCGTGGTGGGTCCTGCTGCTGTTGGGCAATCTCACCGTTTTTTTCTCGAGTGAGACGCTGAAACCACCGGGGCGGGAAAGCTTTCGGGTGGAAGGACCGCGGGAATTACGGATGGTCGAGGCCACGGGCCGTACCCTCGAAGCGGTGTTCAGCGAACAGGAATGGTATCTGCCCGAGCGCTCAAGGTTTGACTACTGGCGGTGGAGCCGAGGCCCAGCCGATGTGGTGCTCCGCAATCCACATCCTTTTACCGTTCAAGCTGATATTGCCTTTGACCTGAAGAGTAATGACGAGCGCAAGGTCATAGTGCGCACCACGGGTGCTGGTGAGGCCGTGTTGTGGTCGGGTGAAACCGTACACACGTTGCGCGGCGTCGAGCTCAAGGGCGTGCGGCTGCCGCCGGGTGAAACCATATGGCGATTCGATACTGATAAACCGGCTCAATTCCCGAGTAATGGCGATCCCCGTAAAGTGGCATTCAGCCTCCGCAACATGGAAATTCGTGTACTCGCTAAGGCACCGGAACTCACGACGATCCCTGCCAATAAATAAAGCCGGTTCAAAAGCCGGCGATCGCTTCAAGCCTGCGCCGGTATCGGGCGCCGATGATGGCGGGCGAGAATTTTTCTGTAATCGTAATGCGCGCTGCTGCACCGAGGCGCGCACAGAGTGCACGGTCGGCAAAGAGCGTGCGCATATACGCGGCGGCGTGAGCGATCTCGGGATCAGCCCAGGTCTGACCCTTGGCGTAGGGACCGTGGTTGGATTTTAAGGTGATCAAAGGCGCACGTACGGGGCAGCCGTTGTGCAGATTAACGAATTCGGCCGTGGCCGACCAATCGGTGGATATGACAGGTTTGCCAAGCGCCATGCATTCGGCGACCGCTAGCCCAAATCCTTCGGAGCGATGTAAAGAAACAAAGACATCGCACGCGGCTTCAAGTGCGCAGATATCGGCGCGCGAGAGTGTTTCGGTGATAAAGTGGATACCAGGGATGGTGGCTGCAACGGCTTGCAGGCGGGCGAAATCGGCTTCGTTGCCCGCTAGGTTTTGCACTTTAATAACTAGGTTGGCCGTGGTCGCAGATAAGCCGGATTCGCGGAAGGCCGCGAGGGCGGCGCTTGGGTTTTTGCGTTCGGCGTAGGAATTAAGATCGAAAAGCGTAAGAAATAAAAACGGCGTGCCTGGAAGGCCGAGCCGGGCGCGGAGGGTGAGGGTATCCTCGGTGGGCGGGGTGACCGTGATCGCGTGGGGAAACGTCAGGACGGGTAGGGGAGATTTTTCCGCAATGGCGGCACGGGCGAAATCGCTGGGGCACCAAATCTCGTCGTAGTAATCAAAGCACGGTATCCAATCGTCGGGAAACTCGGGGAGTTCCCAGGCGAAGTAGGCGATGTTGTATTTCCCGGCGCGGAAAGATTTTCCGTGATGATGATCTAGGTCGCGGGAAGCAGGTGGATCGACGTGGATAATGTTTACGTCGTGCGGATTTTCGTTGGTGAGGCGCGCGGAGTAGGTGGGATCGCCGAGACGATTTTTGCAGTTGAGTTTAAGCGGAACGAGTGAGGAGGGGATAGCTGCGGCATCGGCAGCACGGACCATGCAGCGAGCGGATTCGCCTAGGCCGAGGTCGGCAGTCAGAAAGCCGACGATGTTGAGGCCAAGGTGTGCGTGACGCCGGGCGAATTCGGCGCGGAACGGTGCATGGCGGCGGGAAAAATCGTAGATCAGTTCAGCGGCGTCGCCAGTCGTAGCGCTCGTCGTGAGCGCGGTGAGGCGCAGGGCGCGGTTTTTATTTTGGGCGCGGAAGCGTTGGAGCGGGCCGAGGCCAGTCATGCGAGCGAGCCAAGCGAGTGTGTTAGTGAACGTCGTGCCGCCTAGGCTTAGCGTGAGCATGAAACCGGCAGTGGGCTGAGTCGAGGGTAGCGGGATGCTGATTTCCCATTTGCCAGGCGTGAAGCTGCGCAGGGTGGTGACGCGGGTGCCGTTTAGGAAAACGGTAAGTGAGGGTGATTTTTTTTCGACTCCATGGGCGGCAGGATGCGGACGATATTCGCCGTGAAGGGTGAGGCTCGTGATGCCCTCGAGCGGTGGTAGCCGAAGTAGAGCGGTTTCTCGAATCCAAGCGGAGTCAGTCGCGTAGTCGTCAAAAAAAATGCCCGTGTAGTGCGTGAAGCGCCGGGCGAAGGCGCCGCCAAAAGGGGGCGTGCGGGAAGCAGAGGGCATTGGTTATAAACGGGCGACGGCCGTTACCAGTAGCAAAGCGAGCAGACGAAGGTCTTGGCAAAGCTTTCTGCGGGTGGGTTCCTGTTTTTTTGGACAAAACGCGCCCCTGAATTCAGGCAAGCAGCAGATCGGCGCTCACCGCGAACCGTGCCGAAAGCTTTTTAATGTGATCGGCCGTGAGATTGCGGGTTCCCTTAAGGATTCGGTAGGCGATGGATCGATCCACCCCGATGATGTGCCCGAGAATATTTCCGGTAAGGTTATTCTCGGCCAATAGGAACTTTACTGTTACGATACCTTTGAGCGGCGTGGGTTCGGCCACGGTCTCGCGTTCGTAATCTTCGACCAGCTTGGCCATGAGTTCGAGGTAGTCCACCTGATCGCGGTTTAGTTTGAAACCGGTGAGCGCGTGGACGATTTCCACGGCTTTATCGCAGGAAGTGGTATCATGAATAGGACTGGGCACGTGGAGAGACACCAACCCTAGTAGGTTTTCGGCAAATGGGAGAATTTAAGTGTCGTGGTCGTTTTCATAGAGACGTTTTCCAAGTGTTCTTATTGTAACCGGCATGAGTGAGGAAGCGCATGGTAAACACTTCTTTCCGGTTGTACTGAATGGCGGTAATGAGGCGAAAATCGTTAGTGATGTTAAAAACGATGACGGTGCGGTTGCTTTTAACTGTCACCTGGTCTGCGCGGGCAAAGGTCTGTCTCGTTTCAATGAAATTTTGACAGCGGGCAGCTTTAGTCACCCGATACCAATGCTCGAGAGGCGCTCGTGCTTTTGGATAGGTCTTCTTGGCCGCATCGAGAAATTTACGGGTAATGATGCGCATCGGGTCTAATAAAAGTGACCAAATAGGCCACTCAGCCAAGCACCACAAGGTGATCCTGAATTCACATAGAGCGCTCGCTGTTGGCCTAAGGCGTAATTTTAAAGTTCGATTGGTCCGGCCGGTTTGGTTTAAAATTAGCAACTTGTTAGAGTTAATAATTGATCGACTAATCCACACGCCCAACGCGTGTCCGCAATTTTGTTTCCTGAAATCAATTCACACGTTCTATGAGTAAAAATAATGGCAACGCCGTCCTCAAGAATTTGAAACGCTTGAAACGCGCGTTACACAATTCTGACGAGTCGGAGGATTTTTATGTGCGGTCTGAAAAAGCGCTCCTCGATTCATTAGTCCTCGCGCTAAAAACTTCCGATTTTGCGAGTATTGATGAATCCTTGTCTTGGGCGTTGAGTAACCAAGTTTTAGACTATTTTTTGCGTGGTTCAATGGCTCTTGCCCTTTTTCAAACGGTTGGAGTGTCGTTATGTCTTATGCCGGTAGTTGTCGTTATGGATCCTGATCAAGTCCGGTTCTTTTCCGGACCGAGTTTTTTGTCTTTTTCGCAACCTATAGAAATCCCCTATTTTCGTAAGATTATCGCTCTTGGGAATAAGGGTCCGTCGTTCTTCCCCTTCGATGGTCTTTTTCGAACGGCGCAGCTTCACTTCTTGGACGACAGCAAACAAGTTTTCGAACTCTACGGTGAATTGGCCTTGCACACGGAAGCGCTCTTAAAAGACAGATCTAATCCCGAGAAATTTTTTCAAAAAATTCAATCCTCGTTCCAAAATCGATGTACTTCTCGGGACGATTTTTTGCCCCCAATAAAAGCCCCTAAAGGAGTAACCCACATTTTTAACTACGTGTGGCCTGTTTGTATTGTTCCGAATATTGTAGAAGGAACCAAAATGGATAGGGTCGCTCAACGACTCGAGGATTTTATCGAAGGTGGTCCCGACCTGGGAATCGAAGAATCTGATGAATCTGACTACGATCTACTAGTATGGGAGGCGAATAAGGCCCTCGATAATGCACTTAAAGGGAAGGTGGATTCAGTTATCGCATCACGCTTTGAACATACTTTTGGTGCAATTCGGTCTCTTGTGGAAACAGCAAATATTATAAAGGATGAGTTTGCGGATATTTTAGATGTTCCCCCTGAATCCAACGAGCTCAATTAACCCTTGTTAGCGTGCGCGACCTGGCAGTACGGTCTCTGAGTCTTTAGGATTGGTAGCACGTGCTGTTCTGAACGACTGTTTCAGTAAATCGGCGAGTCATAAAGTGACGATTTTATGGTAAGCATACCTTGAGGCAAAAGCCTTGATAGAATTCAATGATGTTGCCCTAGCAGAGTAAGGCCTCAGCTTTGGGTAACTCGTCATGATTCGAGACGAATATCTCAAGCTCGCCCAAGTCGAAGACCGGATGTGGTACTTCCGCGCTTTGCATGCGCATGTCGATGATGCGCTCGGTGCGGACGAGACTGTAACGCGGCGTGTGCTTGATGCGGGCTGTGGCACAGGCGGTTTGATCCGCCGACTTGCACCTAAACGAAATAACTTAACGTGGACCGGGCTTGATGTGGAGCCGTTGGCAGTGACCTTGGCGCGTGAACGGACGGCGGGCTCGGGCGCCGACATTTGCGAAGGTTCGGTTACTGAGTTGCCATGGGATGACGGTTTTTTCGATGCGGTCGTGTCAGCGGATGTGCTCTACCACCTAGAAGATGATGCGGCGGCGTTGCGGGAGTATTTTCGCGTGTTGAGACCCGGCGGGCTTTTGGTGATCAATGTGCCGGCGTATCCCTGGCTGTGGTCATATCACGACGTGGCCACGCATGCCAAACGGCGCTATGGACGGGCTGAATTACTAAAAAAAGTCGCGGTCGCGGGTTTTGCAGCCGTACGGGCGAGGCACTGGAACAGTTTTCCTTTGCCGCTTGTTATTTTACGTCGGAAATTACTGCCCGCCCCTCAGGGTGGAAGCGACGTACAGCTGCTGCCGGCGCCGGTTGAGGCTATATTTAATCTTGGGATGGCTTTGGAACGGAACGCGATGCGGGCGGGAGCGCAGATGCCCTGGGGTAGCTCGCTTCTGGCGGTGGCACGGAAACCCGGGGGCTAAAATCAGCTTTAAGTTGCACTCTGGCTGCGGCAGATTGGACAGCTTGTAGTTCGAGTAACGCACTATGTATTTCTACCTCGTCGCCTTTAGCTTGTTGTTGCACGTGCTTTTTTGGGGCGCGGGCTTGGCGATGATTGCGATGCCTGGACGATGGCGAAAGTTTTGGCCCGTTTTGACAGTGCCCGCTGGTTTTGCGCTCCAATCGCTAGTGGTGTGGCTCGGGGCTTACGCGGGTTTGAAGGGCACAAATAGCTACGCATGGGCCAGCGAAGCAGTGCCAGCGATGTTGTTGGCGGGTGTGCTCTGGCGGCGCGGGCTGCGCGCGAGTGTCGCCGAGTTACAGCGCTGGCGTGGGCTTGGCGTGGCTATTGCGGTGGTCTTGGTCATGTTGGTGTGGCCCTTGGCTCACGCCGCTAAGGGTCTGACGACCCTCTCGCTCGGTAGCTGTGATGCGGCGGATTACGCGGCGGGCGCGCGCGTATTGACGGAATTTGCCCACGGGGATCGCGGGGGCTTCCTAGGACTCACGGAAGTCGTGCGGGTAGCCTCGGCGGATAATTTTTTCGATTTTTGGCTTAGGTTGAATCATTTTACCCCATCGGCGCTAATTGCGTTGAACGGTACGATCCTCGACTGCGCGCCCTATGAATTAACCAGTTTAATGACGATCGTGTTGCTCGCCGGCTCGCTGCCGGTGGTGTTCTGGATGGCGCGAGCGGTGCTCGGATATCGCGAATCGTTCAGTCTAACGATTGCAGTGCTATACGGGATCAGCCCGATCACATGGTACGCAGTCGCCCATGTGGCGATGGGACAGTTACTGGCGGCGCAAGCGATCGCTTTACTGACGTGGGCGGGTCTGGCCGGTTGGCGCGGGCGATGGGAAGGCCGCCCCGGGTGGACTTTTGGCGGGGTGTTGGCGTTGGCCTACGCACTCATATTAGGGAGTTATAATTTTATATTGCTGGTGAGCCTCGCGCCGGCGTTGGCCTACGCGGGTGGGCTGGCTTTGTGGCGCGCGCAGTGGCGGCGGTTCGCAACTTGGACTTTAATGATAGTGGCTCCGCTGGGGTTAGCGGGCGTCGTTTTTTGGGAACGCTTGGCGGGGCTAGCCGAGCGCTTGGCGCTGTTTCAACACTATGATTTTGGCTGGAAAATTCCTCTCATCACACCTGCCGGCTGGCTCGGGCTAGTCGCAACAACGGATCTAAGCGCTTGGCCGCTCGTACCAGGGATCGGCTTGGCCTTGTTAGCGATGGGGATGTGGGTCACCGCGATCGTGCGCGGTACCAAACTAAAGCGACGCAGCGTCTACGTGGCGTTTTGTCTCTTGGTGCCACCAATTATAGGTTACACTTATCTTTTCGCGCGTGGGCTGTATCTCGGGACGAATGCGAGTTACGATGCTTACAAGATTTTGGCGGTATTTTACCCCGGAATATTGGCCTCGATGATGTACTGGGTTACGCTCGATGCGCGCGGTTGGCGGCGTACCTGTCTGGTGGCGTTCGCGATCACGATCGCCGTACTCAATCTCGTTGTAGTGAATAATTTTGCGCGGCAGCTGGAAAGTACCCCGCTTTTAGTAGGGCGCGAATTGCTTGAATTGAAAAAAATCGAAGCCCGCTCGGAGGTGACATCGTTGAACCTGCTTGTGCCTGATATGTGGTCGCGGCTGTGGGCCAATGCACTATTGCTGAAAAAACCGCAGTATTTTGAAACACACACCTACGAAGGCCGACTCAATACCCCTTTGCGCGGCGCTTGGGATTTGAATGGCGGCTTGATCTCGTTGCTTTTGCCCGACGGCGGGAGCGAACGCTTCGGCCCGCATTTCTCGGTCGCGAACACCGCCCATCCGTATTTTCTCCGCGTGAGGTTAGGCGAGGGTTGGTATGAAATGGAGCGACTGCCTCGGTCGCCCACGCGTTGGAACTGGACGCAGGGCGATGCAACGTTACGCGTGGAAAATCCTCAAGGTCGGCCGTTGCGCGTGGTCGCTCACCTTAATGCTCGTTGCGAGGAGCCACGCGAGTTGCAACTCTGGTTGAACGCTCAGTTGATGCGATCGGTCCAGCTATCAGATAATTTGAAGGTGGTACGTGTGCCCGAGATTACGGTGCCGCCCGGGGCAAGCGTGCTGGAGTTGCGTTTGGGCTTAGCGCGCCCCCGTCATACCCCATTGGAGGGCCGTCCTTTAGGGCTAGCGCTTTATGGCCTAGAACTTGAAGTGAAACGCGACTCGGATACCTCTGAGCCTTGATAAAGTGCGGGAAGCGAGCGGCTTTGTTCGATTTAAATAAATTTGCGCGCAGGCGGTTAGGGCGTGTTGGTTAGTAGCTGATGGCTGAATCCAAATTCCTCGAGCGATCGTTTGCGGGGCGACGTGTGCTCATCACAGGCGGAATGGGATTTATTGGCTCCAATCTCGCGCGGGCTTTGGTCGCGCTCGGAGCTCATGTTACGGTAGTCGATGCCCTGATCCCTGAATACGGCGGTAACCCGCGCAATCTAGCTGGCTTGGTGGGAAAAATCCGTATCTATCGTACCGATGTGCGCGAGCATGCCAAGCTCGCACGGCTCGTACGAGGACAAGAAATTTTATTCAATCTCGCCGGGCAAACGAGCCATATGGATTCAATGACAGATCCTCAGACGGATCTCGATATTAACTGCGGGGCGCAACTCGCGATGCTTGAGGCCTGTCGGAAATATAATCCTAGCCTACGCATCGTATTTGCGAGTACGCGGCAAATTTACGGTAAGCCAGATTACCTGCCCGTCGATGAACGCCACCCTGTTCGCCCCGTGGATGTGAACGGCATTAATAAGGCCGCCGGCGAGGCGTTTCACCTGCTTTATGCGCGTGTGCATGGTTTGCGCGCTACGGCGTTGCGACTAACCAATACGATTGGTCCTAGAATGCGCGTAAAGGATGCCAGACAGACCTTTGTCGGTGTGTGGGTGCGCCAGTTGATCGAAGGCGACGCGATCGAGGTTTGGGGTGGCGAACAGCAGCGCGACTTTACCTACGTAGACGACGCCGTTGAGGCATTTTTGCTTTCAGCAGCGAAAGACGAAGCCGTGGGCGAAGTGTTTAATCTCGGTGGACCGCCGCCGGTGAGCTTGCAGCGCCTCGCCGAGCTGCTGGTCGAATTGAATCAAGGAGGCGCTTTCGCTGTACGCACTTTTCCAGCGGAGCGGAAGAAAATCGACATCGGCGATTACTACGCGGATGACCGAAAAATTGGCCGTATGCTTGGCTGGAAACCGCGCACTGACCTGCGTGCGGCTTTGACAAAAACCCTCGCGTACTATCGCAAGGAGTTGCCCCATTACCTATGAAACCTGCGCTTAGTTTTGTGATCCCGCTTTACCACAGCGCCGAGACTATCGCTGCGCTGGTGAAACGGATCGAAGCGCTCACGGTCGAAGGCGGACATGAAATTGTGCTCGTCAACGACGGGAGTCGCGACAGCACAGCTGAGGTATGTCGACTACTCGTTGCGGAGGCAAAGGTACCGATTATTTATGTAGAGCACGCGCGCAACTACGGCGAACATAACGCCGTTTTAAGTGGCTGGCGGCTGGCGCGCGGTGAGCATATCGTGAATCTCGACGATGACGGCCAGAATCCCCCCGAAGAGGCGGTTCGGATGTGGGCTCACGCGAAGACGACCGGACTCGATGTCGTGTTCGGGCACTACGCGGTAAAACAACACTCAGTGTGGCGTAATTTTGGTAGCTGGTTTACAAACCGGATGACCGACTGGGCGCTCGAAAAGCCGCCGGGGTTTTACCTCTCCAGTTTTCGATGCGTGACGGCGTTTGTGGCGCGGGAAGTCGCAGTTAATACCGGGCCCCTGCCGTACATCGATGGACTGATTCTACAGGTTACTCAGCGAATCGGCTCACTGGATGTCCGGCACGATGAACGTCAGGCCGGAGTGAGCGGTTATACGCTGCGCCGCTTGGTGCGCCTTTGGTTGAGCGCCTGGATTAATTTTTCAGTGTTACCCCTACGGCTAGCTACAGGCCTAGGGCTTTTTATGGCGGCACTAGGAGTAATGGTTTTCGGAATCGTCGCTTGGTTGTGGTGGCGTGATTCGGGGCCATCCTATGGCTGGGGTTCCCTGATGGCGGCTCTGCTGGTGTTTTCTGGTACCCAACTCGTCTTGCTGGGCCTCATTGGTGAATACATCGGCCGGATGTTTCTGGCGGTAAATCAGCGTCCGCAGTCTGTGGTGCGCGAAGTTGTGCGCGGCGGCGGGAAAGTCGGTTTTCTGAATCAGTAAAACCTCACAGCCGTTGGTCTACGCCAGTGTGGTCCTTGCGTAATCAGTCGAGAAGTTTACGCCAACGAGCCAACTCAGCGTCCAGATTTTTGACCATCCCTGCAAGTGCCCCCGACGGTGGTGTGCAGCGCAGATACAGGGCATAGAAAAAGGCCTGACGGGCGAGCCCTGCGTCAGGGAAATCGCGCGGATCCCGCATATACGTTTCCAGGTAATCGCGGCACCAAAGACGCGCGGCGTGTCGGGCGAGTGTTTCAGACCAACGTTCAACGAGGAGGCGAGTGTTGGCTTCGTCGCGGAGTTTGCGGCCGGGCGAGGCGCTGATGTGGTGGCGCACTATGCTGCTCAGGGCGACTAGATTGACGTGACCGGTGGCATGGGCGCGCAGACCAAGATCTACGTCTTCGCAGCCGTTCACATATGCGGGGTCAAAGCCGCCTAGTTTTTCCCAGAGCGAGCGGCGCAGTACAACGCACGCGCCGGTTACGGCGACCACCCGACGGCGGCGCGGATTAATCAGTGGCCAACGCGAACCATAGGGCAAGGAGCGGAGGTGCTCAGGTTTGCCTTTTAGGTTGATCGTGATCCCCGCGTGATCAAGGGCACCCGTTGTGGCGTTTAGTTGGACATTGCCGACGAGGCCGGCGCGGGGGCCATAGGCGCGGTGCGCGGCAAGGATAGGATCAAGCCAGCGTGGCTGCAGAATCAGGTCGTTATTAAGCAGGGCGAGGAATTCCCCTCGGGCCTGCGCGGCGCCGGAATTATTGGCCACGGCAAAACCGGAATTTTTTTCGTGCAAGACTACGCGGACGGCGGGATCGGAGGCTAGGCTGGCGAGCCAGGCGCGGGTGCCGTCGCTGCTGCCATCGTCGATGAAAATGATCTCGTGGGTTAGCCCAGTTGGCAGCGTAGATCGCAACGACGCGAGCATCGCCTGCGTGTGGGCGAGGCAATTATAGAGGGGAATGAGAAACGAAACCTGCACGGCTAGGGGAGGGTGACGCTAGGCAGGCAGAATGTTTCCCGCGGGCCGAATAAATTCGCGAGGAGGGAGGACACTCCCAGCGAATTATTTTAGGCGAGATCAGGACTCGGCCAGAATTTTTTTGAGGTAGGCGCCGTAGTTCGATTTACCGAGCTTGGCGATCGAGGCCTCAAGGCCCGAACGGGTGAGCCAGCCTTGGCGGAACCCAATTTCTTCTAGGCAGGCGATTTTGAGCCCCTGGCGGTTTTCGATGACCGAAACGAATTGACCGGCTTCCAAAAGCGAATCGTGGGTGCCGGTATCGAGCCAGGCAGTGCCACGTCCCAGCAGTTCGACATGAAGGTCGCCGCGCTCGAGATAAAGGCGATTGAGGTCGGTGATCTCGAGTTCCCCTCGCTTGGAGGGCTTAAGGCTGCGGGAGAGCGCAACGACGTCGGCGTCGTAAAAATAGATGCCGGGGATGGCGTAGTTGGACTTGGGCTGAAGCGGTTTTTCCTCTAGGGAAACGACCCGACCATCGGGAGCGAATTCCACGACTCCATAGCTCTTAGGGTCGGCCACGTGGTAGCCGAATATAGTGGCTCCTCCGGTGCGGGCGCTGGCGCGCTCGAGAGATTTGGCGAGCTCATGGCCATAGAATAGATTGTCACCGAGGACCAGGGCGGCGGGCTCGTTTTTAAGAAAACCGACATCGCCGGCGATGTGAAAGGCCTGAGCGAGACCGTCGGGGTTAGGTTGTTCGGCGTACGTGAGGGTGACGCCGAATTGGGAGCCATCCCCCAGGAGCCGGCGAAAGAGCGGCAGATCGGTGGGGGTAGAAATAACCAGGATTTCTTGGATGCCGGCGAGCATCAGGACCGACAGCGGGTAATAGACCATCGGCTTGTCGTAGACGGGCATCAGCTGTTTGGAGACAGCGATGGTCAGGGGGAACAGCCGGGTACCGGAGCCGCCGGCGAGGATGATGCCTTTACGTTTCATGGAAAGTTATTTGGCCGTGCCAAGACGTTCACGGGCATATTTTTTAGCGGTGATGTCGGCGGTCCAATTGCGATTCTTGAGGTACCAATCGACGGTTTTTTCTATGCCGGTGTCGAAATGTTCTTGGGGTGACCAGCCGAGCTCGCGGCGGATTTTGGCGCTGTCGATCGCATAGCGCCGGTCATGCCCGGGGCGGTCGGCTACGTAGGTAATCTGCGAAGCGTATCCTTGGCCGTCGGAGCGCGGGGATTTTTTATCTAGAATCGCGCAGATGCGGTTCACGATTTCGAGGTTGGGTCGCTCGTTGAGGCCGCCAACGTTATAGGTCTCCCCGATCCGCCCCTTGGTGAGGGCGAGCCAGATCGCTGAGGCGTGGTCTTCGACGTAGAGCCAGTCGCGGATTTGCTGGCCGTCGCCGTAGACGGGGAGCGATTTACCCTCAAGGGCGTTGAGAATCATGAGCGGAATGAGCTTCTCGGGGAAATGGTAGGGGCCGTAGTTATTGGAGCAATTGGTCGTAACGGTCGGCAGATGGTAAGTATGCTGGAAGGAGCGCACGACGTGATCGCTGGCGGCCTTGGAGGCAGCATAGGGCGAGTTGGGCTCATAGGGACATTCTTCGTTCCATGGAGCGTCAGTGGCCGAGAGCGTACCGTAGACTTCGTCGGTCGAGACATGCAGGAAGCGGAATGCACTCTTCTTGGGCTCAGGGAGTTTCGACCAGTGTTGTTTGACGCAGTTGAGCAGGCGGAGCGTGCCGACGACGTTGGTTTGGAAAAACGGCTCGGGTGAATCGATGGACCGATCGACGTGCGACTCGGCCGCAAAATTAGCCACTGCATCAATTTGGTGCTCGGCCAATAGCCGGGTGACGAGGGCGGTGTCGCCAATGTCGCCGTGCGCGAAAACGTAGCGCGGGTCGCTCGCGAGGTCGGCGAGGTTGGCGGGGTTCCCAGCGTAGGTGAGGGCGTCAAGGTTGACGAGCTTTGTGAGCGGAGAGCCTTTCTCGAGTAGGCGCTGACGAATGAAATTTGAGCCGATAAAGCCGGCGCCGCCGGTGACGAGGAGGTTCATGCAGGTAAAAGGGGGAGTTTTTTTAGGCGGAGGCTTTTTGCCAACGCTTGAGGTCGCGGGCAATGGCTTCGTTGACCTCAGTCATTTGGATGCCGACGGAGGCGAGTTTGGCCGAAGTCATGACGCAATTGGAGCGCGGGGTCTTGGCGGCGATATCCATGAACTCGGATTCGTTTTTGAAGAAAACGTAGTCTTTCTTTAGTACCCCGCTAGCGAGGATGTGTTCGACCACTTGGCGGGTGGTCACCTGGCCTGGATTGGTCACGTTGTATTTGCCGAATGGTACACGCTTTTCCCAACAGGCGAAGGTGGCGGCCACAAATTCCTGCAGTTGCGAGATGGAGTTGGTCGCCTCCAGTAGGCGCTGGTAGCGCATGAGCTTGGTCAGGTAGTTGCGTGGGCTCTCACGGTGATCGAAGGGAATGCGCAGACGCCAGATGTAGACGTTGGGCGTGTCGGCGAGGACCTCCTCCCCGAGGGCTTTGGTGCCACTGTAAAATGAGCAATTATTCTGGCGGAAGGTGAAGTTGGGCGCGTCGGTCTCGCTGAAACCGGAGCCATCGGGGCGGGAGCCGGTATAAATGCAACCCGATGAGACGTGGCCCCAAGGAACACCGGCGGCGGCGCAGGCCTCGGCAATACGGCCGGGCAGGACAGCGTTACCGTCAAGGCATTCGGCCTTGTGCAGCTCGCAGGCGTCGACGTTGGGTTTGCCGGTGTAGCCGGCGGCGTTGATCAGGAAATCGGGTTTGTCGGCACGGAGAGCCGCGGTGAGCGTCGCGGGATCTGCGTAGTTAACTTCGGCGCGCTTGAGGTTGCGGAAAGGGATGCCCTTTTGCGTGAGAAGCGCTTGGTAAGCTTGGCCAACGTAGCCGGAACCGCCGAGAAGGTAGATCATGGAAAAATGGGAGTTCTTAAGGAAAGGACTTCAAGGGGGCTGAACAAGGCTTTTCAAGAGCACAAAAAAGCCGCCACCCGGTAGGGCGGCGGCTGGGCGCAACGCGGGCGCTAAAAAACTCAGCGTTCAGCGATGGTCGTTGAGGTACCAACTAGGACGCCACTG
>Ga0136642_1000590_pt1 | contig 18105 bp, 15 predicted proteins | sample LowCatLa1302831Y_FD_115313 | JGI IMG/M metagenome (GOLD analysis project Ga0136642, IMG submission 115313) | Freshwater microbial communities from Lower Cathedral Lake, Yosemite National Park, California, USA - 13028-31Y | ecosystem: Environmental > Aquatic > Freshwater > Lake ... | reverse complement strand
GATAAGGCGTCATCAGCGCAAGCTCGGCGATATATTCAACGGCATTTCCTGGCTCAACACCGATCAGCAAGGCTTCAATTTCACCCAGCATATCCGTTAATCCCGTTCGATCACGCTCGTCTAGAAGACGGGAGAGGTATTCTTCAAAGAACTCTGAGTTTTTTTTATCGCCAAAACGAGGCATTGAATTGGACTCAAGCATGTCTTTATCACTCCTAATAGGGGGTCCAACGAAGGTCCAACGTCATTGGAAAATGAGGATTTAAAGGTTCCTGGCTAATCGTCATAGGACCGGGCGTGTGACCATGCCCCCAAAATCTCGCGCGCCGTCTGGATTCAGCCTCCTGGGCATTGACTGGGTACGCTTTGAAATTACGCCCGCCTGGATGACTGACATGGTAGGTGCAGCCCCCTAAGGAGCGCTGATTCCAGCGATCGTAGAGATCAAATATGAGCGGCGATTGAACGCCCATGGTTGGATGGAGCCCGGAAGGGGGAGCCCACGCCTTAAAACGAATGCCTGCTATAAATTCGCCTGGGACACCTGTGGGATGAAGCGGGAGCACTCTGCCATTACAGATCACTTGATGGCGCGTTTCTGTTAAGCCGCGAACCCTGACTTCAATGCGTTCCACGGAGGAATCGACATAGCGCGCTGTGGCACCTGCCGCGACCTCCTCGCCGAGCACATGCCAAGGTTCGATGGCCTGCCGCAGAGAGAGTGAAATTCCATCGTGGACCACTTCGCCATAACTGGGACATCGAAAAGCCAGAAATGGCTGAAACCACTCCATCTCGAAAGGGAATCCCCCTTGGCCTAGATCGCGAACCACTTCAGCGATATCCCTCTCGATGAAGGAGGGCAACATAAATTTGTCATGGAGCTGTGTTCCCCAGGCCACCAAGGGCCCTCGATATGGCATGGTCCAGAATCTAGCCACCAGAGCGCGGAGAAGCAGCGCCTGAAGGAGGTTCATTTGATAGTGGGGGGCCATCTCAAAGGCTCGAAGTTCAAGAATACCTAAGCGGCCGGTAGGAGAATCAGGAGAATAGAGTTTATCAATACAAAATTCTGAGCGGTGCGTGTTACCTGTCATATCGGTCAGGAGATGACGGAGCAGCCGATCCACCAGCCAAGGCTGAGATGATTCTTCACCCGGCTTTATCGATCGTGCGATTTCGCTAAAAGCAATGTCTAGTTCATAGAGGTGATCATTTCGAGCTTCATCAACTCGAGGGGCCTGACTCGAGGGGCCAATAAAGGCCCCTGAAAATAGGTAGGACAGTGCGGGATGCTGCTGCCAATAGGTGAGAAGGCTGACCAGCACATCAGGGCGCCTGAGAAACGGACTGTCAATCGCTTCATGCGCTCCAAGGGTGATGTGATTGCCTCCGCCGGTTCCGGTGTGGCGGCCATCAAGATTGAATTTTTCTGTAGCAAGGCCCACCGCGCGGGCCTCTTCATCGAGTGTTTGCGTGAGGGCTACAAGCTGACCCCAATCAGAGGAAGGATGAACATTAACCTCGATCACCCCAGGATCTGGCGTGACCGAGAGTGAGGTCAACCTTGGATCTCTCGGGGGCGCATAGCCCTCAAGACGTAATCCTAAATCCATGGTGACGGCAATCGCCTCAATGTGCCCCATCAAGTCAACGAAGTCCTCAAGACGCTCGAGGGGCGGCAGGAAGAGATGGACACGTCCTTTGCGAATTTCTAAGGTGAGTGCTGTATGGATAATATCTTTAGGGCGCTCATCAGACCGCGGCACGGCGATGTCCGCTGTCGACTTTAAGTGCGGCGCCAAGGGCCCACGCGGCATGAAGGGATCCACTAAGATGTGGGGCTCAAAATCTTCGGGAGCAACCCAGGGAAGCCGATCCAGCGGCAGACGAAGACCCATGGGGGAATCGCCGCCTAAGAGAAAGAGCTGTTCATGGCGAAGTGGCCACCGACTTGAACGCCAAAAGCAAGGATGACCCTCCTTCTGCTCTGATTTAAGGGGTAAAACATATCCAACGAGACTCCAAACTCCTTGACGCAATTGCTTAGCAAGCGTCTGCCGGTGGGCCGAATCCTTAAGATCCGTGGTGTCAGCCTCCACATTGACGGGGAGCTTACTTTCATGATCAAGCGCCATCCAAGGATCTTCATAAGCCGGTATGAGATAACCTTTAGAGAGTCCGAGCCTCTCACAGAGTCTCTGACCAAATTCTTCAATCACCCCAAGATCGAGGGTTTCATGAGGCGCTGGATCCAGTAAAGAAGGATGACGCCACAGGGGGAGGCCATCGGTCCGCCAGAAGAGGTTCATCGCCCAACGGGGTAAGGGTTCTCCTGGATACCATTTTCCCTGACCAAACTGTATCACCCCCCCCTGACCGAATTGATCCTTTAATCGGCGAAACAAACGAAGGGCGAGATCCCACTTTTCTTCCCCCAAGGCACCGGTATGCCACTCGGCCTTATCGCCGGGGTCGCGGGCAATGAAGGTCGGCTCACCGCCTTGGGTTAAGCGAACATCTGCTGCCTTCAAAACCTCATCAACCGTGGCGCCCAAGGCCATAATGGACGCCCATTCTTCAGACTTGTAAGGTTTGGTGACTCTTGGGTCTTCATGGATCCGACTGACGGTCATGACGACGTCAAGCAACGCCTCACAGGGCGTGGTCATGCCCATCACTGGCGCTGCAGCTGTCGGCTGGGCAGACACTGCAAGAGGAATATGGCCTTCACCAGCAAAAAGTCCTGAGGTCGCATCCATACCGACCCAGCCAGCCCCTGGAATATAGGCTTCACACCATGCATGAAGATCGGTGAAGTCCGCATCAAACGCCTCAGGCGTCGATTGAATATCAGGCACCAGTTGAATGAGATAACCTGAAACAAAGCGGGCCGCGATGCCAAGATGGCGCAAGACCTGGACCATCAGCCAAGCACTGTCCCGACAGGAACCACTTTGGAGGGTGAGCGTTTCTTCGGGTGTCTGGACACCCGATTCAAGTCGGATCTGATAGCCAATATCCTGATGAAAGCGTTGACTTAGAAAAACCAATAGATCCGTTGTCGTGAGGTCCTTGGGGAGTGCTTCAAGAAAGGCGTTGAGATAGGCTTCAAATAAAGGCGTCGCCGGGCCTTTTTCGAGAAAAGGGGTGAGATCACGTATCTGCTGGTCTTGATACTGAAACGGGTAATGAGTCGCCCAATCCTCAATAAAATAATCGAAGGGATTGATGACGGTCATGTCAGCGATCAGATCGACCGTAATTTCGATCTCTCGGGTAGGCTCTGGAAAAGTGATGCGCGCCACGAAATTGCCATAAGCATCCTGTTGCCAATGGATGAAATGCTGCTCTGGAAAAACCTTCAGAGAGTATCCATGGACCGGGGTCCTTGAATGGACGGCAGGCCGGAGGCGAATCTCATGGGGAGATGCCTTAACGAGCCGATCAAAACGATAGCGTGACTGGTGATGAAGGGCTACCCGAATGGTCATGGGCCGCTAGGATCCTGGTTGGCTGGTCGATGGATTAAGCCAATCAGGGGCTGGCAGGGAGGCAAACAAGCCTCTAAGGCCTTCTCCCCAATGGCGACTAATTTGAGAAAAATAAGGATCTTGCGCCGTGATATGGTGCTCAAATCCCAATTTGAGACTTCCCGATTCGTAACAGGCAAGGTCTATCGGCAATCCCACTGAAAGATTGCTGCGCATGGTGGAATCAAAAGAAACCATCACGCATTTGATGGCTTCAGCGATGGGCGTGGTGGGAGTAATGACCCGATCGAGAATCGGTTTGCCGTATTTTGTTTCGCCAATTTGAAAAAAAGGCGTCTCTTCACCTGCTTCGATGAAATTACCCTCGGCATAAACCAAAAAGAGGCGTATTCGTTCATTACCCACCTGTCCACCCACGAGAAAGTTAGCCCCTGAATCGACATTGCTCTGGGCCAAAAAGGCCCCATCGGTCTCACGTACTTGCCTTAAAGATTCACCCAGCAACTGAGCCACATCGAACATTGATTCAACATTCCAAATGTTGCGGCGATCGCTATGCCGCCCTTGAAGCTCCATGAGATTCAAGGCGTTCTGCGTGATCGACAGATTGCCAGAACATAAGGTCACAATGACTCTGTTCCCAGGGTCGATAAACGAACGCATTTTGCGAAAACATGAAACCTGATCAACGCCTGCATTGGTTCTGGAGTCGGAGGCAAAAACAAGCCCTGATTTGAGCTTGATAGCAACACAATAGGTCATGAGAAAAAATCCTGGCAATCTCAGGCCACCTTGGACATGGAAGAAAACCTCCCAAGATGGTTGCGGGAAAGATAAGCCTGGCCAATTTCACGCCCTAGTTGAGCCGTGGTATCGAGGAAGCAGGTCAGGTACTGATGGAGACCTTGCAGCAGCACATCGTCGATACGCCCAAAATGAAGGGTTGCATGTGATTCCCCGGCTAATCGCCGGGCCTCATGGCCAGAGCCGCCATTGATCTGACTCAATGCCGCCTCAACTTCGTTGAGACAGGCATGAAGGGATCGAGGCATATCATCCCTGAGGATGAGCAACTCGGCTACCTTTGAAGGTGTAATCACATCGCGGTAAATTTTTCGGTAGGCCTCAAAGGCGCTCACCGACTTCAGTAAAGAACCCCATTGATAGTAATCAGCCGCACCGCCGATATCAGTCACAGAGGGCAACAAGATATGGTATTTCACGTCAAGAATTCGCGCCGTATTGTCTGCGCGCTCGAGAAAAGTACCTAGGCGAATGAAGCTCAAAGTAATGTCCTTGAGAATGGTGCCGAGGGTCACGCCTCTAAAAAGATGTGAGCGGTCCTTCACCCAATCAAAGAAATCTGCATTGCCGTCTCCGGTGGTATCTTGTGAGCGACGGGTCACCTCAAGCCATGTCGCATTGATCACTTCCCACATCTCCTGGGTGATGGCACCGCGAACCGCCCGTGCATTCTCACGAGCTGCCTTCAAACAGCAGTAAATGCTGCATGGATTTTCAGCGTCGAACGTCATGAAGTGGGTGACCGCATCGTTCCTTGCAAGTCCGTAACGTGATTCATAGGCTTCCGCACAGCCTGTGATATTCAGTGGGGCATACCAGAGGTACGCCTCAGTGGCTTCGATATCAAGGGGCAACAATGCCGATCGATGCGCCACATCTAAAATACGTGCCGTATTTTCAGCCCGTTCAATATGCCGAGCCATCCAATAGAGATTTTCTGCCGTTCTTGAGAGCATGACCTAATCCTCCAATACCCAGGTATCTTTCGTTCCACCACCCTGCGAAGAATTGACGATCAGGGAAGACTCTTTGAGGGCCACCCGGGTCAACCCCCCAGCAACCATACGGATTTCTTTGCCGGAAAGGACAAAGGGCCTTAAATCAACGTGTCGAGGCGCTACGCCTTGATCAACGAGGGTGGGACACGCCGACAGGGCCAGGGTCGGCTGGGCAATGAAATTATGGGGGTCGAGAAGGATCCGCTCGCGATAATGAGCAATCTCAGTCTGGGTACTTGTTGGGCCCACTAACATACCGTATCCCCCAGAACCCTGCACTTCCTTAACAACCAACTCATCAAGATGTTCAAGGACATAAGCTAAGTCATCCTTAAGCCCCAGACGATAGGTAGGCACATTTTGAAGAATGGGTGTTTCACCCAGATAAAACCGAATCATGTCCGGAACAAAAAGATACGTTGATTTATCGTCGGCAACGCCAGCACCGATGCCATTGGCTAGGCTGACATGACCTGCCCTGTAAGCCCCGATCAGACCGGGAACGCCGAGCATGGAATCAGAGCGGAAGGCGCGAGGGTCAATAAAATCATCATCGACACGCCGATAGATGACATGGACCTGCTGTGGACCCTCGGTGGTATGCATATACACCCGCTGGTCTTGGACAAAAAGATCTTGTCCCTCCACCAATTCAACCCCCATCTGACTCGCGATGAAGGCATGTTCAAAATAGGCGCTGTTGTAAGCCCCAGGCGTTAATACGACAATCACAGGATCATCAATCCCCAGTGGCGCCGATTCCCTCAAAGTATCCAACAGCATGAGGGGGTAATGCTCCACCGGCTCGACCTGATGCTGGGCGAAAAGCCCTGGAAACAACCGCATCATCGTTCTGCGATTTTCGAGCATATAGGACACCCCAGAAGGCGTCCTGAGGTTATCTTCTAGGACGTAAAAGTCATTTTCAGCCACGCGGACGATATCGATCCCTGCGATGTGGGCGTAGACATGGTTCGGGAGATCGACACCTTGCATCTCTTTGCAATACATAGCATTACCGAGAACCTGTTCCCGTTCGATCACACCGGCCTTCAATATCTCCTGATCGTGATAGATGTCATGAAGGAATGCATTCAATGCTTTAACGCGCTGTTTGATTCCGGTTTCCAAACGCCGCCATTCAGTGCCACCGAAAATTCTTGGCACCACATCAAAGGGGATGAGCCGTTCAGTGCCATCCGCCTCCCCATAGACAGCAAAGGTAATACCCAGACGCCGAAACAACAGTTCAGCCTCGCGGCCCTTCCGCTCGAGGGTTGCTGAATCATTGACTCTCAGCCAGTCCGCATAGCGCTGATAAATGGGGCGGATATCACCCGAGAGATCCGTCATTTCATTATAGAAAGGCGTCGTATTTTTCATCATGATTGGGGCTCAAGCAAATAAAGTGCCATGAACTGGTTTCGATGCAGCATAGGGTCTTTGAAAGCCTGCCCTTTTTGAAGACGCACCATGACGGGTCATATGAGTGAACCTTTGCCCACTTTAGTACGTCATATAAAAATAACGCGTTGGGTTTTTTGCCGCCGCTTTCATAGTTACTCACCTATGATAATGTGCATAGGCACACATCCGTGGCCCTCAACGATAACACTTTGACCGATGGAGATTTGTGACCTCATGACCATCACCCAAAAGCTGATTGAATGGACTGAACGGGGTCTCTTACCTGACCCGGTCATTCGATATGGCATTCGTCGTTTGGCCCAGCAACGACTCGATACGTTGCCCCTCAAAAACACCAAAGCGCGTGATCAATACCTTGAATCGTTTATCAACGAACTCAAGTCGAGCCCTATCGCGCTGGTCCCTGAAAAGGCTAACGAGCAGCATTACGCCATTCCTCCACAATTTTTTGAACTGGTGCTCGGCCGTCACCGGAAATACAGTGGGTGCTTGTGGTCAGAGGGCGTAACCGACCTTGATCAGGCGGAGGTGTGCGCTCTCGATGAGACCCTTCGTCACGCTCGAATATCTGATGGCCAGAGCATCCTTGAACTGGGTTGTGGTTGGGGTTCCTTAAGCCTTTATATGGCGCGGCGCTTCCCCAACAGCCGCATTGTTGGGATATCAAACTCGAGCAGCCAACGGGAAAGCATTCTCGAGCGGGCGCAAGCTGAAGGTCTAAAGCATCTCGAGATCCGCACCGTCGACATGAATACTTTTGAAACGGAAGAGACTTTTGACCGCATTGTCTCTGTCGAAATGTTTGAACACATGCGCAATTGGCCGCTCCTTTTCAAGAAAATAGCGGGCTGGCTCAATCCTCAAGGGCATTTTTTTATGCATGTTTTTTGTCACCGTGAACTCCCCTACTTTTTCACCGTGCAAGATGACTCGGACTGGATGGGGTCTTATTTCTTTTCAGGCGGAATGATGCCCTCCTACGATCTCGCCATCGCCTTTGAGTCACCTCTAAAGTTGGTTGATCGCTGGCAGTGGAACGGGCGCCACTATGAAAAAACAGCCAATGCCTGGCTCTCCAATATGGATCGTCATCGGGATCAATTGTGGCCTATTTTGGAAGCAACCTATGGGGCTTCCGAGACGCAAGCCTGGTGGAGTCGTTGGCGTGTATTTTTTATGGCCTGTGCGGAGCTTTTTGGCTATAAGAACGGAGAACAATGGCCCGTTGGGCACTATCTCTTTCAAAAAGGCACAACCAGCAGCTAACGCCTTGACATGAGCGCCCTCGTCAACTTCATGCTCTATCAAGCGGCCTGGTTCGCTTCCATTTTGGGGGCCGCCAATGGCCGGCCTTTTCTGGGTGTCATAGTGAGCTTGTTGGTGGTTGGCTGGCACTTAAGGGTATCTAAGCAGCCGCTGAGCGAACTCAAACTGGTCTTTATGACCGGTGTGATCGGCGCCGCCTGGGAAAGCATCCTCACGCATCAGCAATGGGTTCACTATGAATCAGCGGATCCAGAATCCGTCCCCATTTGGATCCTTACCTTGTGGCTCGCCTTTGCAACGACCTTCAATCAGTCACTTCGCTGGCTAAAAAATCATCTTTGGCTCAGTGCGCTTTTAGGTATGGTAGGGGGACCACTGGCCTGGTTCGGCGGCATGCATCTGGGTGGATTGACGCTTTCCGACCCCATAGTCAGCTTAGTGATCATTGGCGTTGGCTGGGCAGTCATCATGCCGGTCCTCTTTGTTCTTGCTAAACGCTATGATCTTAATGATTCAACACAGCATGAGGGAGAAAGATCATGATGGATTGGACCCTGGCCTTCACAGTCCTCGGCCTTCTCATTGGCATGGCCACGGTCACTTGGCTGATCAGCGTGATCAAGAAGGATGTCAGTATCGTTGATAGTGTGTGGTCCCTCTTTATTTTTTCTGCTCTTTTATTATTGTGGTTTGCTGATGATACAGCGAGGGCTCCAAGAGCCTTTCCGGCTTTGGTGCTGGTCGGTATCTGGGCTATTCGATTATCCCTCCATCTGACGGTTCGAAACTGGGGCCATCCAGAAGACCGGCGCTACCAGACGATTCGGCAACACTATGAGCCGATGTTTTGGCTTAAAAGCCTCGGCATCATCTTCATATTTCAATCTGTTCTGGCTTTCATCATCGCCCTTCCGATTCTTCCAGTGATGTTGTCTCAAGGACCTCTTAACCCGCTTGATGTCATCGGGATGGGATTTTTTGTCACCGGCCTCTTATTCGAAACCATTGCTGATTATCAGCTGATGCGTTTTAAGTCTCACCATCCAGGAGGTGGGGTGCTTAATCAAGGACTATGGCGCTATAGCCGGCACCCCAACTATTTCGGTGAGGCCTTACTGTGGTGGGGTTTTTGGATCATGGCGCTCGCTGCAGGGGCTCCTTACTGGATGATCCTGTCACCGGCTCTGATGACATGGCTGTTGGTGAAGTTTTCAGGTGTCCCGTTACTTGAAAATGACCTTAAAGCGCGGCGCCCTGATTATTTAGCCTATATCGAATCCACCAGTTCTTTCATACCAAGACGGCCGCGGCAAAAGTTATGAAAAAAAACATGGCACGGCTGATCGCAGCCCTGGGTCTTTGCTTTTTAGGGTCGGTCGCGGCGATAGCATCCTCAACGTCTCAGCAACAGATCTTTGATTTTACGGTCTTTCTGGATGGAGACCCTGTTGGACAGCACGTCTTTCGGGTCGAGAGCTCAAAGGCGGAAAAGAGTGTCCATAGTGAGGCTGCCTTTAGTGTCAAATTTCTGATGATCAATGCCTATCGCTATCAACATCAAGCGAATGAGACCTGGGAAGACAACTGCCTGACCTCGTTAAAGGCATCCACTCAGGATAATGGGACAGACTCCGTGGTTGAAGGAAAAACCAACGGCACTGGATTCCTTCTTAAACGAGAACTTGTCCAAGAAATGCTGCCCTCGTGCATCATGACCTTTGCCTACTGGAACCCTGACATGCTGAAGCAGTCTCGTCTTTTGAATCCGCAGACTGGCGAGTATGTGGATGTGGAAATCACGCCAAAAGGACGCGATCGTGTTGAAGTGAAGGGAAATAAAACGACGGCCAATCGATACCATCTAAAGACCCGTCAATTCGATATGGAACTCTGGTACGCCGACAACGGCGATTGGATCGCCCTTGATTCTCGACTTGAGGGGGGCCATATCCTCAAATATCGCCTAGAAGGACTCAAAAACCCATGAAAACGAGAGGCGCCTCACTTCTTTTGATGATGACTTTACTCTTAGCCTGCGCATCGCCTGTCAAGCCGCCTCTGGGGCTTGCTAAGCAGGTGGATATCCCCCGTTTCATGGGGGATTGGTACGTGATTGCTCATATACCCACATGGATTGAGAAGGGGTCGACCAACGCTGTGGAGTCTTATCGACTGGATAAAGATGGCGCCATCTTAACGACCTTCACCTTTCACCAAGATCAGCCCACGGGGCCTCTCAAGCGCTATGAGCCAAAAGGATATGTCGAGGATCCGTTGGATCATGCGATTTGGGGCATGCAGTTTATGTGGCCATTTAAATCGGATTACCGGATTGTCTATCTGTCGCCGGACTACCAAGAAACGATCATCGGCCGTGAAGCCCGAGATTATGTGTGGATCATGGCGCGGACACCGACGATTCCAGAGGACCATTATCAACGCCTGACCCAACGTCTTCAAAAAGAAGGTTACGACATCCAGGTACTCCAAAAAGTGCCCCAAGTGTGGCCACAGACTAAAGGACAGGAGCGATGACGCAGACTCTTAAATCGCCCTCATCGACCCGGCGCCTGTTGATCGCTATCAGTCGCTGGTTCGATAATGAATCGACGGAACCTCTGAACGATGAGCATAACCGCCAGATCGATTGGCCTCGCAGCGTCCCCTTTATTTTAATGCATGTGGCTGCCGTGGCTGTATTCTGGGTGGGCACAAGCCCCGTTGCCGTGCTCATCGCCATCGGGCTCTATGCCCTCCGCATGTTCGCTATCACTGGTTTTTATCATCGTTATTTCTCCCACAAAGCCTTTAGAACTTCACGGCTCGTCCAGTTTTTTTTCGCGATGGTCGGTGCTTCCGCGGTGCAGCGCGGCCCGATCTGGTGGTCCTCTCATCATCGTCATCATCACGTCCATGCCGATGAGATCGACGATGCACATTCACCGGTACAGCATGGATTTTTCTGGAGTCATGTCGGGTGGTTTCTCTGCAGAATCAACTTCAATGCCCGCAGTGAGCTCGTCAAGGACTGGTTGCGGTATCCAGAACTTCGATTTCTTGACCGCTTTGACACGGTCGTTCCTGCCCTCCTCGCCGTGAGTCTTTATGGACTTGGCGTCTGGCTCTCCATAGGCCGACCCGACTTAGGAACGAATGGCCCACAAATGCTCGTCTGGGGATTCGTGATTTCAACTTTGGCGCTTTACCATGCCACTTTTACGGTCAATTCTTTAGCCCATGTCTGGGGTCAAAGGCGTTATTCAACGCGTGATGCTAGCCGAAATAATGCGGTCCTTGCCTTCTTTACGCTCGGTGAAGGGTGGCACAACAACCACCATCACTACCCTGCCGCTGCGCGTCAGGGGTTTTTCTGGTGGGAAGTCGACCCGACCTATTACCTTCTTAAATTGATGGAAACATTGGGCCTCGTCTGGGAGTTAAAGGGACTGCCTGAAGGCCTTCGTGAGCGTCGTCGAACCTCCATTGAAAACCCCGAAGACCACAGCAGCATCGAACCATGAAGATCGCTATCATCGGTTCGGGTATTTCAGGATTGGTCGCGGCCTATCGCCTGGCGCCTCACCATGAGATCACTGTTTTTGAAGCCGGTGATCATGTAGGTGGACACACCCACACGCATCAGGTGACCTCACCAAGTGGTGAATACGCCATCGATACTGGCTTCATCGTTTTCAATGATTGGACCTATCCGAATTTCATTGCGCTCATGGAGGAGCTGAAGGTCGCCTCCATTGAAAGCACCATGAGCTTCAGTGTCCGCTGCGAGAGGACCGGGCTTGAATACAATGGCACCAGTCTTGACGCGCTCTTCACTCAACGCCGTAACCTGGTGTCGCCGCGTTTTTACGTGATGCTCTTTGACATCTTCCGCTTTAATCGGGAGTCGCCTAAATTTCTTCTTGAAGGAAATACCTGTTTGACCCTTGGAAGCTACCTTGACCGTGAGGGCTACAGTCAGCCTTTTAGGGATCACTATATCCTCCCAATGGGTTCTGCCATATGGTCACAAGCCCCTGGCGGGATGCTCGATTTTCCTGCGAAAAACTTCATCCAATTTTTTTTAAATCACGGGATGTTGAGCGTCAGTGAAAGGCCAACCTGGCGGGTCATTCAAGGGGGATCAAAGAACTACGTGACACCATTGATCGAACACTTTAACGAAGCCATCAGGCTCGATACCCCTGTTGAATCGATCCGTCGCGAGGAAAATAAGGTCCTTATCACCACTGCCATGGCGGCAGCTGAGCCTTTTGACTGCGTGGTCATCGCCTGCCATAGCGACCAGGCATTGGCCATGTTGAGTGATCCAACGCCTTTGGAGCGCGAACTATTAGGCGCCATTCCCTATCAAGAGAATGAGGTGATCCTCCATACCGATACCCGTGTCTTACCCAAGTCAAAAAAAGCTTGGGCTGCTTGGAATTACCACATCCCCATGGAAGCCTCGGAACGGGTGGCGGTGACTTACAACATGAACATTCTGCAGCGGCTTGATGCCGAAGAGACCTTTTGTGTGAGCTTGAACCATACCGCGCACATCGACCCTCAGAAAATCATCAAGCGTTTAACCTATCACCATCCGGTGTTTACCCCGGCCGGCATTGATGCGCAGCGGCGTCATGACGATATCAGCTTCCAAAGAACGTTCTATGCGGGCGCCTACTGGGGTTATGGTTTTCATGAGGATGGCGTTAAGAGTGGGCTCCGAGTCGTCGAAAAAATCAATGCGCTAACCCCATAATATGCACAGCGGCATCTACCGAGGCAGCATACGACATCGGCGGTTTAAACCGCATCCGCATGATTTTAACTACCATCTCTTCATGATGCTGCTTGATCTTGAGGAGCTTGATGCTGTTTTTAACACCTCGACCCTGTGGTCTCTCCATCGTCCAAATTTAGCCTGGTTTAAGCGCTCGGACTACTTGGGTGATCCTGAGATATCCCTCGATCTTGCCATCCGGGATCTTGTAGAACAGCACGCAGGCTACCGGCCTCTTGGCCGCATTGCATTGCTCACGCAGCTTCGGTATTTTGGGTTTATCTTCAACCCGGTCAGTTTTTATTACTGTTATGACCCGAGTGGGTCAAAGGTAGAAACGATTGTCGCCGAAATCACCAATACCCCTTGGAAAGAGCGCCATCCTTATATTTTGTCCCGTGATCTTGATGAACCTATGGGCAGCATGCATCGCTATCGCTTTCAGAAGGACTTCCATGTCTCTCCTTTTTTTCCCATGGACATGGATTATGACTGGCGCTTCTCACAGCCCGCTGCTGATCTCCATGTCCACATGCGCCTCGACCAAGAAAATAGCAAACAATTTGATGCGAGCTTGCGGCTCAAACGAGAAGAAATTGATTCTAAGAGCCTTGCAAAGATACTTTTGACCTATCCCTTCATGACGCTCAAAGTCATCTCCGGTATTTATCTCGAAGCTTTTCACCTAAAGCGAAAAGGGATTCCCGTCCATCCGCATCCAGGAACATCCTCTGAACAACATCCGCCATGAAAACGACGATTGCCCTTGATCACGACAGTTTTTCAAAGGTGCGCCATCCAGGCCTTATCAATCATTGGGCCGCACCCATTTTGCGGCAGCAGCTTGAAAAAATTCAATTTGGAGAAATCATCCTAAAAGATGGTGTTACTCATCGTTACGGCGCTCGTGATCAGAGCTTTGAGGCTACGACCACGTTGACCGTCCATCATCCAGGGTTTTATGGCGCGACCACCTTTGGTGGCAGTCTCGGCGCTGCAGAGAGCTATATGGCTGGACATTGGACCTCTGATCACCTGGTGAACCTGATCCGCATCATGATCCGGAACCGTCAGGTGTTAGAAGGTATTGATGGAGGCTGGACTCATGTTCTAGCCCCATTCCGCCGCTTAGTGCATACCCTCAATCGCAATAGCGAAGAAGGAAGCCAACGGAATATTGCTGCACACTACGATCTTGGGAATGACTTCTTTAAGCTGTTTCTGGATGAAACGATGATGTATTCGTGTGCGCTGTTTGAACCTCCAACGTTGTCGCTGAAAGAGGCGTCACTAGCCAAGCTCAAAAGAATCTGCGACCGGCTCGATCTTAAGCCTCAGGATCGGGTGATTGAAATTGGGACGGGCTGGGGTGGATTTGCCCTTTATGCCGCCACCCATTATGGCTGCCACGTGACCACCACCACTATTTCAGAGAATCAGTTTGAGTGGGCAAAAAATAGGATCCATGAATCTGGATTAGAAGACCGAATCACACTATTGAAGCAAGATTATAGAAAACTTGAGGGGACCTTCGATAAGCTCGTGTCCATTGAGATGATTGAGGCGGTTGGCCATCAATACTTTGGAACCTTCTTTGATCAATGCAGCAAACTGTTGAACCCTGATGGGCTCATGCTGTTACAGGCGATCACCATCAATGACCGGGAGTACCTTAGAGCGCGGGATGACGTCGACTTCATCAAGCGTTATATCTTCCCAGGGAGTTGCATTCCAGCCATCGGCCCCTTACTGGACGCTCAAACCAGGACTTCAGATCTGCAATTAATTCAACTTGATGACATGGGTCGTCATTATGCCAACACCTTAAGGCTGTGGCGCGAGCGGTTTTTAGAACGACTCGATGAAGTCCGTGCCATGGGCTATTCAGAGCCATTCATTCGACTCTGGGAATTTTACCTTGCATATTGTGAGGGCGGCTTTGAAGAAAGAGCCTTGGGGGATGTACACATGCTATTTTCAAAGCCGCTTTATCGAGGACGACCCAAAAGTCCTAATCTAGGACTCTAACAGGAACGATACTGATGGCGTTTTCAGGGCTTCCATCGACAATGCGATCGGTATAGGTCAAATACACCAGAACCGAGCGTTTTTTATCATAAAACCTGACTACTTGTGTGGTCTTGAAAATCGCCGACGCTCGGGCGCTGAAAACCTCTTGTTGGTCCTTGAGATCCTTTAAGGCACCCGTATTGATGACGCCAATCTGACGGCAGGAAAGAGAGGCTTTAGCTGCATTTTCAGCCAAACCGACCATGCTCTTAATCCCCCCTGTTTCTGCCCTTGAAATATAGCAAGTGATGCCGTTGACCTGGGGGTCGTCAAACGCCTCGACGACAATCTTGTCACTCGGACCAAGCCATTTAAAACGGTAGTTGACGGAGCCAATCTCATCCGCTTCAGAACAGGTGCTGAGCGATAGAAGAAGTCCCAAAAGGAAGCTCCCGATAAAGTGTGAGCGGTTCATGTGAAAAATTAATCTCTAAATGTTAAAGAAATAAGCGGCAACCCTTCGCGCACGTCAAACCCCTTGTACTAAAATTTCCTGACCCGGTTTAAGCTTACTCTTCGGGCTTAGACCATTCCACTCTGAGAGCTTAAATTCTGAAACTCCATGGCGTTTAGCAAGGTTTGCCAAGGTGTCACCCGGTTGAACCACGACCCGTCGAGGGGCATAAACCTTCGCCCAAGGCATATTGGCCGCCATCAGGATTTCGGCTTTTTCAAGCGGGATGAGGAAATTATGCGCTTCTTGGGGTGGCTTCACATCGGGTCTAAAGGCCGGATTCAACTTATAGAACTCCGCAGGGGCAAGACCGGCTGTCGCTATAAAATCAGAGACATGGACTTCAGGCCGAGTTTCAACCCGAGCCAATGCAAGATGAGGCGGCGCGACTCTGGGTCTAAAACCATGGCCTGAAGGATCTGAAACCACCTTCGACAACACCAAGATTTTGACGACGTAATTTTGAGTCTCGAGTGGAAGACTCAACTCCCAAAAGGAGCCGCCTCCACCCGCCTGTCGATTAGCCTGAACGGCTCTTTGTACCTGCCCTTCACCGGCGTTATAAGCCGCTAAAGTGAGGAGCCAATCGCCATTGAAGAGGCGATTAAGGTAGCGAAGATAACGAAGGGCTGCTTGTGTGGCTAGATGCGTGTCATAGCGTCCATCATATCCTTGGGCCTGATGAAGACCATATTGTTGACCGGTACTCGCCATGAATTGCCAAAGACCAGCGGCTGCTTTGGGCGACATCGCCGTCGTCTGAAAGGCGCTTTCTACCATAGGCACTAAAATGAGGTCCGTAGGTAATCCCTGTTGTTTTAATTCACCCACCAGATAATGGAGATAGGGCTCTGCCCGCGCCATTAAATAGTCGACGGTATCTGGTTTTTGACGAAGGTAATTGAGGTGCGCTGAAAGACGTTCATGCTGGACCCGTTGAAGGATTAAGCCATCGCGAACCTCGGCCCACGCATCTTGATGATGGGAACTGCCCGGTTTTATTGCGTTATTCCGAGGCCCGCCATAAACAAAGGCATTACAGCCGTTGCGTTCAAGAATACTCTTTGATCCATGATGAGCGCCCTCTTTGGAGGCATCAAGGCAAGGAAGGCCCAGTGCCTCGCCCGTGGCTTTGCCTCCTAACGAGGGATCCCGCGAACGTCCTGCCAGCTGGCGATCGCGGAGAGATGACTGATGTCGTTTTTTTCCCTTTTTATCAGGAGTGAAAAAGCGTGCGGCTTCCTGTTCTTCAAGGTCCCTTTTGTGATGTGAAACCGCGCGATCAACCAATTCGAGGGTACTCGGTGGATCAAGGAGTGCCAGCTGAAGGCGAGCCATTTGATCGTCCGCCTCACCATTCGTGGAGGAGAATCCCTGACTATAGAGCCTTGGAATGGTGGTGTAGCTCGTAGGCTTTTGAGACCCCACGGTATACCGAAGGGCTTGCGGCGATGACGCACACCCCGTGAGTAGGACTAAAGCCACGATGACAGCACGTTGCCCTTTCATGAGGAAAGCCCCTCGTCGATGATCACACCTCAAGGCTTTAAGGGCACTTGAATCGGGCGTGATGATTGGGGGCATAAGGTGCACCTTTGGCCAAATCTAGGGTTGGCCAGCTGCGAAGCGGGTACACCTGACATAGAAAGCAAAACGCCGGGATATACCCGGCGTTTCAACGCGATCGTTTGACAGAATTACTTCTTACCAGCCTTAAGGTAAGCAATCAGTGAGTCTACCGCCTGATCCTGGGTCAGCCCAGCGCTCTTCACTGGGCCTAAGTTCATGATCTGATCCATAGCCTTAGGCATTGCATTACGACCTTCGACAAGAACCTTAGTGAGCTCTTCCTTGCTCAACTTATTAACACTTTCAAACAGATTCGGGTTCGGCTGAACATCATGGCACGTGCCGCAACCACGTCCAAAGGCGCGGGTGTAAATCTTTTCGCCAACATCTGCACTGGGTTCGCCAGCCATCGATACACCAGCCATAATCAGACCAGCAATCAAGAGGAGACCCTTCATAGGCATTAAATTCTTCATGGTGCTTCCCATATTCTTCTAACAGACAAGGTGTTAATTATCCGGATTTGCTGGTCTTGGAAAATCCGCCCATCCGTCCCGGATTGATGCATTATTTCAAACAATTGCAAGGCTCACAAGAGCTATGGTGAGACTTATCCTAACGGGTAGCCCTCTTCTCGAGGCCAGAAACCTAGCAATCACATGGATGTTGGTTTATAATTTCTTTTTTTGATCACTTGGCTTGACGAACGTCACGGCGAGTGCGTCATGATTTCAGGAAGTGTGGCCGAGTGGTTTAAGGCACTGGTCTTGAAAACCAGCGAGGGTAACACCTCCGTGAGTTCGAATCTCACCGCTTCCGCCATATACCAATATAGAACAATCACTTAGGTGATTGTTCCTGCCCATGACCCATGCACACGCGTAAGATTATTACGCTTGAGATAACCCTTCCGGTGGCAGGCTCAGCCTATTGGGCTGAGCCTAGTTGTGTCACCGAAAAATCAGTAGATCAAGCGACCCTGCACCCCGCCCAACCCGGGAACCCCTCTGTAGACTAACCTCTCCTCTATCACCTTGAATTCGAATCCGGACGAAGGACGATCCCTTCAAAGGGACACAGACTCTGAGGCACCGACCTGACCTATGGCGGGTTCTCTCTTCCTGATTAGTAAGAAGTCTCAGGAATGGCCTTCAGGCTCACCATATGAGCCTGAGGGGCTCCATGATGATCGCACCTGAAGAAGAGGAGATCACCCATGGCTATCAACACCGTACAGTT
>Ga0136642_1000589_pt1 | contig 18112 bp, 17 predicted proteins | sample LowCatLa1302831Y_FD_115313 | JGI IMG/M metagenome (GOLD analysis project Ga0136642, IMG submission 115313) | Freshwater microbial communities from Lower Cathedral Lake, Yosemite National Park, California, USA - 13028-31Y | ecosystem: Environmental > Aquatic > Freshwater > Lake ... | reverse complement strand
GTGGCCGCAACTCTAATCGGCGGAACTCTCGCTGCTGGATCATCGAATGCATTTAATATGGTGATTGAAGCTGAGTCTGATAAGTTGATGGCTCGTACATCAAAGCGCCCGTTAGTTCTTGGCACTGTCTCCAAAGTACAAGCAACGATATTTGCAACACTTCTTGCCGCGCTCTCTCTCACAATCTTCCAAATTTTTACAACCACCCTTGCAACGCTTTTAACGGCGTTGGCAATCTTTTATTATGTCGTCATCTACACAATTATCCTTAAACCTAATACTGCACAGAATATTGTCTGGGGCGGTGCAGCAGGGTGCATGCCAGTACTTATTGGCTGGGCTGCAGTCACTGGCAATCTCACCTGGGTTCCTGTTGCGTTCTTTATGGTGATCTTCTTCTGGACACCACCACATTTCTGGGCACTCGCCATTAAATATAAAGACGATTACTCAGCCGCAGGTATCCCAATGCTGCCATCTGTATCTTCCCAGGGTGTTGTCATCAGCCAGATGTGGTTTCACACAATTGCTATGGTGGTCTCATCCGCTGCGCTGATTCAACTTGCGCACCTACCTGTCTGGGTACTGTGTGCAACCGTTTTTCTTGGAGCAATCTTTACCTTTCAACTCTTTGCTTTGAAAGAGAATTCAGATAATTACAACAAGATTGCAGCAGGCATTTTCCATTGGTCAATCACATATTTAAGTTTATTCTCAGTGTTGCTAGTGGTTGCTCAATTAGTGAGCGCTTGATCTATATCTTTAAGTAGATCATCGACGTGCTCAAGTCCTACTGATAGACGCAAAACCGATGGCGTAATTCCCATCTCGGCCTGCACTTCAGGCGCAAGTCGTCGATGAGTCGTCGAAGCAGGATGAGTGATGAGTGATTTGCTATCGCCTAAGTTATTCGAAATATCGATGACGCAGAGCGCATCCATAAAGGCGAAGGCATCTTTCTGGCTTCCGGCAAATTCAATGCCGATTGTTGTTCCGCCACCTGACATCTGTTTCTTAATCACTTCGCGATCAGGGTGAGATGCCAGTCCTGGATATCGCACTGATTTAATCTCCTTACGACCTTCCAGAAATTCAGCAATCTTCTGGGCGTTATCTACCATACGAGTAACTCGAAGTTCCATGGTCTCCAGTGACTTCACAAGCACCCAAGCATTAAAGGCGCTGAGTGATGGTCCCGTATGGCGAGTGAAAGGAATTAATTTTTCGTAGATGTATTCAAATGAACCAAGTAGGGCTCCGGCAAGGACGCGGCCCTGACCATCAATATGTTTTGTTGCAGAATACATAACTACATCCGCACCCAGCGCTAGCGGCTTCTGCAATACCGGAGATGCCATTACGTTGTCGACGATAACTGTTGCTCCAACTTTATGAGCAAGATCGCTGACAAAGCGAATATCTACAATCTCCAACAGAGGGTTGCTCGGAGTCTCGATAAAGACAGCCTTTGTCGGCTTTGAGAGTGCCTTTTCCCAGGCAGCTTTATTGTTCGCCTTAACGAGTTCAAATGTCACTCCCCATTTTGGAAGAATTTCTGTGATGACTACGTGACATGAACTAAACATTGAAGCAGATGCAACGATGTGATCTCCAGATTCAACGAGACAGGCGAGAGATGCGAACATCGCAGCCATTCCTGAACCAGTTGCTATGCAGTGATCGGCGCCTTCAATCGCAGCCAAACGCTTTTCAAACATAGCAACGGTGGGATTATGAAAACGGCTGTAGAGAAAATGGTCTGTCTCATCGGTGAAAGAATCAACGGCTTCCTGAGAGTCTGCATAAGTAAAACCGCTATTGAGATAGAGAGCTTCCGATGTTTCTCCAAAACCTGAGCGTGCTAAACCTTCGCGCACCGCAGTAGTCTGAGAATTTACTTCCCAGTTTGGCACACGGCGTTGGGGGTGCTCGTGGTAACCCCAGATCTCTTTGCTCACAGACTTATCTTAAGGTTTACCCCCTATATTGCACATATGACCACAATGGCTATCTCAGTTCGCGACCTCAGTAAGAAATATGACTCTGGATTTGCTGTCTCACATGCAAATTTTGAAGTCCCGCTCGGCACAATCTGTGGATTTGTCGGTCCCAACGGTGCAGGCAAGACAACAACAATTCGAATGCTTCTGGGTCTGATCTCACCAACAGGCGGAACCGCAGCGATTCTGGGCGAATCAATTAAGCACCCTGATAAATATCTTTCACAAGTTGGTGCAATGATTGAAGGGCCAGCTTTTTATCCAGCCTTATCTGGAGAAGAAAATCTTAAAGTTTTAGCAACTCTTGGTGGTTTTCCTCTTGAAAGAGTTGGGCAATTGATTAAAGAAGTTGGGCTCGAAGGTCGCGGCGGTTCAAAGTATAAAACTTATTCACTTGGAATGAAGCAGCGCTTAGGAATTGCAGCAGCGCTTCTTCCCAACCCAAGGGTTTTAATTCTCGATGAACCTACAAACGGTTTAGATCCTGAAGGAATTCAGGAAGTACGCGATTTATTGAAAAGACTAGCAAGTCAGGGCACAACAGTATTTGTCTCATCCCATCTGCTTTCCGAACTTGAACTCATTAGTGAATATATTGTGATGTTGCGAAAGGGCGAGGTCGTTTTTGCAGGAACTATGAATGATCTTCTCCTTGAACAACAACCAGTAATTTTAGTGAGGACCGAGAAAGAGTCAGATCTTCAAAAAATTATTGAGATTGCCCAAAGCGATGGCCATCAAGCGACGATTCGTTCAGGTGTTGCACATATTGAAGGTCCTGCCGAATGGGCGGGCACTCTCAATCGTCAGGCATTTGCTGCCGGGATAGTTCTTACTCAACTCGCACCACAATTGCCTAACCTCGAAGAAACATTCTTCGAGATGACTGGAGATGCTAAATGATTCGTGTTATCTCCGCCGAATGGCGCAAACTTCGTCGCCCAACACTCTTCTTTGGAACTATTGGTGCATCGCTCTTCTTCACTGGTCTTACAACAACTTTTCTCTACTTAATGATTGATTCACACCGCGGAAATTCAGATCGCGGACGTCAGGTCAGCCGTGAAGTATTAAACCTTGCAAGTGGTTCTGTCTATGGATTTGCATCTGTCGGAGGGCTACTCGGCATCATCGCACTCTGTGTATTTGCGGCTCAAACAGCGCAGGAATACACCTATGGAACATTTAGAAACCTGCTGGTGCGGCAACCTGGTCGAATCCGAATCTTGCTCGGCAAGTTGATTGCCATGAAGTTATTTGCCCTCATCTTGGTAGCAATTGCTGCCACGGTGAGTATCTCGCTCTCATATTACTTATCTGATCGTGCCAAAGTTATGACTGCCCTTTGGTTCACTTCGGCAGGGTTCCACGCGATAGGGCAGACACTACTAAATGTAACCATCTCTGTTATCTACTTTGGAATTATGGGAATGATTCTAGGCTTACTTCTTAGATCTCCTATTTCAGCAATCTCCATCGGTGTTCTTTGGATATTGATTATTGAAAATCTTCTGGGAGCCGTGAAACCAACTTTCCTTAAGTGGATGCCGGGCAACCAATTCACAACAATTGCTCAAGGTGGCAGCCCAGATGTTTCATATTCTCATGCGCTTACATTGGGAACTCTCTATGTATTGGTTGGGGCAATAATCGCAACAGTACTTTTTACTCGAAGAGATGTGAGTAACTAGCGACACTTGCCAGATAGCAAGGGTTTCACTCTGGCACTCAATTATTCTTGAGCCATGAACCGTAGAAAGAGATTACTGAGCCTTGCAATTATTGCCGGCCTCACCCTTTCAACGAATCCTGCAGTAGCAAAACCGAAGCCAACTCTTGCTGAGATTGAAGCAGCGAAGCAAGCTGAAGCCGCGAAGAAAATAGCAGCCGATGCTGCCGCCAAGAAACTTGCTGCAGCGAATGCAACTTTAAAACAACTAACAGCCAAGTCAATGGCAGCGCGTGCTATCTACCTGAAGGCGCTACAAGAGTTGGCAATCGCCACCGCGCAAGCGGTAGCTGCTGCCAAACATGCAGCCGAGACAGCTGCCGCAGTCCAAGAAGCACATCGTATTATTGGAAAGTTAGCGGCAAATGCCTACATTCTTGGTGGAAATATGAGTGATATCCAACCGCTGCTTAGCTCAAATGGACCACAGGATTTAGTAGATCAACTTTCAACTCTCAATACATTAGGTGCGCGAAACACAACTGCTTTAGAGCGATATAAAGCTGCTGAAATTGTGGCAAAAGCGGCAAAGCAGAAAGCCGATGATGCAAAGGCATTACAGGTAACTGCAACCGCCAAGGTGGCTGCTGCAAAGAAAGTTGCCGATGATGCGCAAGCGCTGCAACAGCAAGAGGTAAATAAACTTCAGGCAGTTCAAAATAAATTGATGCAGGAACTTGCCTCCGCGCGCAATGTGCGAGTCACTCTCGAACAACAACGCCAATTAGCCCTGCTTGAAGAGAACCAAGCAGCTGTTGCAACGACAACAATTAATCAGGCAAAGGTCTGGCCAGATATCGGCTTTAAGGGCCGCACCACGATTCGCACAACAGAGGCGCAACGTTTAACTGCAGTGGCCTTTGCGAAAGTACAAGTGCTGGCACGTAAGCCTTATGTGTGGGGTGCACAAGGTCCAAGCTCATTCGACTGTTCGGGTTTGGTCTATGCCGCCTATAAATCCGTGGGACTTAATTGGCCCAACTGGGATCGCCTCAATGCGGCCTTATATGCAGGGTATACAAAGCATGTCGCGTTGACTGAGCTACAGCCTGGAGATTTACTTTTCTATTCTTACAAGGGAACTATCTCAACAATCCATCACATGTCTATCTACGCGGGTGGCGGGATGATGTGGGAGGCAAATTCTACAAAAACTGGCCTAAAGTACTCAAATATTTATAGTGTTAAAGGGCTTATGCCATTTGGTGGTCGGGTCTAATCTTCATCTATGACTGATGCAACCGTTGCGATCCGCAACGCTGTAAAACCATTCCTTCAGAGCTGCGAAGCCGGTGATGTTGTAATTGTTGCGGTCTCTGGCGGCGCTGATTCAGTTGCGCTTGCATATGCAATCCTTACAGAGTCTGAACCGCTAGCTATCAAAGCAGTTGCAGTAACTATTGATCATCAACTCCAAGAAAATTCTGCCGCACAAGCCGAAAAAGTTGAAAGTCAATTGAGAGAGATTGGGTATGAAAAAGTAATCACTGAGAAAGTCCTAGTCGATACTAAGTCCGGCATCGAAGCTGGTGCTCGTGATGCACGCTATCAAGCTCTTACTACGTGCGCTGAAAAAGAGCAGGCAATCAAAATCTTCTTGGGCCATACCCGTGATGATCAAGCAGAGACCGTCTTACTTGGTTTGGCGCGTGGTTCTGGAACTCGTTCGCTCTCTGGAATGGCAGCTGAGAGCGGTCCATATGTGCGACCACTTCTTGGTATTACTCGCGCACAAACCGTTTCAGCGTGTGAAGAGATTGGGATTCAATTTTGGAACGATCCTCATAATATGAATTCAGATTTCTCTCGAGTGCGCGTTCGCAACGAAGTACTTCCATTGATGGAGGAGAAGATTGGCCCAGGAATTTCTGCAGCTCTATCGCGCAGCGCATCTTTATTGCGCGATGATGCTGATGCTCTCGATGCAATTGCAGATGCAGAAAGCTCAGAGCTTAATCTCACAGACCTGGATTGCCAGAGGCTGGGAGAGCTACCTCGCGCTATCCGCACCCGCATCATCCGCACCGCGCTATATGCCGCTGGAGCGCCCTCAGGCTCAATTACATGGGATCACGTGGCAGCAGTTGAGGCGCTCATCACTCATTGGCACGGTCAAGGGGCTCTCAGCCTTCCAGGTGGTGTGAAGGTTGAGCGAATTTCGGGCAGACTTTCGCTCTTAGCCCAGCCCTAAGTATCGAGGAGCAGACCACGTGGATTTAGCAGCAGTCGGAACCGATGTTGAAAGTGTTATCGCAACTGAAGAGCAACTTGCGGCAAAGATTGCAGAACTCGCAGCACGTATTGACGCGGATTATAAAGATAAGAAAGTTCTTCTTGTTGGCGTGCTCAAGGGCGCAATTATGGCGATGGCCGATCTCACTCGTGCAATGCAAACTCATATCGAGATGGATTGGATGGCAGTTTCTTCTTATGGTTCGGGAACAAAATCAAGTGGAGTAGTCCGTATTCTCAAAGATCTCGATACCGACGTTACTGGGCGCCACGTTCTCATTGTTGAAGATATTGTTGATTCTGGTTTAACGCTTTCATGGCTTAAATCAAATCTTCTCTCACGAGGAGCAGCATCAGTGGAAATTCTGGCAATCCTACGCAAGCCAGAAGCTGCCAAGGTTGATGTTGAAGTGAAGTACGTTGGCTTTAATATCCCCAAAGAGTTCGTCGTCGGATATGGTCTCGATTTTGACGAGAAGTATCGCAACCTCTCATTTATAGGTGTGCTTGCAAAGCACATGTACTCATAAGGATATTTATGACTACCCAAATGCCAAAGAGGAATCCTTTGAATAAGTTGAAGAAATCTACAAAACCAGCAGCAAAAGAGCGCGCAAAGAAGGCGCCCCTGACTCGCTCACAGAAGATTTTTAAGGGACCACTTTTCTGGATTATCCTGGCAATCTTTGCTGTAACAATCTTTGGCCAAATCACTAGCGCTGCTGGCCGATATACCCAAGTTGAGACTTCACAAGTTGTAGATGCTATTTCTAAGGCGCAAGTTGAATCTGCAGTAATAATCGATAAGTCACAGAAGATTCAACTGATACTCACTCCAGGAAATACCATCAAAGGCTCTAGCAAAGTTGAGGCTTCTTATGTCGCTCGGCAAGAGCCAACCCTGGTTGATGCACTTACTGCAAACCCACCTGCAAAGGGTTGGAATGTTGATGTACCTACTCAATCATTCTTAACATCACTCTTCTTCACATTTGGTCCAATTCTGATTATTGGCTTCTTATTCTTCTTAATGATGGGTCAAGCACAGGGTGGCAACCGGGTCTTCTCTTTTGGTAAATCTCGTGCCAAGTTACAGAATAATGAAGTTCCACAAAATACATTTGACGATGTTGCTGGAGCTGATGAAGCAATTGCAGAACTGGAAGAGATAAAGGATTTCCTTGCCGATCCAGCAAAGTACGCAGTGCTCGGTGCAAAAATTCCAAAGGGAGTCTTGCTCTACGGCCCTCCCGGAACAGGTAAGACTCTGCTAGCTCGCGCTGTAGCAGGAGAAGCAAAGGTTCCCTTCTATTCGATTTCAGGTTCTGACTTCGTTGAAATGTTTGTTGGCGTTGGAGCAGCGCGCGTGCGCGATCTCTTTGCACAAGCTAAGGCAAATGCGCCGGCAATTGTCTTTGTAGATGAAATTGATGCAGTAGGACGTCAACGTGGTGCAGGTATGGGCGGTGGACACGATGAACGTGAACAGACCCTTAACCAACTCCTTGTTGAGATGGATGGTTTTGAAGCAAATGGAGAAGTAATTTTAATCGCTGCAACAAATCGTCCTGATGTTTTAGATCCAGCGCTGCTTCGTCCTGGCCGTTTTGATCGCCAGATTCCAGTGGAACGTCCAGATCTCAAGGGGCGTGAAGATATTCTCGCAGTGCATGCTAAGGGCAAACCACTTGCCAAAGATGTTGCACTCGTTACATATGCACGTCGCACGCCAGGTTTTACAGGCGCAGACCTTGCCAATGTGCTTAATGAAGCAGCGCTCTTAACTGCCCGTGAAGGTCAGAAGACTATTACCAATACACAATTGGATGAAGCAATAGATCGTGTGATGGCTGGTCCACAACGTAAATCACGACTTATGTCTGAAGAAGAGCGTCGCGTAACCGCGTATCACGAAGCAGGGCATGCACTTGTAGCGCATGCGCTTCCGCATACTGATCCTGTACACAAGATTACGATCATGCCGCGCGGTCGTGCACTCGGTTACACCATGGTCTTGCCTGATGAAGATAAGTACTCAACAACGCGCAATCAGCTACTTGATCAATTGGCTTATTCATTGGGTGGTCGCGCAGCTGAAGAACTCATCTTCCACGATCCATCAACGGGTGCATCTAATGACATCGAGAAGGCAACCGCCCTTGCTCGCGCGATGGTGACTCAATATGGAATGACTGAAGCAATTGGTGCAATCAAGCTCGGTACCGATGCATCTGAACCATTTATGGGGCGCGATTATGGTCACCAGCGTGATTACTCTGAAAGCGTTGCCGCCACTGTCGATGCGGAAATCCGTAAAATGATTGAGAAGGCACATCAAGAGGCTTACGACATTCTTGAAGCAAACCGTGGCATTCTCGATGAAATGGTTCTGCAGCTTCTTGAGAGAGAGACTCTCAATAAAGAAGAGATCGCAAAGATATTTGCAAAGGTTAAGGCGTGGCCGAACCGTCCAGCATGGACTGGCTCTGCAACGCGTATTCCTTCCAGTCAACCTCCTGTTGATATTCCAGAACGTGCTGCCGCAACTGCAGATGCACCACGCAAGAATCGTCGTGTAAAGAAGACAACGTCGAGTGAGTGATATTTCTTCTGTATCAATGGGGCCAGATGATGGAAGAGCATCACACCCTTACGACCAGGAGCGCGCCGAAAAGGCTGTTCGTGAGCTACTGCTTGCACTGGGTGAAGATCCAGAACGCGAAGGACTGAAAGAGACTCCCGCACGTGTAGCACGTGCACTGAAAGAGAATTTCGAGGGGCTATGGCAGAAACCAGAAGATGTACTAACGACAACATTTGATATTGGCCATGAAGAACTTGTCATCATCCGCGACATTGAAGTCTTCTCCCATTGCGAACATCACCTGACTCCTTTTCATGGTGTCGCACATGTTGGCTATATCCCGAGTGGGAAAATTACTGGGCTATCAAAAGTTGCTCGTTTAGTTGATCTCTTTGCACGTCGTCCTCAGGTACAAGAGCGCTTAACGACTCAGATTGCCGATGCACTCGTCGAAATTCTCAATCCTATGGGCGTCATTGTCATTATCGATTGCGAACATCTCTGCATGTCGATGCGTGGAGTTCGTAAATCACGGGCACGCACAACAACCTCTGCAGTACGTGGAGTCCTGCGCGATGCCGCGACTCGGGCAGAAGCAATCAGCCTCATCACGAATCGATAATTTCTTATGTTGGTAATGGGCATTCTCAATGTCACCCCTGATTCATTTGCTGATGGTGGCAAGTATTTACCTACGAAAGTGGCTACTGCATATGGCTTAGAGATGGCTAAAGATGGTGCCGACATCATCGATATCGGCGGAGAATCAACACGGCCAGGAGCAGAACGCGTATCTGAAAGTGAAGAACAGGCCCGAGTTATTCCAGTAATACGGGCGCTGGCTCAGAGCTCTGTTGTCATTAGCGTTGACACTATGCGCGCTTCGACGGCAAAACTTGCTGTGGAAGCAGGAGCTTCTATTGTCAATGATGTCAGCGGAGGAGCGGCAGATCCAGAGATGTTCTCGGCGGTTGCAGCGATGGGATGTAAGTACGCCTTGATGCATTGGCGCGGCCACTCCAAAGATATGAATACAAAAGCTATCTACGGGGATGTCGTCGCTGATGTTATTGCAGAGCTCACAATTGCCTTAGAGAAAGCACTGGTTGCCGGTATTAAGGGAGAAAACATCATCCTTGATCCTGGAATTGGCTTTGCAAAGGATGCAGAACATAATTGGGAGATTCTTCGCAGGATTGATCAATTTGTTGCGCTGGGATATCCAATTCTCATCGGCCATTCGCGTAAGCGCTTTCTTGGTGGCGAAAAACCAGATGAGCGCGAAGCGGCAACGGTAAAGGTAACGCAATCACTTGTCGGCTCAGGTATCTGGGGAGTTAGAGTTCATGGCGTGAAGGCAAATGTTGAGGCGATAAATTTATGAGTGATGTCATTTCACTTACCGGTATCTGGGGATTTGGCTATCACGGAGTCTTTGACCTCGAAGCCAAGAATGGTCAAGATTTCTTTGTTGATCTGGAAATCCACCTTGATTTATCTCAAGCGAGTGTTACCGATAACCTTGAAGACACAATCGACTATGGCGCACTTGCTGACCTAGTAGTTGAAGAAATCACTGGCGAACGCGTTCAATTAATTGAAAAGCTAGCCGGCCGTATTGCAGATCGTATTAAGGCAGGACACCCTGAAATAAGTAATATTGCAGTGACGGTGCATAAGCCAAAGGCGCCAATATCAGCACAGACCACAGATATCTCAGTAACTATTACACGATGAAAGCTGTAGTCGCACTCGGTGCAAACATTGGAAATCCTAAGGAGCAGATGGATTTAGCTATCTCGATGTTACGAGAAGCAACAGATGTCACCGCAATTTCTTCGTATTACACGACAAAACCTGTGGGTGGCCCAGAACAACCGGATTACATCAACGCAGTGTGTATCCTCGAAAGTGATTTACCAGCACTGGATCTGCTCTCGTTACTTCACGGCATTGAGAAAGCTCTCGGGCGCGAAAGAATTGAAAGATGGGGTCCGCGCACAATCGATCTTGATTTGATCCAATATGGCGGGCTATTAAGTAAGGCTGATGAACTCGAACTGCCACACCCTCGTGCGCACGAACGCCGTTTTGTCTTAACACCGTGGTGCGAGATTGAGCCAGATGCAGTGCTACTCACACACGGAAAAATTTCTACCCTTTTGGAGCAATTGCCCTAACGCCTTAGAATTACGGCACTGCCTGCCCGGTACCTGAAAGGACTGGAGCCATGAAAGTAGTAACAGATGCTCGCGAGCTTCCTTCTGCCTGTGCATTTGTTCCAACTATGGGCGCACTCCATGCGGGTCATGCCTCACTCTTTAAATTAGCTAAAAAATATAGCGCCGATGTTGTCGCAAGTATCTTTGTAAATCCACTGCAATTTGAGAGTGAAGAAGATCTATCAACATACCCGCGTACTCCTGAAATCGATATTGAGATAGCTGCATCATCTGGTGTGACTCACCTCTGGTTACCAATGCAGGCTGAGATATATCCGGAAGGATTTAGAAAACTTTTCGCAGGCCCTATGGGAGAGAGATACGAAGGTAAATCCCGAGCTGGCCACTTTGATGGAGTTCTCACCGTAGTTGGTCGGCTCTTTGACTTAGTGCAACCAAAGTTAGCCATCTTTGGTGAGAAAGATTTTCAGCAGTTGCAGTTGATTAAGACAATTGCTGGTGATGTTGAAATCGTTACCGCTCCAACGATACGTGAGGCAGATGGCGTTGCAATGTCGTCTCGCAATACTCGACTCACTCCAGAGGGAAGAGTTGCAGCCCAAGTCGTCTACAAAGCCTTATCCCAATCGAAATCCGAAGTTGAGTTACGTGAGATTTTGGCGACAGAGCCAGCGTTTACTCTCGATTACGCTGATTACATCGATGAGAATACTTTTCTGCACGCTCAAGCAGATACGCGCGCTGTACGAGCCATTGTTGCTGGGTGGATAAATGGAGTCCGATTGATCGACAATGTACCTATGGGAATGCGCGCGTGAAGCTCTTAGCACCAGCGCCAGGCTGGACAGCATCTGCTGATGTCATTGTCGTTGGATCTGGAATCGCAGGTCTTACTACTGCGCTGCAATGTCGCACTTATGGTTTATCTGTCCTGCTTGTAACAAAGGCGCGCGTTGATGAAGGTTCTACCAAGTGGGCACAAGGTGGCATCGCTGCAGCACTTGGCGACGGAGACTCTCCTGAAGCACATGAGAAAGACACGCTTGTTGCAGGTGCTGGGCTCTGTGATGTTGATGCAGTGCGGGTATTAGTCACTGAAGGCCCTGAAGCAGTTCGTAAATTAATTGAACGCGGTGCAATATTTGATAAAGAGGCAAGTGGTGAGATTGCCCTGACACGAGAAGGTGGACACCTTCGTAATCGAATTCTCCATGCCGGTGGAGATGCGACAGGCGCTGAAGTATCACGCGCACTCCTTGCGGCTGTTCAGAACGATCCTGAGATTGAAGTTGTTGAACATGCACTCGTGCTTGATGCGTTAAAGAATGATATTGGCGAAGTATGTGGAGTAACTCTTCACGTCATTGGTGCTGGTAGTCGCGATGGAGTTGGCCGGGGATTGGCGCGGGCAGTTGTTCTTGCCACTGGTGGACTTGGACAGGTATTTGCCCAGACCACAAACCCATCAGTATCAACAGGAGATGGGGTCGCACTCGCGCTACGTGCTGGTGCAAAAGTTGCCGATGTTGAATTTATTCAATTTCACCCAACAGTTTTATGGTTAGGCGATAACTCTGAGGGGCAACAGCCACTTATCAGCGAAGCAGTTCGTGGCGAAGGCGCCTATCTGCTTGACGATCAAGGTAGGCGATTTATGCAAGAGATTCATCCACTTGCAGAGCTTGCACCACGCGATGTGGTTGCAATTTCTATAATGCGCGTGATGAATAAGACTGGTGCGCATCATGTCTGGCTTGATGTCAGACACCTTGAGGGATTTAGGGAACGTTTCCCAACTATCTATGCCTCATGTATTTTGCATGGGATTGATCCCCTGAAAGATTTGATCCCCGTGGCTCCGGCTTCGCACTATGCATCAGGGGGAGTACGTGTAGATCTCAATGGCCGCACCAGTGTCAACGGTCTCTATGCATGTGGTGAAACTGCATGTTCTGGCGTACATGGTGCCAATCGCCTAGCGTCTAACTCACTCCTTGAAGGTCTTGTCTTTAGCGCACGTATTGCTGCAGATATTGCGCAGCACCTTCCCGAGAAGAGCGATCCTGTCGAGAACGCATCTCAAGCTATTCTCCTTGATCCAGCCGTGCGCCATGAGATTCAAATCAGTATGAGCCGTGGTGCGGGAGTTCTTCGTTCATCAGATTCACTGCTGAAGACAAGCTCTGACTTAACCCGCATTGAAGATAAGAAGAGCACGCAACCATGCGTTGAGGCATGGGAGACAACCAACTTATTCCAACTTGCCCAGGCAATTCTCAAAGCGGCGTTGATTAGACAAGAGACGCGCGGTTCTCACTGGCGTGAGGATTTCCCAGAAACAAGTGATGTGTGGAAGAAGCGCATTGTGCAGCAAGTGGATCAAGCGGGATATTGGACAAGCGGGTATCAGGAAGTAGGAAAGAGATGATTGATCGCGATCTCATAAAGCGCGCTCTTGCCGAAGATTTGCAGGGCGGAGAAGACATCACATCTGTCGCGACTGTATCTGGGGAAGAGAAAGTAGCTGCAGATTTTGTGGCGCGCAAAAGTGGAGTCATAGCGGGAATCGATATGGCTCGCGCAGTCCTGGAAGAAGTTGGCCTCACAGATATTGCCGTACTCGTGCAAGATGGAACGTCGGTACAAGCAGGAACAGTTCTTATGACTGTACGTGGAGATACGCGCGCAATTTTGCTGGCAGAACGTACCGTTCTCAATTTCTTAGGACACCTCAGTGGAGTTGCAACGCTTACTCGCACATGGGTTGATGCAATTACTGGAACTTCTTGCGAAATTCGCGATACTCGAAAGACAACTCCAGGAATGCGCCTGCTTGAAAAATATGCAGTGCGCATGGGAGGTGGAACAAATCACCGAATGTCTTTAAGCGATGCTGCACTTATTAAAGATAATCACATTGTGGCTGCCGGCGGAGTTGCAGAGGCATTTTCACAGGTACGTGCGAAGTACCCGACAGCGGATATCGAGATTGAAGTGGATACTCTCGATCAGCTTCGTGAAGTTTTGCCACTCAAGCCGGGCCTCGTTCTTCTCGACAATATGAGCCCAGCACAATGTGCTGAGGCAGTTGCGATAGTTGCAGGATCCACAAAACTTGAGGCTTCTGGTGGTATTTCACTTGAAAACGCTCATGCTTATGCAGCAACCGGAGTGAATTACCTAGCAATCGGTGCACTTACCCATAGCGCGCCTGTCTTTGATATCGGCCTAGATCTGAGAGCGGAGTAGCCATGCTATTAACAGTTGATGTAGGAAACACCAATACAGTTCTGGGAATTTTCGATAATGAGAAACTCATTAAATCCTGGCGCGTTAAGACGGACCCACGCACAACTGCAGATGAACTCTGGCTTCAATACAGCGCTCTTATCAGTGGGTACACTCTTTCAGGTCTCTCTATCTGTTCGACAGTTCCTGCAACTTTGCGCGAGCTCCGAACAATGATTACTACATATTTCTCAGATGTACACACAACAATTGTCGAACCTGGCACAAAGACCGGTGTTCAATTACTCGTTGATAATCCTAAGGAGATTGGCGCAGACCGTATCGTCAATACTCTCGCAGCACATACTTTGTATGGTGGACCGGCAATCGTTGTGGATTTTGGAACTTCTACAAATCTCGATGTGGTTTCTCCTAAGGGAGAATTTCTTGGGGGAGCACTTGCTCCAGGAATCGAAATCTCTGTTGATGCGCTGGCAGCCCGAGCTGCTCAACTTCGTAAAGTGGAATTAGTGCGCCCGAAGAGCGTTATTGGAAAGAACACTGTTGAAGCTCTCCAATCAGGAACCATCTTCGGATTTGCTGGCCAAGTCGATGGACTTGTCGATCGCATTACTGCCGAATTAGCAAAGGATTACGACGAGGCGCCAACAGTTATTGCAACAGGTGGTCTTGCACCACTAATCATTGGAGTTTCAGAAACAATTGATGAGCACGAGCCAGATCTGACTCTTATCGGACTTCGCCTTATCCATGAGAAGAATCTGTAGCTAAAAAGGTAGACTTACCTTCATCATGACTACAGATAACTCGCCCGCACACGACGACGACCTACCCGAGCAACTTCGGATCCGTCGTGAGAAGCGCGCCAGCCTTATCGAGCGCGGAATCGAGCCATACCCGGTTGCAGTTCCTCGCACTAAGTCTTTGAAAGAAGTCCGCGAAAAATATGTTGGTCTCGATATTGATGTGGCAACAGGTGACATTGAAAGTCTGACAGGACGTATCATCTTTAAGCGCGACACCGGAAAGCTCTGTTTTGCAACACTTCGCGAAGGCGATGGCACTGAACTTCAGGCGATGTTATCTCTCGACAAAGTTGGCCAAGAAGAACTTGATGCCTGGAAGTCAGATATCGATCTGGGAGATATGGTCTCTGTTACCGGCGAAGTTATTACTTCAAAGCGTGGCGAGCTCTCAATTCTTGCTACCTCTTGGAAGCTAGCATCGAAATCGCTGCGCCCACTTCCTAATGATCACAAGCCAATGTCGGAAGAGACGCGCGTACGTATGCGCTATGTCGATCTAATTGTTCGCCCCGAAGCACGCGTTGCAGCTCGTATGCGCCCAACAGTGATGCGTTCTTTGCGCGAGACTTTCAATACCGAGAGCTTTATTGAAGTTGAAACACCGATGCTGCAGGTGATTCATGGCGGTGCTGCGGCTCGTCCATTTAAAACTTTTAGTAACGCATACGATATGGATCTCTATATGCGTATTGCGCCCGAACTCTTTCTAAAGCGCTGTGTTGTTGGCGGTATCGAACGCGTCTTTGAAATCAATCGTAACTTTCGCAATGAAGGTGCTGACTCTTCACACTCACCAGAGTTTGCCATGGTGGAGTCATATATGGCTTACGGTGACTGGCGATCCATTGCTGATGTCACCCGTTCATTGATTCAAAATGCGGCCATGGCAGTGGCCGGGTCTCACATCGTCACACATCACGATGGTCGCCAAGCAGATCTCGGTGGCACTTGGAAAGAAATTTCACTCTATGACGCAATCTCTGAAGGCGTCGGCGAGCAAGTAACTGCGCTTACCCCAATCGATGATCTGAAGAAGATTGCCACAAAGCTCGGCATGAAGATTGACCCAAAGTGGGTAACTGGCAAGCTCGCTGAAGAGATCTTTGAACATGTCGCTCAAGCTAAATTAATTGAACCAACATTCGTGATGGGCTATCCCGTCGATACCTCACCACTTGTGCGCGCACATCGCGACACCCCAGGAGTTGCCGAAAAGTGGGATCTCTATATTGATGGATTCGAACTCGCAACTGGATATTCTGAATTAATTGACCCCGTCATTCAACGCAATCGCCTGCTTGAACAAGCGCAGCTTGGCGCAAAGGGTGATCTCGAGGCGATGCAGGTGGATGAAGATTTTTTACGTGCTATGGAATTTGGTATGCCACCCATGGGTGGAATGGGAATGGGCGTAGATCGCCTTCTTATGGCTCTGACTGGTCTGGGAATTCGCGAAACTATTTTATTTCCCCTAGTAAAGCCAGAAGTTGATTAATAATGTTGGTAATTCGCTCGGCCAAAACTTCTGACGTCAAAGCAATTCGCGAACTCGTCGATTCATATGCAGCACCTGGTCAGATGCTCGCTAAAGAAACTGTGACCCTATACGAAGGTGTTCAAGAATTTACCGTTGCCGAACTTGATGGAAAAATTGTGGGATGTGGAGCGCTCCACACACTCTGGGAAGATCTCGCTGAAGTTCGTACCGTCGCAGTTAAAAAGAATCTGCAGAAGCAAGGAATTGGCCACAAGATTCTTGAAAGAATTATTGAACGTGCCCGCGAGGTCGGAGTTGAAAGAATCTTCTGTCTTACATTTCAAACAGAGTTCTTTGGTCGCCATGGATTTGAAGAGATTCACGGCACACCCGTTGATCCTGAGGTCTATCAACAGCTGCTGCGCTCCTACGACGCAGGTGTGGCCGAGTTCCTGGATCTAGAGTCGGTAAAGCCCAATACCCTCGGCAATACCCGCATGCTCCTCAATCTTTAGCCCAATGAATACTGGCTGTAGCCCACTCAATAGCCACTAGCGGGAATATCGCCCCTATATCTGGGGTTCTACCGAGTACACAGCTATCCACCTCGCGCCTTCCCCACGCTGGGTTATAGGCTTACCGCAGCACCACTTAAATAGAAGGAGTTCTGCCCATGTTTGAGCGCTTTACCGATCGAGCTCGACGCGTTGTTGTCCTAGCTCAAGAAGAAGCACGCATGCTCAATCACAACTACATCGGTACTGAACATATCCTCCTCGGTCTTATCCACGAAGGTGAAGGGGTTGCGGCTAAAGGTCTTGAATCTCTCGGAATTTCTCTCGAAGGCGTTCGCGCACAAGTTGAAGAAATTATTGGACAAGGTCAACAGGCACCAAGTGGCCATATCCCATTTACACCACGTGCAAAGAAAGTTCTCGAACTTTCACTTCGTGAAGCGCTACAACTTGGCCACAACTACATCGGCACAGAACATATTTTGCTTGGACTTATTCGCGAAGGTGAAGGCGTTGCAGCACAGGTACTTGTAAAGCTTGGTGCAGATCTCAATCGCGTACGGCAACAGGTTATCCAGCTCCTTTCTGGCTATCAAGGAAAAGAGACAGTTGCGCAAGGTGGACCTGCAGAAGGAACTCCATCAACATCGCTCGTCCTAGATCAATTTGGTCGCAACCTCACCGCTGCTGCTCGCGAAGGAAAGCTCGACCCAGTTATCGGTCGTGAATTAGAAATCGAACGTGTGATGCAGATTCTTTCACGCCGCACAAAAAATAACCCAGTTCTTATTGGTGAACCAGGTGTTGGAAAGACTGCAGTTGTCGAAGGCCTTGCCCAAGCGATTGCTAAGAATGATGTTCCAGAAACCTTGAAAGATAAGCAGGTGTACTCACTTGATTTGGGTGCTCTTGTTGCTGGCTCTCGCTATCGCGGAGATTTCGAAGAGCGCCTCAAGAAGGTTCTCAAAGAGATCAAATCTCGTGGGGACATCATTATCTTTATTGATGAAATTCACACACTCGTTGGCGCAGGAGCCGCAGAAGGTGCAATTGATGCTGCAAGCATCTTGAAGCCAATGCTGGCACGTGGTGAGCTCCAGACAATCGGTGCAACAACTCTCGATGAATATCGCAAGCACATCGAAAAAGATGCTGCACTTGAGCGCCGCTTCCAGCCAATTCAGGTGAAAGAGCCTTCAGTTGCTCACACCATAGAAATTCTTAAAGGTCTGCGCGATCGCTACGAGACACACCACCGCGTATCGATTACCGATGGTGCACTCGCAGCAGCTGCCAATATGGCAGATCGTTATGTTTCAGATCGCTTCCTTCCAGAT
>Ga0136642_1000588_pt1 | contig 18145 bp, 10 predicted proteins | sample LowCatLa1302831Y_FD_115313 | JGI IMG/M metagenome (GOLD analysis project Ga0136642, IMG submission 115313) | Freshwater microbial communities from Lower Cathedral Lake, Yosemite National Park, California, USA - 13028-31Y | ecosystem: Environmental > Aquatic > Freshwater > Lake ... | reverse complement strand
GTCCACTTAACAGTGAGCAGAAAGTAATTATGGGTGAATTAATGGAGAGCGTGAAAACAACAAAACTAGTTGATAGTTTTGACAAGTATCTACCAGCTGTTATAGCAGGTAAAGCTCCGGTACAACAAAAACAGGCACTAACTGAGGCAAAAGAAATCACAGGAAACAAAGTTTCCAACACCAAACATAGTGGTGAGAGCGACAACAGCAACATCGTTGATATTCGTCGCCTTGCTGGACTAAAATTTTAAGGAGAAATTTAAATGTCAGAACTATTAAACGGACGTTGGGCAGAAACTAAGGAAGCACTTTTAGAAGGCCTAAACGGCACTAAAAAATCAGTAATGTCGGTTACACTAGAAAATACTCGTAAGTATTTGATGGAGTCCCCAACAGCTGGTGCTACCTCTGCCGGTAACGTTGCCACACTAAATCGCGTAATCCTTCCAGTGATTCGCCGCGTTATGCCTACCGTTATTGCTAACGAGTTAGTAGGTGTACAACCAATGACTGGTCCAGTTGGACAAATTCACACATTACGTGTGCGTTATGCAGATTCTTCAAACAGCACAGTGGCTGGTGAAGAAGCATTGAGTCCATTCAAGATTGCTGAAGCATATTCAGGTAATGATATTGCTACAGGTGGAGCCGCTAAAGCCGCTAGTACAGCTACTTTAGAAGGCCAAGCTGGTAAGCGTATGTCAATTCAAATCTTGAAGCAAACTGTTGAAGCAAAGACTCGTAAGTTATCAGCTCGCTGGACTTTCGAAGCCGCGCAAGATGCACAAGCTCAACAAGGTATTGACGTAGAAGCAGAAATCATGGCCGCTTTAGCACAAGAAATTACTGCTGAAATCGACCAAGAAGTATTGGCTAGCTTGCTTTCATTAGCAGGTACAGCTACACAAACTTATGACCAAGCCGCTGTATCTGGTACAGCTACATTCGTTGGTGACGAGCATGCCGCATTGGCAGTTCAAATCAACCGTGTTGCTAACTTGATCGCTCAGCGTACACGTCGTGGTGCTGGTAACTATGCAGTTGTTAGCCCATTCGCATTGACAATCCTACAATCTGCTACTACAAGCGCATTTGCTCGTACAACAGAAGGCACATTCGAAGCTCCAACAAACACTAAGTATGTTGGTACATTGAACAATGCTATGAAGGTATATGTAAACAGCTACGCTGGTGATTCACAAGATATTCTTGTTGGTTACAAAGGTGCTAGCGAGTCTGATGCTCCAGCGTTCTATTGCCCATACATCCCATTGATGAGCAGTGGCGTTGTATTAGATCCATCAACATTTGAACCAGTCGTATCATTCATGACACGTTATGGCTATGTTGAATTGTCTAACACAGCATCTAGCTTAGGTAACGCGGCTGACTACTTGGGTCGTGTTGCTATTACTTCAGGTAACGTTAAATTCAGTTAATCTGAAAGAGACATTATTGTTGCAAGACAAAGGACTTCTTCGGAAGTCCTTTTTCGTTTCCAGCTAAATACATAGTACGATCCACATGGTGTGGATTTTATGCGGAAATCCAACCGCGTATGGCCTAGAACGCCATTATTCTTAAGGAGAAATAAAATGGGACGTCCTTTAGCAAAAAGATTTTTCGGTAATACCGACGTAAGCGGAGTAGGCGGTGAATTATTAACATCACTAGCATTTACTGGTGCTAACAACTCAAGCGGTTTTACCAACGGTTCAACAACTCAAGCAACATTCAGCGCACCACAAATTTCTGGTGGTGTAACAGCAACTGGTACAATTGTAACTGGCCCAGCTGGCGCAATTTTACAATTAACAGCTGGTAACGGTAGTGGTACAACACTAACGGGTTCAGGTACAGCAGTAGCAGTAACCCAAACATTTACTGGTTTATCACAAAAAGCAACTAACGGTTCAGGTTCAGGCGCTGTGTTCACGGTAGCACGTACTGGCGGTACTAGCTATGGTGCCAGCACTACAGTAACTTGTACAACAGCAGGAACTGGATATGTTTCTGGTAATACGGTTACCATTGACGGTGCATTATTAGGCGGTGTTACTACAACAAACGATTTGACAATTACATTAGGCGGTTCAGTTGCTACTACTAGTACAATTACCAGCATCACAATTACCAACGTTGGTTCTGGTTACACAACTGCTCCAACACTAAGTTATACAACTGGTACAATTGGTACATTGACTATTACTGCATCATTAACAAATACACAACAAAATGCCATTTTGCCACAAGCAGTTACAGTTGGTACAACTAATCGTACAACTGGTAACGACATTATCAAACAAGTTTCAACACGTCGTTATAAAGTGCAAAGTCAAGACGGTATTGCAATTTGTACATTACAAACAGCAACTCCAAGTGCGGCTGGGCAGATGATTATTGTTGCTACTGACTCAACTGGTTGCACTTATTATGTTACTAAGTTAACAAAGAACAAGGCAACATTGACACGTTTTGGTGGCGGTTCATATGAATTTGCTGACGGATCACAAACTCCGTGGACACTTTCAAGCCCAACGTTGAATACCAACGTTCAATTAGCTAACAACTAAAAACTAACAAGGGAGCGCAAGCTCCCCGTTTAGGATAACTAATGTCAAGAATCGTCAAAATAAGTAACGGTGACTACAAAATAGTTGTAGGATCTAACACAACGCCTGCTAATATTGTAATAGACACGGTAGGCAATGCAGGGCCGGCTTTGACTTATGGTAAAGTAACTATCAACGGAAATTTAGATGTTATAGGTGCAACCACTTATGTTGAATCAGTAAACAGTTATGTAAAAGATGTTATTTTTGAATTAAACTACGATCCTACCGATGTTAGTTTGGGCATCAGTTCTGCAAATAATTATCGTTCAGGTATTCAGATCAATCGCGGTGTTTTATCTGCCGCGCAATTTATTTTTGATGAATCAGTAACGCACTTTGATCCTGCTACAGGACTAAGTGCTCCGGGTTCATTTGTGGCACGTACAGCAGATGGTGTGTTGTCTTCAGTACAATTGGCCGCTGTTGGTACTCAAGCAGGATTTGATCTTAACTTTGACTTGAATAATACCACCAACGTTTTGAAAGTGGCTCGCGGTGTATCCACAGTTGGTAATATACCATACTATGTTCGTGTGACACAAGACGATCATATTCCTAATAGAAAATTTGTTACCAACTATGTTGCGTCAGGAGCTTTCTTGCCGGGTGTTGCAGACGTAAATCAGATTTATGCTGGCGATACTACTGTTCGTGTTTTTGATTCAAGTGTGAATGCAACCAAAGTGGCTACACTTACCAGTGCAAACATTTCAGGAGCTAATCCCGGAGTATTAACCTTTACAGCATCAACTGGCGACACTATACAAATTGGTATGTTGTTAAGCGGTGGCGGAGTAACAGACGGAACTTATATTGTATCGGGCAGTGGACTTACTTGGACTTTAAATCAAGCGGCTACCGGCAACCCCACTTCCGCAGTATTTACTGAACCGTTTAGCCCAGCAGATCCAACCGGAGTAGCGCAGACAAGTCAGATTGTATTTACAGTGGACGGAGTGATAAGATCTCAATTAAATGCCAATGGTTTTTACATTGATAACATAAAGATCAAAACCAACACTATTAAAAATTATGACTTGTCCAATGACTTAATATTAGGTGCCAACAACGGTAACATACAAGTAGCGGCCACGTTGACTCTTAATAATCAATCACTACCAACATATACAACTAGCGGTACAAAAATATACTCAAGCATTAGCCCAGGTCCAGGAAAGTCAGGAATATTTTTTGTAAATAGTACAAACTATGCCGACGAGTTAGTGGCAAAAAATCGAGCATTACTTTTAAGTATGATATTTTAAGGACAGAACATGGCATTAACTTGTACAGCAATTAACGCGGCAAATACAACACTATATACTAGCAGTGGCAATAATGCTATTACCACTTTGATTGTTTCAAACGTAAACACATATAATCCTGCTACTCCAACGGTTGGCCAAAGTAATTTAAATTTATTCATAGTTCCGGGCGGCGGAACTCCTAATTTTGCCAATATGATTGTCAGTGCGTTGCCTTTACCGGCAGGCGAAACATTTACATTTGATAACGAAAAAATTGTTATGGGTAATAACGATACACTGGTAGCAATTAGTAGCGCACCTTCAGGCATTGGGCCCAATGCAGTTAGCTTAACTGTAACAAGCTATAGCGCAAAAAGCGGTACTGGCCCGTACTTGGTTACATTTAATATTCCAACAACAGCTAGTTTAAGTACCAATGCCGGAGTAGGTTTTTATTTTGCAATAACAGGTAATGGTAATGCTTTATATAACGGCGTGTATGCATGTACGGCCAGCACAACCACTACAATACAATTGAGTTATACTAGCGATCCGGGTGTATATGGAGCTGGGACAACAGTTATGAACACGAGTAGTTTAGTTGCTACTGTAAGCACATTGAGCGTATAATGCGATTTTTAAGAAACATAAATCTTAACCCCAAAGCACCGCACGATCAACGTCTGGTAATTACCAAAGCTGACGAAGTGCAGTTCAATACACCGGGCAGTTTGAAATTGCCCAGTGGCTCAACTGCTCAACGTGCGGCAAGCCCAACCAACGGTATGATGCGTCTTAATACGGACACTAGTCAAGTTGAAGTGTATCAAAGTTCCAGCTGGCGCAGTTTACGTTATAAAGAAAGCGGAGCAATCGCACTACAAAGTTTAGGCAATGGTGATGGTATTAGTACACTATACGGCCCACTTAGCCCAGCACCTCCTAGCATATCACAAAGCGGTTATACATGGACTGGTGCTAACTTAATGGTATATGTTGAAAATGTATTTCAAATTTATAATACAAACTATTTAATTGCACAAAATCCAACTGTTAACACTACAGTAAACACAATAGCTAATAGTGGCGCAACTAGCATTATTCTAAATAGTGTTGCAGATATTATTGTTGGATCAACAATTACAACATCATCACCGACCACAACTGTATCAACTACAGTTAATGCGACCAATGCTACTGCGGTTTACAACAGCGGCGGAGTTACCAGTACAACAATATTAGTTACTTCAAAAAACGGTATATTTGTCAATGGGCAAACCGTTGTCAACACAACTGGATTTAATTCAGGGCAATATATTGCCAGTGGTTCAGCGACCACTACATTTATTTTAAATCAAGTGGCAAATACACAACCAAGCGGCACATTAACATTTGCGGCATGGGGTGGAAGCACTAATTTAATTGTTGCTAGCACTGCCAGTATTGTTACAGGTATGTATGTAAACGGTATTGGATTTAACAGCGGACAAACAGTTGTGAGTGCATCGGGCAATGTGGTAGTTCTCAGCGCACCCCCAGATTCAACACCAACAGGAACTGTAATTTTTACAAGTAGTGCAAGTGGAACAGTGTTTGCGGCCAGTACAACAGTTACAGCAGTCAGCACATATACCAATACAATTACAATTAATAATGCTACTACCGGTACGTTAGCGGCTGGTAGAGACATCACAATGACATTACCCGCGGGTTATTATATTCGATTTACAGGTTCGGCGGCCGCAACCAAACCAATAACAGTCATCTCGGGTTTTGACAGTTAAAAGGTAAAACATGGCCCTCGACCTAACGCCAGAATATGCACAAAGCCTAGGCCGTATTGGCGGCCAATTACTATCGCCTAACTTACAATTTTTAGGCGATGATGTTCAATTTGATACAGATTTATTATACTTAGACGTTGCTAACAACCGTATCGGTATCAACAATTACGGCACCAGCCCAACTGATTTATACTTAGGTAACGTTACCGGTGATCAATCATTATTTTCGTCAAATTTTATAGTTGACGGAGTAACTACTACAGATACCCGCTGGACGATCAGCGGCGATACAGTACAAGTAGCTAGTGGTATATTATATCTAACGCCAAATCAAACTAGTAATCCAACTATTACATCCAATGGTGTTGGTAGTTCTAATATTAATATCACCGATCTGCTGATTGCTACAAAAACAATCAACGAGAACATTTATCTAACTCCAGACAATATTGGCATTGTACAAGTCAACGGTAATATGCAAGTTAGTGGAGTCAGCAGTTTAACGTATGTGACTGGAAATGTAACAGTCGATGGCAACTATATTGCAGGCAGTGTAATTAATTTTGGAGATGCAACAACAGACACCGTTGCATTTACGGCAGATGAAAATTCCGATTTGGTTCCTAAAATTACTAATACATATAGTATAGGATCTTCAAGCAAAAAATGGAATAACGTTTATGCCAAACAATTAAACGGCACCAGCGTAAACACTACAGGTGCAATCTTAGACGGAATTACAATATCCGCAAATAGTATTTACAGTACAAATATTGCCAACGATGTTACTATCACATCTTTAGGAACAGGCAATGTGTTGTTTAATGGACTTGTGCCATTTTCAAACAACAATATCAACAATAACACTGTGGGCATCTACAATGCACCTTATTATTTGTTATCTACTAACGATGGATATATAAATTTTGCTGGAACTAACGGTATAGTTTTTCCAGTAGGGTCATCTGCACAGCGCAATACCGCAGTACTAGGTACTACTCGATATAACACAGATTTAGGATACTTAGAAATCTACAACGGCACTAGTTGGCAAAATTCCAACGGAAATATTCCACTAGCCACAGCCACAAATGTCAGCGATAACTCCATCATTTACGACCTTATACTAGGTTAAAAATACCAAACTGCTAAATACAATTACTGTAAGAATTGACCAAATTCTTACGATACTCAACAGCGAGGCCCGCTATGCAAGGTGGCTATATCCGTGAAATTCGGTGGTAAAGGAGAGGCAGATGGCCCTTGGTCGAATTAGCGGTCCGCTCTTAAAGTCGAATCTACTTCGTAATGGCGTAGACTTGGCATTTGAGACGAATCTATTGTACTTGGATGTTACAAATCGCCGCGTTGGTATTAATACCGGTACTCCTTCACACGATTTACAAGTTAATGGCACAGCTAGAGTAACCACATTAAATGTTACTGGTTCAAGTACTCTAGGCAACATTACATTTGGTACAAACTCAATTCAAAGCGCCAGTGGCCAGATTAACCTATCTGCAGGCGGCTCTAATCCAGTAGTCTATCAAGGTATATTACAAGTTGGTAATTTGCAATTAACTGCAAATACTTTAACCACACTATTACCTAATCAAAATATTAGTTTAACCACAACTGGCACAGGTGCAGTAGTTGTTAATAATAATTTAACAGTTACAGGTAATTTATATACTCAAGGCAATCTAACTGTTGATGGCACTGTTACCATTAAAGGTAATATTACAATTGGCGATCAAACTACTGACACGGTAGCGATTACTGCTGGAATTAACAGCGATCTGATTCCAGCTACAACAGCAACATACAACTTGGGCAGTTCAAGTTCCAACTTATATTGGAACACCATTTATGCTACAACAAGTTATTATGATACTATTAGTGTTGCAAATTTTCAAACTAGTAACTTAGTTTTTAGTTCAAATACTATTACAGATACCGTAAACAATGCAGACATTCAGTTTGCTACTACCGGTGTTGGCGGAATCATTATTGGTAATATAAAAGTTAATGCTAACAACATTACCAATACTGTTTCAAACGCAGTTACAACGTTTAATCAGACTACAGGAACTGCTAGCTTTACTGGATCCGTTGCCAGTGCTACAGCAGTGACATTTATAGGTAGTGTTGCGCTAACTACGCTTACAGTAACAAGTGCCCCAACAGGTGCAGGCATTGTTGTAGGACAAAGTATCAGCGGCGGCACAATACCAACAGGAACATATATTGTTGCTAACTTATCAGGAACTGGTACTAGCGCAAGTAGTGCTTGGTCACTTAGCAATTCATTCACACAAACTAGCACAACTGTTACAGCACAACTAGCAACATTAACTGTAACAGCCGTTACCGCAAGCCCAATTAATTCTGGCATGGTGTTAAGCGGCAGTGGAGTCACTGCCAATACCGTTATTATTAGTCAAAATACAGCAACGTCGGCCGCCATAGCAAGCCCAACATTTTCAAACGGTGGAGCACAAGGCTCTTATACATTTGTAGTAAGTTCAGGCGCTAGTATTGCTAAAAATCAATTTGTAAGCGGTACAGGAATTCCAAATAATACATTTGTAAATTCAGTTTCTGGCACATCTATCACGTTAAACAAAGCATTTACTACCCAAGCTAGCGGTACATATAATTTTTACACACCTGGCACACAAGGTACATACTATGTAAGTCCAGCACAAACAGCAAGTTCTACTGCTATAACTGGAACAGTAATTGGTTACGTTTATATTGGCGGAACCAACGGTGTTGTTATTCCAGCAGGGACAACATTACAGCGTCCAGGTAGCCCAACAACTGGAATGATTCGATTCAATACCGACTCTGCAAGTTTAGCTGTTGAAGTATATACTGGAAGCCAGTGGGCAGGTGTAGCGGGTGTGTCAGCAGGTATTACTGTTAATCAAGCTAGTGACTCAGCCGCACAATGGGCACTAACATTAGGATAAATTATGGCAACCACATTTAAAAACGTATTGAGTCCGGCCCTAGGAACTACACCAACAATAGTTTATACAGCGGCCAGTAACGTTCGAGTTACTGTTCTAGGAATCAGCCTGGCTAATTTGACAGCGGGATATCTTACAGCAAGCATTTATGTTACAGATCCAGCACCGTCAGGAACATTCACAGCAACACAAAGTACTTCAGTCAATCCAACAATACTCACTAATGTAAATACATTTAACAATATCAGTATTGGATCATCATTGAGCGGCACAGGAATTCCAGCAAACACAACGGTTTCATCGTTTGATGCAGTGGCAAAAACAATTACCATGAACAACTCAGCGACACAGACATTAACAGCAAATACCATAACATTTACTGCAACTGTTGCTGTTTCTAGTTATTATGCTAAAGATATAATTGTTCCTGCTAATCAAAGTTTACGTGTAATCAATGGCGGCGAACGACTAGTATTAGGATCGTCAAATAGTTTAGTGTTAGTAACAAATACTGCATCGAGCTGTGATGTTATTATTAGTTTAGTTGAAATCGTTTAAGGAATAAAATTATGAGCGGAAATAATTATGTAGGTGACGTTTCAACAGATTCGTTGCTAGGTCAAGGACAGGGAAGATTTTTTTACGGATTACGCCGAACCGACGACGGAACTTTGTATTTTGGCAAAGTTGATCAGTTGACCGGCACCGATGTTATTACGGTCAACGTTGCAGGCCCAAACGCAAACAATTTTGAAGATTTTGAATACGGTGTAGATTATTTTGACGGCCGTAGTGCTTTAGATCACTCTCGCCCTTATGCAAACCTATATTATGATCAGTATCGTTGGGATACCAAGAACATGTATTATTATATCAATTCGCAAGGCGAACTAGTTGCACGTATTAATCAAGCATACGTTTATAGTTAAGGAATAAAAATGGCAGAGTTTAAAATAAACAGATTACGTTATACATGGTCCGGGCCATGGGTATCAGGCACAATGTACGGAAAAGACTCCGTTGTACAATACAGCGGAAAAACTTATGCTTGTTTAATTGCGCATACGGCAAGCCTTACTTCATTTTATAATGATTTAAATTTTGTAACTCCGCAGGGAGCCTCGACTCCTTATTGGGCGATTATACTTGACGGTAAAACATTTAGAGGCCCATGGACAACTGGTCGTGTTTATAATACCAGTAACATAGCGTTATTTGGCGGTCAAGTTTATATTTGTATAACTCCGCATACAAGTACAGCATTTAATACAGATGTTGCTAACTGGGTACAATATTCACAATTTTCAAATTGGAATAACGCATGGTCTATCAATAGTGTTTATGGCTTAGGTGATATTGTCAAATATGGTGGTATTGTTTATCGTTGTACCGTTAATCACACGTCTGCTAGTACACTTGCGGCCGCGGCCGATCCAGAAACTTCAACGGGACTTGAAGCAGATTTATCTAAATGGACAGTGGTCAATAGTGGTATCGACTACAAAGGTATTTGGAATACAGTTAACGGCGTAGTGTATCCGGGCGGTACAGTAAGATATAAATTAAATGACATCGTTAAGTATGGTGCTAATCTATGGCAGTGTAGTGCTGGGCACAGTTCTACAGCAACATTCAATACATCGCGTTGGAATTTATGGATGCCTGGTCAAGAATATGTTAGTACATGGGCACTTACAAGCAGTTTTCAATTGGGCGATGTTGTAACTTATGGTGGTTACGAATATATCAGTAATATATCTAACAACATAGGCAATATTCCTTCTACTGATTCAATCAGCTGGACGCTATTTACAAAAAATTATAATCTACGAGGTGCATGGAATACATCTATAAGTTATCTAGTTGGTGATGTAGTACGTAAAAATGGTCGATTATACATTGCTACATTTGATAATAATAACTCTGATCCTTCTTCAGTTGGTACTCCAATACAATATACTGCGGCTGGTAGTAGTGGTACTACGGTTAAAGTAAGTACAACTACATCACTTAAACCAGGTATGATTATTATTGGAACTGGTTTTACATTGGGACAGACTATAGTTACTGTGGTTGACACCACTACCATAACATTGGATAGACCACCAAACGGGTCACCATCCGATAATCAAAGTCTATCTTTTAGCGGAGTTGGGGCCAACTGGCAGTTGATCAACTCTAATACTGAATGGTTAAATTTCTGGACATCCTTGGTTTCGGTAGCTTATAGTGTAGGCGATTTGGTAATTTGGCAAAATGCCACATACATGTGTATACAAAGTCATGCAAATGGCTCAGGCGGCGCAAAGCGTCCAGATTTAGATCTGCTTAATCAGTATTGGACAGTTTTCATTAGTCACGATAAAAAGAATGCTTTAAACACTCCGGGTGATATCGAAGCATACAGTGCCGGACAACCTACTGCTATTCCTATTGGCACAGATTCATTTGCTTTAAAAGCAGTTACTACTGCAAATAATACATTATCAACATGGTCGCAGATCATGAATATCAATAATGTGTTTTATGTAGCACCAAATGGTACTGACGGAGCCAGCAGTTTAGGCTGGGGCAAAACAATGGATCGTCCCTATAAGACTATTGCCTATGCTTGCCAAGTTGCGTCAGCAGGAACAACAAATTTAAATGCGTACAAAGCAATATATGGAAATAAAACATGGTTAACTACTGAAATGTATCAGTGGATGGTTTATCAAAAAACAAATGCCATTACACCATTTACTAACAGTTCTGTATTTGACCAAACTAGAGCAATTAACAATGCTGGATATGCTATTGATGCAGTATTGTATGACATAACTCGCGGCGGCAACAGTCAAACAGTACAAGCCGCGCTGGCATATTTTGCACAAGAAAGCACTACTACTTTTATCAGTTCAACAGTTCAAGGCGAAGTTCTTTTCACTATCGCGGCATTAAATCAATTATTATCTTTAATTGGAAATGTATTAGCTGATACAGATCCTGCACAAAGTTATCAAGTATTGAATAATACACCAGTGATCGGTCGAGTTACTAGATTAAGCAACGCAACAACAACAGGCGTCCCAGTTTTCCCGGCACTTACTAACATTGAAATAACTGCTAGTACAGCAATTACAACACTGTTTGGATATATTACCACAGCATTAACTAACGTAACTACTATTGGTTTGCCAGCACCGTATGCAGGCGCAACAATTACAATTAATGTAAAAACGGGAACATATAACGAAATATTGCCAATTTCTGTTCCTGCCAACTGTGCAATCAACGGCGATGAATTACGTGGTACTGTGGTACAACCAGCAACTAGATTGATCTTAACAATTACAACTGCAAATCCATCAACAAATTTATTTGCAGTTACCAGTACAGCTGGATTGACTGCCAATATGCCGTTTATGTTAACAGCCGCAGTAGGCGGATTAACTGCTGGCACTGTTTATTATGTTGTAGGATCTTCTATCACATCAACACAATTTGGAGTTAGTACACTAAGCGGCGGATCATTACAAGGATTAACGCTTGCAACAAGTGTTTCAATAACTGCTTATGCCGGCGATTGTTTAAAAAACATGTTCTTACTACGTAATGGTAGCGGTCTACGTAACATGACACTGAACGGTTTGTTAGGAACTTTAGGCCCAATCAATTCATTCTTGACAGCTCGTCCAACTGGCGGTGCTTATGCAAGTCTTGATCCGGGCAATGGTACTAACGATACCAGCGTTTGGATTATCAAACGCAGTCCATATGTTCAAAACGTAACCACATTTGGTTATGGCTGTGTAGGTTTAAAGATCGACGGAACACTACACAACGGTGGTAACAAATCTATTGTGTGTAATGACTTTACACAAGTGTTGGGCGACGGAGTAGGTATTTGGGTAACTGGCCCTAGTTCAGTTTGCGAAGCGGTTAGTGTGTTTGCTTATTACGGTTACGCTGGATATCTAGCAGAAAATGGTGGACGACTACGTGCAACCAATGGTAATACTAGTTATGGTACATACGGATGTATTGCTGAAGGATACGATATTACAGAAGCTCCTGTTACAGGAATTGTGTTTAATCAAAGTAGCCAAGTGCAAGCTCAAGTGGCAACATCATTAGGAGCCTCGGCCCAGTTGATTAGAATGGCATATTCCAATGCTGGCAATGCTTACTATACAACTACAACTAATTTATTGGGATATAGTAATAATTTTCAAGGAGCATCTTGGACTCCTACCAATCTAACATTGACAAAAAATGCAATTAGTCCAATAAGTGGATTAACAGATGCATGGTTATTATCATCAACAGCTGGCACTGGAATTATTACTCAGGCAGTCCCTATTCCGGCGGCCGGAGCAGTATATACAAATATTGCAGGTGTAGGCGGATCGGGAACTGCCGCAACATTTAACATTACAGTTACAGCTACCACTTATGTTGTTACTGTCAACAACGGCGGTTCTGGATATATTGGTAACGATCAAATTACTATTTCTGGAGCACTGTTAGGCGGTACTAGTCCTGCAAATAACTGTACAGTAACAGTATTTTCATTGAGCGGTGCATCAATCGCAACCGTAACATTGCCAGGCGCTGGCTCAATTGGCAACACAGTTCCGGTTGGTAGTGCATTGAAATACACAACTAGTATGTATGTTAAACAAAGCACAGCACCAAGTTGCGATTTGTTAGTTACATTTAGTGGTTCAACAACAGTAACCAGCGGTGTAAATTTTAACTTTGGCACTGGCGCAATTACTACAACAGCGTTGGGTAGCGGAACAATAACAGCACCTGCACTATCAGGCAAAGTTACTTTGACCAATGGCTGGTATAGATTATATTTTTCAACAGCAGATTCAACTGGATTGAATACAACAGCAACCGTGGTATTTTATCCTTCAAGCAGTGCAACAACTGGCGGAACTTATGTTTATGGTGGACAATATGAAATTGCTGGCACTGTTACTCCTGCCGCTCCATCGTTTTATCTTGATGTTGCTGGCACAACAAAATATACAGCATACGCCAACTTTACTATCACAGGTGCTGGTACAGGCGCATTGGCAATCGGTGACGAGTCAAGATCAAATTCTATATTTGAAACTCGTGTAACCAGCGGAGGTACTGGATATCAAACAGCCAGTAATAATGCTCAGGCTGGTACAAATCAACAAATTACTATTGCACAATCTGATACATTACTGTTATCTAACTATGTTGGTATGCGTTTGTTTATCAACAGCGGTACAGGTGCAGGGCAGTACGGTTATATTGCATATTACGATAGCACTGGTAAAGTTGCTCAAATAGCTAAAGAATCTTTTACTCCTATTGAGATTACCACAACGGATACAACCACGCTTACAATCAATCCGCAAGCTTCAATAGCACCGCTATACATTGGCCAAGCAGTGCAATTTATTCCAACTTATTATAATACAACAGTTACTACAATTGGTATTACACAGATGACATTAATAAGTGTATCTGGAGGAACTACCAATGCTATATTTGTAAACAGTGTTGCTGGGCTGTCTGTAAACATGCCAGTAACATTTACCACACAAGATACTCAGTTGCTGAGTACACTAACTGCTGGATTTGTCTACTATATTTCATCGATAGACACAGTTGCAAACAGTTTTAGAATCACCAACGCAATTTACAGTGCAGTAGATTGGTTATTAACCACTGCTGTTCCAAATATTGGATTCACTACTTACATAAACTTTCCATCATATACAAATTATTTGCAAGGTTTAACAGCAAATATGGTTGTTAATTTTCCAATCACGTTTACTGGGACCAGTGTTGGCGGTTTAACAGTAGGAACTACTTACTATATCAATGATGTAGTAGACGGTTCAAACTTTACAGTATCGGCATCGCTTGCTACAGTAACAGTAACAGCCGCAAGTAGCTCTACAAATGCACTAACAGTGGCTAGTGTTTCATCGTTATCGGCATTGAATCCAATTGTGTTTACCAATACAAGTACGACGGGTATTGCGGCAAAACAAAAATACTATATTAGTAAAATTGTGGATGCAACCAATTTCCAAATTTCCACAGCATTGACATCAGTCACCGTAACCTCAGTATCTAGTCCGGGCACTGGTAACTTGTTTACTTGTACTTCAACTGCTGGGTTTGGCGGAGCTCCGTACTATCAACCAATCATATTTGTAGGCAACACATTCGGCGGAGTAGTGGCTGAAACTGTGTACTACATCCTAAGCGTTGCCGGTGATGGTGTTTCATTCACAATCAGTAGCACTCCAGGAGGAGGTGCATTTGGTTCCGGGCCAGCAACAGGTACAATGACTGCTAAGACATGTTTGACTACTAACTTAAAAACACTAACAACTGTGGCCAGTATGAGTGCTACCGGTACTACAACATCAACTAGAACCAAATTTACAGCAGGTTATAGTAATATTAACGGCACATTCTCAACATCGTTGTTTAGTACAGTGGTGCAGGGAACAACCTACTATGTCAACACAATTACAGCTACTGGATTTACAGTGGCTACTACACCGTCTAATGTGGGTGTTACGGTATTTCCCCAAAGTGCAGGCACCGGTTCGATGAACGTGGTAGCATCTGGATGGGATCATCAAAATCCAGCAACCCCTATTGCTACAGTATTAGATTCGTCTTCAGTATACTACATAGAACCAAGAACAATTTACACTGCTCCAAATTTTACTCAAACAGCGGCTGTGTCAACAATATCGTTGGCTCCAGGCACCAGTTACACATCCATGACATATGGTAACAATTATTGGATTGCTTTCCCCAACGGTAATGCCACAGCGGCAGGATCAGCAGACGGATTGACATGGACCAATATTACTTTACCTTTTACTGCCACTTGGACAGGTGTTGCATATGGTAACGGTTATTATGTCGGTGTTGCATCAGGTACTGCCAATGCTGTGAGATCTGTTTCAGGATTGGGTTGGAGAACTATATCGTTGGGAACTACAGCCAATTGGCTCGGTGTTACCTACGGCAATGGAATATTTGTTGTTATTGCTACGGATAACACTGCCACAGCATATTCAACAAACTTTGGCGCAACGTGGTCAGCAGGAGCACTTCCTGGAAAAACCACATTTGCCGCAACAGGCAATGCGCAACTTAGCACAACACAAAAACAATTTGGGGCAACTTCACTATACTTAGACGGGTCTGCCAATACCTTTGTAACCAGTGCTTCAAATGCAAATTATAATTTTGGTACTGGCGACTTTACCATTGAATGTTGGATTTATGTATCGGCAATCGGCGTGGCCCAAAGCGTTTTTGACATGCGTGGCGGCACCACAGATATTTCGGTACTGGCAGAAATCAGTGCCGCTGGATTGTTTAGAATGTATGTGAACGGCTCGTATGTAATCACTGGCAACACAACTATCAGTGCAACCACATGGACACATGTGGCAGTTTCAAGAGCCAGCGGCACAACAACACTGTATGTGGGCGGAGTTGCACAATCGACAACCTACAGCGACAGCAACACTTATGCGGCAAGACCAATTGTTATTGGAGCATATTTTAACGGTACTGCAAGATTTACTGGTTACATTGATGAATTTAGAGTCACCAAAGGATCCAGTAGATACAACGGCACATTCACACCAGCTGGATCTGCATTTATAAACGATGCAAACGCCACGGCACTGTTGCATTTTGATGGAGCCAACACCAGTACAACAATGTCCAATGCTATTCCAGCGGGCACTTATACAGCAATGACATTTGGTAACGGACGCTTTGTGGCAATTACCACAGGCGGCACAGCGGCCGCATACAGTACCAATGGCGTTACATGGACAGCAAGCACTTTACCATCCAGTACAACTTGGACCAGTGTTACATTTGGCCAAGGTATGTTTGTCGCAGTGTCCAACACATCATCGGTATCAGCTTACAGTCCGGACGGTGCAACTTGGTATTCAGGAAATATGGCCATATTTGCAGACAAAGTCAGCTATGGCCAGGGCGTATTCGTTGCATTATCATCAGCAGGCGCAAGTGGTTGGACCAGTGAAGATGGTTCTAATTGGATATCCCAAACAGTTACCAATGACGGATACGGTGCCATTGCATTTGGTTTCTACTCCAATAACACAGGCGGCGTAATTTCTTACATTGGTCGATTTGCAACATTATCCGGTACAAACATCGGAAGTGGATTTGCGGCAGGTTGTAGAACAAAATCAAGAGCAATTATTACATCCGGTGTTATTACACAGATCAATACTTGGGAACCGGGTTCTGGATATATCAACACACCTACTGTAACATTTACAGATCCCAACGTAACAAGTCTTGCTACAATTGTGCCACGTGTGGGCAGTGGTACATTGTCTAGCCCAACATTTGTTAACAAAGGATCTGGGTATAACACTACCTCGACAGCAATTCAGCTGAACGGTAATGGGTATGCAGATTCATTTCAATCAGGACTTACAATTATTTTAAACAACTTGTCTAGATTACCATTACCAGGCGACAACTTGGTAATTACTGGAGTGAATCAAGTTTATAAAGTAACCAATGCGACGGCTATATTTGGTACAACAGCACCTAACATCCAAGCCAACGTGGCGATATCTCCGGGCATGACAACGGCTCTCAGCCCTGCGAACAATACTACTATCAGTATTAGACAGAAATACAGTCAAGTGCGTTTAACAGGACACGACTTTTTAAATATCGGTTACGGAAATGTGATCCAGTCAAATTATCCCGGCGTTCCTCCTGTAACATCGTTGAAACCGGAGCAACAGATAATCGAAACCAACTATGGTAAGGTGTTTTATGCCAGTACTGACCAGGATGGAAACTTCAAGGTTGGCAGTTTGTTTGGAGTTCAACAGGCTACTGGTATTGTAACATTAAGTGCCAGTCAGTTTGGATTGACAGGTTTGAATACATTGAGTTTGGGTGGAATTGCAGTTGGTGGATCCAGTGTCATTGTTAGTCAGTTCAGCACTGATGGCAACTTTGTTGCCAACAGCGACAACGTTATACCAACACAAAAAGCCATTAAAACTTACTTGACTAGTCGTTTGAGTCAGGGCGGTTCAAACACACAAACTGGACAATTAGTAGCGGGTAGTGTATTGGTAGGCGGCCCAAACAAAATTTCGTCAACAATACCAAACGGACAAGTTGGATCTGTTGTCAAGATGACCAGCAAGATAAACTTCAGTGGTGCAACAACGGGTATTGACGGTAATATGCCAGCTTTCTTCTACTTTATGAATCAATCGTCGAAGAAATCTTGAAATTAACAACTAAGAATTAAAAAATCGTATTAAGATAAATATTATCAGAGGAACATAAAATGGCAGAATTTAAACTAGGTAGAATTAAGTTTGTATATCAAGGTGCTTGGGGAACAGGTACGTCATATGTGGTTGACGACGTTGTTTCAGTAGGCGGCAAAACTTATATTTGTGTGGTTACGCACACAGCATCTGCGGCGTTTGCAACAGATTTAAACT
>Ga0136642_1000587_pt1 | contig 18151 bp, 18 predicted proteins | sample LowCatLa1302831Y_FD_115313 | JGI IMG/M metagenome (GOLD analysis project Ga0136642, IMG submission 115313) | Freshwater microbial communities from Lower Cathedral Lake, Yosemite National Park, California, USA - 13028-31Y | ecosystem: Environmental > Aquatic > Freshwater > Lake ... | reverse complement strand
GGGAATCGAATAGGACTTGATTTGGCTAAATGAAAACCAGTTCCAACTAAATCTGTGAGCGTGCGGATGATGAAGAAATGCCAAACCGTCGAAGACCCACAACAAACCAAGTTCGGTGACTGTCATGATGATTTGTGCTTTTGCGGTGAATTTAATTCCGTAAGCAATGATTCCTACCATAAATACGAAAATACCCGCCCCCACCAATGTTGTGTAATGAACGTTACTAATTATTTTGTCATCGTTAGTGAAGAGTGAAAGCAAACTCGTTGACGCCGGTACGGTTGAGACCAAACCAAAAATAATAGATGCGGTGACCAAGGACCAACCTGCGAGGTAACCCAATATTGGGTGAAGTGCGTTGCGCACCCAGATATATGTCGCGCCTGCATTTTGTCTGATCTTGCCCATGTAATGGAATGCGATGACAACACCAAACATTGCAATTCCTGAATACAAAAGTTCGCCAGGTCCATAGAGCCCGACTGTGATTGCGAGCGTTACCGTGGTTGCCGCTATTGAATACGCAGGAGCTGAACCCGCAATTCCCATAATGGTAGATTCAAAAAGTCCAAGTACATTGGAAGCCAATTTTTGATCTTGGTTTGATTGTTTACCTTGGTTATTCGCCATCATTGAACCTCCGAGGTGGAGAGGGCATCAGAAGATGCGTGGTCAGTTGCAGGCAATAAGTTAGCACCTGGACCCAGAATATGTAGGATTTACTGAGACAATTTTTTGTTCCAGAAATACGGCGCAGGCGGAAGTCCGATCTGGGTCACGAGTTGCCGAGGCACGAAATCGGCACGAGTCTCTCAAAATGCTATTCTTGGAGCGTGCGAAAGTCCTATGTGGTGATAGTTGTTGGCTTGCTTACCGCCATTGGTGCGTCTGTTTCGACTGCGGCCGACGTCGTTGATGAGCAATACAAATATTATCAAAATCCATCTCCAGATCGAGTTGGCGTGACGATTGGCGCAGGTATGGAATCGTTTTTCTATGAGCGCTCACTCCTTTACAGCCCTTCGGTTGATAAAGAAAATCCCTTACAGGGAACTGGGTTTTGTTCAAGTTTGGAAGATATAAAATGCAGCACCGCAAAATTTTTACACTATTCTGCAATTCTTCCGCCATGTGCATCGCTGACGGAAGTTGATTGCATTGAAAGTGTTTATGCAGTAGTTCCTACCTCACCTGATCGCATTAAAGGTTTTTATCGCGAGTCACTGGACAAAGTGGCCAATCCATATAAGGCAGACCCCGAAAACGGCTTACCGCAGGGCTCAGTTGAAGGTGTTTGGGAGATTCCAAATGTTAAACATGGTGGCAATACTTCTGATTACGTTGCGATAGTTGCACGTGTTGGAGAGATTAGGCACCAGGGGACAAAATGGATCGCCGCGCCGCCGGGACAATTCACTGGCAACGGAAGTTTCGTTTCCGACAGACCTCTAGGCGACTTACGGGCCGCTATTTTTCCTACGAATTTGATCAAGGATTCAGGCTACAACCCAAAGTTTTCTCGTTTGGATCCACAGCCAACTCATAATTCACTCGGAACCGCCAGCGCGGGGCTTTCAACTGAAGGATGCGCCTCTGTAGGAGAAGGTATTTGTGCACTTAGGCAGCCATTTCCGCAAGATGTGAGATTTGGAATGGCCATAAGGTTGTCAAAAGTTATCAGTGGGTGGGTTCATGGTCGAATTAATTCACCAAACATCGACTATGAAGTCACTAGTTACGGATCGAGAATTGACATTCAAGGTGAGGCGATGAGAGTGCCGGTTGTGTCAGGCTACGCGAATCCAACTGACTTAAGTTTGAAAGATACTGATATGTCATCACCGGGGATCAAAGCGGGCGAAAGCATGGGTTGGGATTCCAACGCTCCCTTGGCTATGGACATGGTCAGGATATTTGGAAAAGCGCTGAAAGATACGGCACTAACGAATCCCTCGCAATGGAGTGCCTATAGCCTTCCAGAACGAGATATCGCAAGTGCCAATGAGTGCATTAAGTCTTCGCGAACCTTGGCTGGTTTGGTAACGACGAACTCCACAACTTATGCAGCTACCCCACCGATTTATAACGCATCGACAGGATCGCTAGACTACAAAGTTGCTTCCCTGCACTTCTTACCCGGCGGGAAAGTCTTTCAAGGAACTTATGATTTGTATATTGACTCAAAGGTTGCGCGCTGTATCTATAAGTTTAGTGACGCGCCAATTTCGGCGACAGTAAGCATTACATCATCTGATGGTGGGCAACAGAGCATTGCTTCAACAGTAGTCTCTGAAAAAAATGGTTGGCTTCACTTGAGTGCACGGAACTTTACCTTCTCATCACCAACTCTGAAGGTTAAGTTGACTCAAAAGGTAGCACTCCCTACACCAAACGCTACTTCAACAGCCAATAACCCTGCGCTTCCTGCAGAACCAATCGCGGCCGCTTCGCCATTGAGACCTGTAAAAACATCGACTCTTACATGCAGCAAAGGGAAGATAATCAAGAAGGTTACGGGTAATAATCCACGTTGCCCAATCGGATTTAAGAGAAAGTAATGTTTTTGGGGAAGACTGGCTACGCCCTAGTGTCTTGAAACTTTGACACTCACTTGGTCGAGTTTTAAGGAGCATTCTATTGGTATCTATCTTGAGCTTATCTAAAAATAAAAGACTTAGATGAAGCCCAGGGCGTGAGTAAAATACAGAAATCCTGTGGACAGAAAACGCTAAACACGAAAAAATTTTGCTTATTTGGTGGACCGTACTGGGATCGAACCAGTGACCCCCACAATGTCAATGTGGTGCTCTACCGCTGAGCCAACGATCCTTGCTTTACTACTGTTGAATTCTAACCTACCTCAATCATCCCGGCCATAGTCATCTTGGACTCGCTCGATATCATCCTCACCGAAGTAGGTTCCAGTTTGAACTTCAATGAATAGCATAGGGACTTTGCCAACATTTCCTATTCGATGTAGTTCACCGGCCTGGACCGTTACCGTGCTTCCAGATTCTAAAATCGTCTCAACGTCATTCACTACTACTTGAGCGGTTCCGTAAACGATGTACCAATGTTCACTGCGATGTTTGTGTCGCTGATAGGAGAGGCGCTTTCCTGGATCTACCCAGATCGCTTTTACTTTGTGAGTCGGAAGGTCTTGAAGAACTTCATATCTTCCCCAGGGACGATTTGGCCCATCGGTTACCTCGCTCATCCTCACCCTCCTCGCTAGTTCTTTCTCACTACTATTTCTTCGTCATTAATTATGGAGGTCGGAACGGGATTTGAACCCGTGTAGCAGGATTTGCAGTCCTGAGCCTCGCCTCTCGGCCATCCGACCATCTTTTCATTTTCTTTTACTTGTTACTTATTGCATGCGTTCACTTCCGTGAAATGCTGAGGTAACCGACTGAGAGCGGACGACCGGGTTCGAACCGGCGACCTGAACCTTGGCAAGGTTCCGCGCTACCAACTGCGCTACGTCCGCACACTCTTTGCAGAGGCCGCCCTTACGAGCAGAGGCGAAATCTACCGCACCAGACGGGGCACTTGCCAATCGTGGTTGCAGATTGGAATAGGTTAACGGCATGAGTGCACCTTGCGGCAGTGAGATGTTTTGGATGGGCGGTCGCTTGGCGACCAAGGCCACCGAAATTTCGCATGATCCCCTCGCTTTGGAATCGGACGGTTTCTGGGCCGTGCAGGTTAGCTATGAAGGTGCATGGACGCTAACAAAATTTGAAAATGTGGTCGATGAACAATTTCCTCAAACTTCTTGGGAAGGCATTACAGGGGAGTGGAGTTCTACCCTCAATGAAGCTGGTTATAGGAACCATGTATCAAAAGCTAGAGAATTAATTGCAGCTGGCAACTTTTACCAAGTAAACGCTTGTCGAGTTTTAAGTGCTCCTTGTAACGTCAATTTAGATGGACTTTTCTCAAAGGCTCTGGAAAATAATCCAGCACCATTCGCGGCGTTTTTGCGGACTTCCGATTTAGAAATTGCTTCGGCATCCCCGGAACTCTTTCTCTCTTTGCACTCCGATGACAGTGGCGTTCACGTTAAATCAAGTCCCATAAAAGGCACATCAGCAAATGGCGAATTTGGCGAGAAGGATAAATCCGAAAATGTCATGATTGTAGATCTCATTCGTAACGACATGAGTCAAATATGTAAAGAAGGTAGCATTGAAGTCTCTAGATTGCTGGGCATGGAAAAACACCCAGGCTTGTTCCATCTTGTATCCGATGTAGTTGGAAAACTAAGCAATGATTTTTCCTGGGGCAAATTTTCAGAGGCAATGCTTCCGGCGGGGTCTATCTCCGGAGCTCCGAAATCCTCGGCGGTAAAGTTTATCGCTGACAATGAAGGAGAACGCGGACCGTATTGTGGATTGCTTGGCTGGGTTGAGAAGCGTGGTAACAATATCTCAGGTCTTCTTTCTGTGGCCATTCGCACGTTTTGGAGAGAGAATGACACTATCTATTTTGGTACCGGCGCCGGCATTACTTGGGGAAGTGATCCAACTTCTGAATGGGAAGAGACCGAGCTCAAGGCAAATAGATTGATTGCAATTGCTCAGGGAGAGATTGGAAGGAGTGGGGAATGAATTATTTCTATTCCGCCAGCCCTGATGGTGAATTTCGTTTGCCGCCCGCAGGGCATCCGTGGCTTCGTGGTGATGGCTTATTTGAAACTATCAAAAGTGAAAATGGTGAACTCTTTTTTCTTGACCGACATATCAGTCGCCTCGCTTTTGCAGCACAGGAATTGAGATTCGAAGAGGCAGATTTTCCTTCACTCAGGCATGAGGCAGAACAACTTATGCAGCGCACCGCTGGTATCCCTCGAGGAAGATTTCGTATAACTTTATTTCCAGATGCGACATTCTTGATCTCACATGAGGAAGCACCGCTTCGTACATCCCCACAAAAACTTTATCTTTCACCTAAGCTCCGTTTTAGTGATGCGCCGCTGACGGGCAAGAAATCACTGTCATACGGAGAAGGCAGCTTCGGATTGAGATTAGCAAAAAGCTATGGATGTGATGATCTTCTTTATCTTAACGAGCGAGAAGAAGTAGTAGAAACAGGGCTTGCCAATATTCTTGTTGAGCATCGCGGGAACTTCACGACCCCATCTCTTGCATCTGGATGCCTTCCTGGAATCGTACGGGGAGTTTTATTGGATTGGTTTAAAGATGTGACGCAATCGGATATTACGTTCGAAGATATTGCATCGGCAAGTGGGCTGTATGTTCTTTCGAGTTTGAGAGAAATAGATCTGGTAACAGAGCTTCATACCGCAGCTGGGACCGTTCAGAAGTTCCAAATTTCGGCAGCGGCCGAAAAGCTTCGGGCCGATTACCTTATTAACTCTCGTTCACTCCCCAATTCTTGATAGATTTAACCCATGTCCCAAATCTCCGTAACGGTAAACGGCTCTAAAGAACTCGTAGATCCAGAGACTCGGCCAACCCATATTTTTACTACTATGGAAGATGTGGTTGTGTGTAAGGTCAATGGAGAGTTGCGCGATTTGTGGACGCAACTTCACGATGGTGATGTGATTGAGTCAGTCTCGATTTCCTCCGCGGAGGGAGTCGCAGTTCTGCGACATTCCACGGCCCACGTTCTCGCTCAAGCAGTCCAAGAAGTTTTCCCTGGGACCAAACTCGGAATCGGGCCTCCAATTACCGACGGTTTTTATTACGACTTTGACCCCGAGAAACCCTTCACACCTGATGACTTAGTAAAACTTGAATCTGCGATGCGCAAGATCATCAAAGCCGGCCAACGCTTTCGCAGGCGTGCAACGGATGAAGCTTCAGCTCTCACTGAACTGGCTCACGAACCTTTTAAGTGCGAATTAATCGGCCTCAAATCCGGCACTGATGAAGAGTCCAGTGTTGAAGTTGGTGGAGCTGAACTCACTATTTATGACAACTTGGGTCGCGATGGGCAACCAGTATGGAGTGATCTCTGCCGGGGTCCGCATCTACCGTCTACAAAATTGATTCCTGCATTTAAATTGATGAGAACTGCAGCTGCGTACTGGAGAGGTTCTGAAAAGAATCCGATGCTGCAAAGAATCTATGGAACTGCATGGCCGACACAAGAAGAACTCGATTCACATCTGGCGCTTCTCATTGAAGCTGAAAAACGCGATCACCGACGCCTGGGCGCTGAACTAGATTTATTTTCTTTTCCTGATGAAGTCGGAAGTGGGCTGGCAGTTTTCCATCCCAAGGGTGGAATTATTCGTCGGGCGATGGAAGATTATTCACGTCGCCGCCATGAAGAAGAAGGCTATGAGTTTGTCTATTCGCCTCATCTGACAAAAGCTGCACTGTTTGAAACATCTGGCCACCTGGATTGGTATTCAGAGGGAATGTACCCACCCATGGTGATGGATGAGGAGCTACATGCGGACGGAACAATTAAACGCGTGGGGCAGAAGTACTACATGAAGCCAATGAACTGCCCGTTCCATAATTTGATTTATAAGTCCAGCAGTCGCTCTTACCGCCAACTCCCTCTTCGCCTTTTCGAATTTGGAACTGTGTATCGCTATGAAAAATCCGGCGTTATCCACGGTTTAACCCGCGCTCGTGGTTTTACCCAAGATGATGCACATATTTATTGCACGAAAGAGCAGATGCCTGGAGAACTTGATTCACTTCTGACGTTCGTGCTTAATCTTTTGCGCGATTATGGCCTTGATGATTTCTATCTTGAACTCTCAACGCGAAATCCTGCCAAATCTGTCGGTGAAGATAAGGATTGGGAAGCGGCTACCGAAGCGCTGCGCCAAGCGGCGACAAAGCAGAAATTAGAACTTGTTTTAGATCCAGAGGGTGCTGCTTTCTATGGGCCAAAAATTTCAGTTCAAGCAAAAGATGCAATCGGACGCACCTGGCAAATGTCCACAATCCAAGTGGACTTTCAACTTCCGGCTCGTTTCGAGTTGGAATACCAATCAAGTGAAGGCTCTCGCCAACAACCGGTGATGATTCATCGCGCCTTATTTGGCTCGATTGAAAGATTCTTTGGAGTATTGACCGAGCATTACGCAGGCGCGTTCCCTCCCTGGTTGGCTCCCGTCCAAGTTCGTGGGATTCCTGTTGCTGATGCTTTTTTGCCGTACCTTCAAGAGATAGCCAAGCGCATGCGTAAAGAAGGTATCCGTGTTGATGTGGATAGCGCGGATGAGCGCATGCAAAAGAAAATTCGCAATGCTCAACTGGAAAAGATTCCATTTATGTTAATCGCCGGCGAAGAAGATCAGGCGGCGAATACGGTTTCATTCCGCTACCGTGACGGTGAACAAAAAAATGGTATTGCAATCAACGATGCGATTGCCGAAGTGTTGAGTGCTGTAAAAGAACGCAAACAGGTTTAAAGATGGCCGACCTCACCGGCGGGGCCGGAATGCCAGATAGTTGGTCGCGGCTATGGGCGCCTCATCGAATGAGCTATTTATCTGGTGAGAACAGGCCACTTCCAGGCAACGATGTTCCTTGTCCATTTTGTGCAGTTCCCGAGATGAATGATGAAGAAGGTTTGATTGTCTATCGCGGAAAAGAAGCGTTTGTTGTGATGAATCTCTATCCGTATAACGCTGGGCATCTTTTGATTTGTGCCTACCGGCATGTTGCCGATTTAACTGAACTCACTGAATCCGAACGTTACGAAATTCTCTCACTCACCGCCGGTGCAATGAGAACGCTGCGAAAAGTTTCACACGCCAGCGGATTTAATCTTGGAATGAATCAAGGCGCGGTATCCGGCGCTGGGGTAGCGGCGCACATTCACCAACATGTGGTCCCGCGCTGGGCAGGGGATGCGAACTTCATGCCAATTATCGGACAGACAAAAGTTTTGCCCGAACTCTTACAGGTTACTCGTGAAGCCTTAGCTAGCGGATGGGATAAGTCGGAGTAAATCTTTTATTTGGTCAAGACCCAGAGCACTTCCATTAATCCACGGCAAGGCAGGGAAAAGAAGACCATTTACAAAACCATCCTCGCCGGCTTCTTCCAAACGTTCGTGGTATTCCAGATGATACTCACCCACTAAATCCTTATGCTCTTGATCGCTCTCAATAGACACTGGGACTCCACTGGAGTAATCAATAATGAGTAGCGTTTCTAAATCAATGAGCGCCGTAGCCTTGCCATCATCTGAGTGCAGAACCAAATATCTGGTGGCTACTGGATCGAGAATTTTGGAGGCAATGGCAGTCATGTCGTCAAAATCTAAATCAGCTGTATCGGTTTCGCTGATAACCACTATTGAAGGAATATAAAGCTCACGCGCTAAATTCCAGGAATCGATATCTGCCCTGACAATTCCGTCCGCCGCGCTGACGATGAAGAGGGCGACGTCAGCTTCGTCCAAGGGGGCTGGGGAGAGGTCGAGGCGCGAGGCCAGTTGGTCAAAAGATTTGCCAACAATTGCCACAGAAATTAGGTCGCCCACAGGTAGGAAGCCTACGATGAGACTGATGCTTGCGAAGACTTTAAAGGTGCCTGTCACGCGGATAATTACTCCGGCCTGTCGAGGGCTTCTTCGCCTTGGATTAACAGCCAATGCTATGAGCGCAATCGGGGCTCTAGGGTCAGCGGCTAGTGCAATCTATTTTTATTCTCATGGAAAGTTTTTTGTCGGAACACTTGTCACGACTCTTTTTATCTTGAGCGATCTTTTCGATGGCACAATGGCCAGGCTCTCCGGTGGCGGCTCAAAGTGGGGAGCACTTTTGGATTCAACCCTTGATCGCATAACAGATTCTGCGATTCTAGGGTCGGTTGCCTATTACCTTGCGCAGCAGAACGACCGCCTTGTCCCAGTCGTATTAACGGCCCTTGTTTGCGGCGGACTCGTTTCATACATAAAAGCCAGAGCTGAATCTTTGGATATCGAATGTAACGGTGGTCTTGCTGAACGGACCGAGAGGTTAGTCATTTCTTTTCTTGCAATTGGTTTAGCAGGATTATCCCTTCCTTACGCCTTGGCGATAGGAATGTGGATTTTAGCCCTTGCAAGTCTTTACACGACGTGGGAACGAATGCGAATTGTTTACAGGGCTTCGCAGTGAAAACAATCATCTATTGGGGCTATGCAACTGCCTGGTTTCTAGTTAGACATATGCCAGAAAAATTAGCGTACGGATTAGCAAGATTTACTGCCGATCAGATATACAGAAAGAACGGCAAACAGATAGAGCGACTTCGCTCGAACTATGCTCGGGTGCATCCTGAATTTAATCAACCGCAGTTGGAGCTGCTGGTTAAAGAAGGGATGCGTTCTTATTTGCGTTATTGGTGCGACACATTTCGTCTACCAAGCTGGAACAAAGAAAAAATCAAACGTGACGTTATAACGGAGAATGCGAACTTTCTTACAGACCCGGTTGATGCTGGAAGAGGTTGTATCGTCTCTTTGCCGCATGCCGGAAATTGGGACCATGCGGGAGCATACTTTTGCTCTCTCGGTTATAAGGTTGTGACAGTTGCTGAACACTTAGAGCCAGAAAAGCTATTCCGTAAATTTTTGGAATACCGAGAAACTATTGGAATGGAAGTCTTGGACGCTAGCGCACGTTCGCTAGCAACACTTTCTCAAAGACTTCGCGCTGGGGGATTGGTTGCACTGGTTGCTGATCGTGATTTGTCGAAGTCTGGCGTGAATGTGGATTTCTTTGGCTTTCCATCGCGAATGCCTGTAGGACCTGCTGCACTGGCACTGCAAACTGGAGCACCACTTGTGACTGCATTTGTCTCATACGAACCGGATAAAATTAGAATTGTTTTTCAAAAACCAATTGCAACTCCCGCGGAAGGTACGCAGACCGAGAAGATGGCACATATGATTCAGGAGTGTGCTGATCGATTTGCTGCGCATATTTTTGATCGAACTGCTGATTGGCACATGTTGCAACGCATTTGGATAGATGGCGATTTCGCCGAACGCACATGAATAGAAAATTAAAGATTGGCATGGTTTGCCCGTATGGATGGGATACGCCAGGTGGCGTTCAAATCCATATGAAAGAACTTGCGGAATTCCTTATCCATGAAGGACACGAAGTATCCCTACTAGCTCCGGTGAGCGATGAAAATAGCGTTCTGGAACCTTGGGTTGTTCCTGCTGGGCGACCAGTTCCTATTCCATTCAACGGGGCCGTAGCACGAATTCTCTTTGGGCCGATTGCTACTTCGCGAGTGAGGCAATGGATATCTACTGGAGAATTTGATGTGCTTCACATTCACGAGCCGGCTATTCCTTCACTGTCATTACTTGCATGTGTAGCGGGAGATGGCCCCATGGTTGCAACATTTCATGCATCTGCGCCAAAACAGAAAGCTATTTTCGCTATTGGGCCAATCCTTGAACCTGTTCTTGAAAAATTGAACGCTCGAATCGCTGTAAGTGAGATGGCTCGCCACACTCTCAAAGTGCATTTTGAAACAGAGGCTGTCGTCATTCCAAACGGCATTGACACAAACAAGTATGCACACGGGCACAGAAACGATGATTGGTATCGCCCTCACACAATCGGCTTCCTTGGCCGCTTTGATGAACAGCGCAAGGGGCTCTCAGTCTTGTTGGAAGCACTTCCTGAAATTGCCAGAACTATTCCAGATGTAAGAATTCTGGTTGCAGGTCCGGGAGATGAACAAAGCGTCCTGAAAGGTTTGGACACGTCCACCACCAGTCGAATTCACTTTCTGGGCCGACTCACAGAAGAGCAAAAAGCAGATTTCTTTAGATCAATTGATCTATACGTTGCTCCAAATATCCGAGGTGAATCTTTTGGAATCATCCTGGCAGAAGCCATGGCAGGAGGAGCGCCAATCCTTGCAAGTGATATTCAAGCCTTCAGAGATCTTTTGCAGGATGGTAAATATGGGGCTCTTTTTCAGAATGAATCGTCAAGAGACTTAGCGAAGAAATGTATTGAATTACTCTCGAACGCCGAGCAAAGAGAGCGCCTTTCAAGCAGTGGCTTTGAGCATGCTCTTACTTTTGACTGGAAGAGCGTAGCTTCTCAAATTTTGGATGTGTATGAAGTTGCTATAGCCGGTGGAACTGGTGTCACACTCGCCTCAGAGAATCGTGGATGGAGACGGCTTCGAAATGAGTAACACTTTGCTAGTAATAATCCTGGTGGTTTTGATCCTTGCCTGGTATCTCTCGTTCTCGGCAACTCGATTAGACCGCTGTCACCACCGAGTGGAAACTAGTTGGGAGCATCTTGACGCCCTTTTGCAGCGCCGTGCAGCTCTGGCCCTAGAAATCGCTCGTCATAGTGATATCGATGCAGCGACTGAAATTATTCTTACTTCATCGGCTTATCAAAGCCGTGAAGCAAATATTGGAGAACGCGAAGACGCGGAAACATCGCTATCTGAGTCGTTAAAGTTTTTGCACGAGAGTGCGAAAAACGGGGAACTCACCATTGCGGTCAAACTCATCGATGAACTTGCCACTCTAACTGACAAAATACGCACCGCAATTTCTATCCATTTAGAAGCAATCAATTCTGTGAAAAACTTACGGCAGAAATTGGTTTTTCGCTTTTTTCACCTAGCTGGGAGAGCCAAGTGGCCAGAAAAATATCATTTCGAAGATGATGAGTTATAGGTGAATAAAAAGATATTGGCAATTGCTTCACTCGGAGTTTTCCTTGTGAGCCTAGCTGGGTGCACTTCTATTGGGTCAGTTGTTAAGAATGTTACCGGCGTAAGCAAACCCACAAATGTGCTCACGGGACTTGAGGGAAGCAATGGATCTGTTTTGGCAGTGAAGATTGATGACACCGCGGATGCCCATCCGCAGATTGGATTGTCCAGCGCCGACGTTATTTACATCGAACAAGTTGAAGGTGGGCTCACAAGACTTGCAACGATTTTCAGCACTCCAGAGCGGCTACCGTCATTCATTGGGCCCGTACGAAGTGCCCGTATTAGTGACATCGATATTCTTGCGCAATACGGCCGCGTAGCGTTTGCATTTAGCGGCGCACAAACAAAATTATTTCCAGTCATAAATGCAGCGAATCTGGAAAACTTAGGGGCAGAACGTGAACCAGCAAATTTGTATTCACGAGATTTGACCAGAAATGAACCAACAAATTTAATTCTGCACCCCCAATTACTCTTGGATAAGGCAAGGAGTGAAGGTAAAACAATATCTACGGCTCGATCAGTTGGTTGGAAGTTTGGTTCACTACCCGCCGGGGGTCGCCCTATCGCCTCCTTCAGTTTACGATGGCCCGCATCGAGATATTCTGGGATGTGGTCGACAGATCAAAAAAGATGGTTGCTCTCATTTCTTGGTACGCCAGATTTAGATTCCGATGGAGTGCAACTAGGGTCGCCAACATTTATCATTCAAAAAGTTTCAATTACTCCCTCGGAGTATCACGACAAAGTTGGCGGTGTAACTCCATTCAGCAACACTGTGGGATCTGGTAGTGCCTATTTGCTACGTGATGGGAGAGCATTTCCAATTTTTTGGAACAGGGCAACTGCAGAGAAACCAACTACGTGGACACTCAAAGATGGAACAAACGCGAATTTTGTCAAAGGCCAGATTTGGATAGCCCTGACCGATAATGAGCCTATTTTCACCTTTCCTGTGGCGAACATCGCATCACCCGCACCTTCAAAGACGCGTTAAAACTCAAGTAAGATTCTTTCTAGTCTGGAGGAAATATGAGCAACGAGCTGAACAACGGTAAGAAGCAAGTTGGTACTGCCCGCGTTAAACGTGGAATGGCCGAAATGCTCAAGGGCGGCGTCATCATGGATGTTGTGAACGTTGAACAAGCAAAGATTGCCGAAGATGCAGGTGCTGTTGCTGTAATGGCACTTGAACGAGTCCCTGCCGATATTCGCGCGCAAGGCGGAGTTGCTCGCATGTCAGACCCAGACATGATTCAAGCAATTCAAGCTGCGGTTTCAATTCCCGTTATGGCCAAAGCTCGTATCGGACATTTTGTTGAAGCACAGGTACTCCAAAGCCTCGGCGTTGATTACATCGATGAATCAGAAGTTTTGACTCCTGCAGATTATGCAAACCATATTGATAAGTGGAATTTCACTGTGCCCTTTGTTTGTGGATCTACAAATCTTGGGGAAGCACTTCGCCGTATCAATGAAGGCGCGGCCATGATTCGCTCTAAAGGTGAAGCAGGTACAGGAGATGTATCCAACGCTACAACTCACATGCGCCAAATCAATCAAGAGATTAGACGCCTCTCAAGTCTTCGTGAGGATGAGTTATACGTTGCCGCAAAGGAATTGCAAGCGCCTTATGAACTAGTCTGTGAAGTTGCGCGCGAAGGAAAGCTACCGGTTGTTCTTTTCACCGCCGGTGGAGTTGCTACTCCTGCAGATGCTGCAATGATGATGCAGCTTGGTGCTGATGGAGTGTTCATTGGTTCTGGAATTTTCAAGTCCGGCAACCCAGCACAACGTGCCGCTGCATGCGTAAAGGCAGTTACGTATTACACGGATGCGAAAGTAATTGCTGATGTGTCACGCGGTCTTGGAGAAGCCATGGTTGGCATCAATGTGGCTGACATCCCAGTTCCGCACCGTTTGGCAGAACGCGGCTGGTAATAGCGCAGTGAAGTTGGGAGTTCTGGCACTCCAAGGAGATGTGCGTGAACACATTGCGGCGCTAAATGAATGTGGAGCTGAGGCCCAACCCGTTCGCACCGCTTCAGAGATTCGTTCTATTGATGGACTTATTTTGCCGGGCGGGGAATCCACCACCATCGCAAAATTGGCGCGTAGTTTTGATTTATTTGACCTAATTTCTGGCCGTATCAAAGATGGATTACCAACATATGGTTCATGCGCCGGAATGATTCTTTTAGCCAACACACTTATCGATGGAGCAAAAGGTCAAGAGACCTTCGGTGGTCTGGATGTAAAAGTTCGGAGAAATGCTTTCGGGCGTCAGGTAGATTCTTTTGAGACTGATTTAAATTTCACTGGGATCGGATCTGTTCACGCCGTCTTCATTCGCGCCCCTTGGGTGGAGACTAGCGATCCTGGCGTTGAAGTCCTGGCATCGGTTGAAATTGATGGAACCTCCCACCCTGTTGCCGTACGGCAGAACCACATTTTGGCAACATCTTTTCATCCCGAATTGACAGGGGATAACCGGGTTCATAGATACTTTGTCACTGAGCTTCTTCGTGGAGTTTCCACGCATTCATAAAGTCAGACTGGGGTAGATAAGCATGTCAGGCCATTCCAAATGGGCGACGATCAAACACAAGAAGGCAATTCTTGATTCACGTCGCGCGAAAAGTTTTGCAAAATATATTAAGAATATTGAAGTAACTGCCCGTACAGGTGGAGCAGATCTTGGTGGCAACCCGGCTCTCTATGACGCAGTAACAAAAGCAAAGAAGAACTCAGTACCTGCTGACAATATTGAGCGAGCAATCAAAAGAGGTGCAGGACTTGAATCTGGGGGCGCCGAATACATCACCATTATGTATGAAGGTTACGGACCGGGTGGAGTCGCAATGATGATTGAATGTTTATCTGATAACCGCAATCGCGCGGCTTCAGAAGTTCGAGTAGCTGTCACTCGTAATGGCGGAAATATGGCTGACCCAGGATCCGTTGCATACATGTTCAATCGCAAGGGCGTCATCATTGTTTCAAAGGACGGCGGAGTTACAGAGGACAAGATTATGGAAGCCGCACTTGATGCTGGCCTCGAAGACGTCAATGATTTTGGCGATAATTTCCAAGTCGTATGTGAGTCTTCGGATTTAGTTGCCGTAAGAACAGCTTTGCAAACCTCCGGTATCGATTACGAGTCGGCGGACAGTTCGTTTTTGCCTTCCGTATCTGTTCCGCTCGATGCTGAGAATGCGAAGAAAGTATTTGAGCTAATTGATGCAATAGAAGATCTCGATGACGTGCAGAGTGTCTTCGCTAACTTTGACGTTTCTGATGAGGTAATGGCGAGCCTCGGGTAGTTCTTACCTTGCATCGATAGGCTTGTAACTATGAAGGTTTTAGGAGTGGACCCCGGTCTGACGCGTTGCGGGCTTGGCGTCGTTGAAAGTTCTGGACCACAGAAGTTGATCATGGTGGGTGTCGGAGTAATCCGAACCTCTGCTGATCTTCCTCTGGAAATGCGTTTACTTGAATTAGAGAGGCAGCTGATTGAGTGGATTGATCTTCATCAGCCAGATGTCATCGCAGTGGAACGCGTCTTCTCTCAATTAAACGTTCGTACTGCAATGGCAACAGGGCAAGCCGCTGGTGTGGCACTGCTAATCGCAGCTCGCCAAGGAATTCCTGTGATGATGCATACCCCTTCGGAAGTAAAAGCGGCCGTAACAGGTTCCGGTCGTGCCGATAAAAAACAAGTCGCAATGATGGTTAAGAAACTCCTGAATTTGGATGAAATCCCTAAGCCAGTTGATAGTACCGATGCCCTTGCATTAGCAATTTGCCATCATTGGAGGGGAGCGGGTAATTCTCGAATTGCAACCGCGCTTGCTGCGTCAAAAGTTTCTCGAGCGCGAAAACTAGTTACAAAATGATCGCCTCCCTTAGCGGCACGGTAAAAGCAACTTCACTCAATTCAGCTGTTATCGATGTTGGTGGTGTTGGGATTCTGGTCAATGTTTCACCGCGACTATCTGCTTCATTAACAGTGGGTCTTTCAGCTCACTTACACACAACCCTAATTGTTCGTGAAGATGCTCTTACGCTTTATGGGTTTGAAAGCGCTTCAGATCGTGAGCTTTTTGAAGTTCTTCAAACAGTGACTGGAATTGGACCTAAAGTCGCGCAATCAGCTCTTTCGGTATTCGATGCACCTGAAATAGTTTCGGCAATTGTTAACGAGAAGGCGTCGGCGCTGGAAAAGATTCCTGGCTTAGGCAAAAAAGGAGCACAGAGACTTATTCTTGAATTAAAGGAGAAAGTAAAAACCTTCTCTTCAGTCTCCGTTCAATCTACGACCCTCGGAGGCAACTGGCGTGAGCAAGTAAGTGAGGCGCTTCTCAATCTTGGATTTAATTCTCGCGATTCTGAAGACGCACTGGATTTTGTTTCTGCCCAATTTGGTAGCAAGTTAGGTGAAACAGATCTTTCGGTCTTATTGAAATATGCCCTTCAATCACGAGGGCGCAAATGAGGGAAGAGAACGATTCAATATTGAGCCCGGCGGCCGCTGAAGCTGAGCGCCTGCAAGAAATGGCGCTACGACCTAAATCTCTTGCCGATTTCACAGGCCAAACTCGCGTCTCCGATCAGATACAGCTTCTTCTTGACGCAGCTAAATCACGCAATCACCCCGCCGATCATATTTTGTTGTCAGGCCCACCAGGTTTAGGTAAGACAACACTTGCGATGATTATCGCTGCAGAAATGAAAGCACCTATTCGCATCACAAGCGGTCCAGCAATCACGCATGCAGGGGATTTAGCTTCTATACTCTCATCCCTAACAGAAGGAGAAATTCTTTTCCTCGATGAGATTCATAGAATGTCGCGTCCAGCCGAGGAGCTTCTTTATCTAGCGATGGAAGATTTTCGAGTGGATGTAATTGTAGGAAAGGGAGCGGGTGCAACTGCTATTCCGCTACAACTTCCACATTTCACTTTGATTGGCGCCACTACAAGAGCAGGTCTTCTTCCAAGTCCGCTCCGAGATCGATTCGGCTTCACGGCGCAATTGGATTTTTATGATGATGCATCTCTGTCTCGTATCGTCAAACGAAGTGCGCAACTTCTAGAAGTTTTCATAGAAAAAGATGCAGTAGATGAAATCGGTTCTCGTTCCCGCGGAACACCACGCGTGGCTAATCGACTCTTACGCCGTGTCCGCGACTTTGCACAGGTACGCGGTGATGGCCAAATCCGAATTAATGATGCTCGTGAAGCACTAGATATGTATGAAGTTGATGAAAGTGGACTCGATCGATTAGATCGATCGCTTTTAGATGTCCTTATTTCTCGCTTTGGAGGAGGCCCAGTAGGGCTCACCACTTTAGCAATGGCTATTGGAGAAGAAGCAGAAACAATTGAATCCCTTGCTGAACCTTTCTTGGTGCGAATGGGATTCTTGGCTCGAACCCCGAGGGGCCGAGTTGCGACGGAAATGGGCTGGAAACAGCTTGGATTGACGCCTCCCACCGATAAAGCCGCATCACTTGCCAGTCTTTTCGACACACCGACCAATGACGCCTAGACTCCGGTCTCATGTCTGCGAATATTTCTAAAGCCACCCAGAAGCAATCTCGCCCAGCGCGCACCATTGCCATTCTGACCCTTGTCCTCATCGGGTTCTCAATTTTTGCTGGTCTTGCCAGTGCGACGAAAGTGAAACTCGGTCTTGATTTGCGCGGAGGAACAAGCGTCACGCTGACTCCTCGTGCAAGCGCCGGTGGAAAGATTACTTCCGCAGCGATTGATCAAGCAGTATCTATTATTCGCCAGCGCGTTAATTCTCTTGGTGTCGCCGAATCAGAAGTTTCTGCGCAGGGAAGTGGAACAAACCGTCAAATCGTTATTTCCGTGCCAGGTGATACTGGTGATCGTATTGTTAATCTTGTTGGACAAACTGCAGAGCTACGTTTTCGTCAAGCTCTCGCATCTGGAGCAGGAAACGCTAAAACAACTGCTTCCAGCGGTGTGACAACCAAGAAAAATGCCGCGACTTATCCAAGTGGAGTCAATGCAGCACTTGATGCTCAGTTCGCAGCACTTGATTGTACAAATCCTAAGAATCGCCAAGGCGGAAGTGTCGATACGCCAAATGCTCCGCTTGTTACTTGTAGCCGTGATGGTGGTACAAAATATATTCTTGCTCCAGCAGAAGTATTAGGAAGCCAAGTAAGTAAGGCCGCTGCAGTACTTGATCAACAAGGTGGGGCAGGCTGGATGGTTTCATTGACGTTCAACGGCGACGGAACAAAGGCCTTTGGTGCGATGACAACTCGAATCACTGGACTTCCAGCTCCTGCCAATCAGGCAGCGATTGTTCTCGATGGATTGGTCGTGTCTTCGCCTCGAATTATTGAAGCGATTAATAGTGGAAGCGCTCAGATCACCGGAAATTTCACGCAGACAGATGCAACTGATCTCTCTAATGTT
>Ga0136642_1000586_pt1 | contig 18151 bp, 15 predicted proteins | sample LowCatLa1302831Y_FD_115313 | JGI IMG/M metagenome (GOLD analysis project Ga0136642, IMG submission 115313) | Freshwater microbial communities from Lower Cathedral Lake, Yosemite National Park, California, USA - 13028-31Y | ecosystem: Environmental > Aquatic > Freshwater > Lake ... | reverse complement strand
CCCAACATTTAAAGTGCATAACTCACTTTATTATTGTGTTGCAAATATGCCCGGAGCGGTCCCTGCTACATCGACCGCTGCGCTCTCTAATGCAACGTTGAAGTATTCACTCGCCCTTGCAAATAAGGGTTGGAAAGAAGCGTTGGCTGATGATCCTGGATTTGAAGCTGGACTAAATATCCACGATGGAAAGATTACTTATGCAGCAGTTGCAACTGGTCATAACTTGTAAATCAGGCAAATTTTACGATTGAGATAAGACCGATCAGAAAACAATAGATTGCAAATGGATAGAGGGTTCTTGTTTTAAACCAACGAACCAAGAAGTTCACCGAAAAATAAGTCGCGATAAATGAGATGGCGGCTCCTACAAACATTTGCGGGCGCATGTTGGCATATTGAGATGAGAGTGCTTCGGGAACTTTGTAAACTGCCGCAGCCAAAATAACGGGCAGCGCGGCGAGGAATGCGAAATCTGCGGCAACGGCATGGGAGAGCTTGCGTAATAGTCCAACAGAAGTCGTCACACCAAATCGGCTGATGCCGGCAAAGAGTGCGAGAGATTCACCAAGCCCCACAGTCACTGCTACACGGGGGGAGATGTGTTCGACAATTTCGTGGTTTGCAGTTCCATTGACAGGATCTTTTTTGCGACGCGACAGGCGTTCGGCGGAAAACAAGATTGCACCGTTGATCGTCAGGAAAATTGATGCTGCAAGAGGCTTTGCAAAGAGGACTCGCAAATCGTGCTCAAACACCAATCCAATTATTCCAACTGGAATAGTTGCAATCACGAGCAACCAGAAAACTCGACCAGCTTCACTTTTGCGGCTTTTAGCACTTCCAAGTCCAGCTGCGATGAGTTCAATCCAACGTTTACGAAAAACCCAGAAGAGAGCCAGCGCGCTAGCAAAGTGAAGAAAAACAGTAAAAGGCAAATAAGGCGATTCAGCGTTCGATGTGAATTTGCTCCACGAGCCACCGATCCAGGCGGGAAGAAGAACTGCATGGCCAAGGCTTGAAACCGGGAATAGCTCAGTAATGCCTTGGACAAATCCTGTCAGGATCGCTTGGAAGTAGGTGATTGTCATGAGGAAATCGTAGTCCTTAAAGTCGCATTACGCGCATGAGGAGTCGATTTGTTCCGACTGTGATGACGATGCCAAGAAAAATTCCAAAGACGATATCTGTTGGGTAGTGGACTCCTGCAGCAACTTTTGCAATTCCACAAATAATCGTTAGCCACATAATACCATTTCCAGCTTGGCGGTTCCGCAAATAGATAGCACTTGCTACCGCGGCCATGAGGGCGACATGAACTGAAGGGAAGCTGCTTCCAGTTGCATTGGAAATGATTTCGTGAATATTTGCATTCGAAGCGAATGGATGCGGGCGATCTCGAACTTGTGCGACCAATTTTGCAACAAGGGCAGTAAGGCCAACAGGAACTACAAGAATAAAGAATCCATCAATTACTAGGTGCTTAATGTAGGCACCGGTCTGGAAAGGCTTCACTTCCTTAAGTGAATTAAGGATGACCCACATGATTCCAAGTAGTGCGGTAGCGTAGACAAAATCCTGCGCGGCAATGCGCGTAATGAGCTGGTGGCCAACACCCCAGGTGTTGAGTGAATGGGCGAGTGAAGTATCAATCGAAGCCTTAAATATTGTGTGCATGAGCGTAATTCTTGCACGCACGCGCTCAGAAATCAGTTAACAAGGGCGTAACACGACCCGGGCAGACTGCGCTCATGAGTGAAGAAATTAGCCGCCAAGAGGACTTTGTCCTTCGTACCTTAGAAGAGCGCAATATCCGGTTTGTTCGTTTGTGGTTTACCGATGTGCTCGGGTTTCTTAAATCCGTTGCTATTGCGCCAGCCGAACTTGATAACGCATTTGCCGAAGGTATTGGCTTTGATGGATCTGCAATTGAAGGTTATGCCCGCCTCACTGAATCAGATATGTTGGCAAAACCAGATGCTGCAACATTTTCAGTACTTCCTTGGCGCACACAACTTCCTGGCGCTGCACGAATGATTTGCGACATTACGATGCCAGATGGAACTCCATCACCTTCAGATCCACGCAATGTTTTAAAGCGGGTTCTCAGCCATGCAGGAGCTATGGGCTACACCTGCTACACACATCCAGAAATGGAATTCTTCCTATTTAAGAACGCGCCAGAATCCGGGGTCGCACCGATTCCGGTAGATCAAGGTGGATATTTTGATCAAACACCAGCAACAGTAGGAAATGATTTCCGTCGCAATGCAATTACCATGCTTGAGGCGATGGGTGTATCTGTTGAATTCTCACACCATGAAGGTGCTCCTGGACAACAGGAGATTGATTTGCGATATGCCGACGCACTATCAACTGCCGATAACATCATGACATTTCGTCATGTCGTAAAAGAGGTTGCACTCGAACAAGGCATGCATGCATCATTTATGCCAAAGCCATTCACGCAGCATCCAGGCAGCGGCATGCATACTCACTTCTCACTCTTTCGAGATGAAGCAAATGCTTTCCACGAAGAAGGCGCACCGTTTTCACTTTCTCCGGTCGGTCGACAATTCATTGCAGGCATTATGAAACATGCCCGTGAATTTACGTTGATCACAAACCAGTGGGTTAATTCTTATAAGCGTATTCATGGCGGCGGAGAGGCACCAGCAGCTGTGACATGGGGCAGCAATTCACGAAGTGCGCTCGTTCGCATTCCTGCATACAAGCCACTGAAAGAGAACAGCACTCGTGTGGAAGTTCGTTCACCAGATTCAGCATGCAATCCTTATCTTGCGTTCGCGGTGATTCTTGCTGCGGGCCTTAAAGGCATTGAAGGAAAGTATGAGCTGACAGAATCTGATGGAAGCGTTGCGCTACCAGCCAACCTTGATGAAGCAATCGCAGCAATGGAATCAAGCGCACTTGTACGCGAGACCTTGGGCGAAGATGTCTTTGAATATGTATTGCGCAATAAGAAAGCTGAGTGGGAGGAATACCGCAAGCAGGTTTCGGCCTACGAGTTAGACCGATATTTGCCGATTCTCTAGTCCTAAATGCCCCAAAAAAACCCTGATAAACTTCAGGGATAATGAACTTTCCTAAGCAACAGCCATCGACCATGCCGGTGCATCGCTATGCCCCATTTATTCCAGTTGATCTAACTGATCGGACATGGCCAACAAAGCAAATCACCAAGGCGCCTCAATGGTGCTCGGTAGATCTTCGCGATGGAAACCAGGCGCTTATTGATCCTATGGATCCGCATCGCAAGCTCACGATGTTTAATCTTTTAGTAAAGATGGGTTACAAGGAAATCGAAGTGGGATTCCCATCGGCCTCACAGATGGATTTTGATTTTGTTCGCAAGATTATCGACGAGGGCCTAATCCCTGATGATGTCACGATTCAGGTTTTGACCCAGGCACGCGAATCTCTTATTCGCCGCACATATGAAGCAATAAAAGGCTCCAAGAGCGCGGTGGTGCATCTTTACAACAGCACATCGACATTACAACGGCGGGTTGTTTTTGGCCTCGACAAAGAAGGTATCAAAAAGATCGCGACCGATGGTGCGAAACTTTGCCTTGAATTGGTTGATACCATTCCAGGAACACTAGTGTCATTTGAATATTCACCAGAGTCATATACCGGCACCGAACTTGAGTACGCGTTGGAAGTGTGTAACGCGGTCAACGATATTTGGAAGCCAACTCCACAATGGAAGACCATTATGAATCTTCCGGCGACTGTGGAAATGGCAACGCCAAATGTTTATGCAGATTCGATTGAATGGATGCATCGCAATCTCAAATATCGCGATAGCGTCATTCTCTCTTTGCACCCACACAACGATCGTGGAACTGGTGTCGCGGCAGCCGAACTTGGCTACCTTGCTGGAGCCGATCGCATTGAAGGAACACTTTTTGGAAATGGTGAGCGAACTGGAAACGTTTGCCTTGTAACACTTGGACTAAATATGTTCAGCCAAGGCGTCGATCCACATATTGACTTCTCGGATATCGAAGAAGTTCGACGCACTGTTGAATATTGCAATCAACTTCGCGTTCCAGAGCGACATCCTTATGGTGGAGATCTTGTTTTCACTGCATTCTCAGGTTCACACCAGGATGCAATTAAAAAGGGTTTTGATCACCTAGAGCGTGATGCAAAAGCTGCTGGTAAGGATGTAAAAGATCAGACTTGGGCTGTTCCGTATCTTCCTATTGATCCACTTGATATCGGTCGCTCATATGAAGCAGTTATTCGCGTGAATTCGCAATCAGGTAAGGGCGGCGTTGCTTATTTGATGAAGACTGAACATCATCTTGACCTGCCACGACGTTTACAAATTGAATTTAGCCAAGTTGTGCAGGCAAAAACAGATGCTGACGGCGGGGAAGTATCACCTACCCAACTGTGGGAAATATTTGAAGATGAGTACCTTCCTTCTAAGACAAAACCTTGGGGTCAATACAAGTTGAAGTCACTGTCTCAAAGCGGTGAGATGGATGCTGATACACGTCTTCAAATTGAACTTTCAGATGCCAATGAGATCGTAAAACTTGCCGGTGTGGGTAATGGACCAATCGCTGCTTTCCTCAATATCTTAAATGAATATAGCCCTGACCTTGATGTTCGCGTTTTGGATTATTACGAGCACGCACTTTCTGCCGGTGGGGATGCAAAAGCTGCGGCATATCTGGAATGTGAAGTAGGCGGAAAGACTTTCTGGGGTGTAGGAATTGACCCTTCCACCACAACGGCATCACTCAAAGCCGTCGTGTCGGCCGTTAATAGAGGCTTAAGAGCGAAGACTCCCGCTACGGTCTGACCGTGGCCACATATCGCGATCAAGCAGTTGTCTTGCGCACCCAAAAGTTGGGCGAGGCAGATCGCATCATCACACTCTTTACCCGCGAGCACGGATTGATCAAAGCTGTTGCAAAAGGAGTTCGTCGCACGAAATCTCGTTGGGGCGCTCGATTAGAACCTACTTCCCACGTTGATCTTCAACTGTATACCGGCAAATCCCTTGATACCGTAACTCAAGCGGTGCAGATTGAACATTTTGGTGATCGACTTTCTGAGGATTATCAGAAGTGGACGATTGCAAGTGCAATTCTTGAAGCTGCTGAACGTTTCACGACGCACGAACACGAGCCTGCTTTACAGCAATACTTATTACTTGTTGGCGCTCTCAAGGCTTTGGCATATGAAACGTATGATTCATCACTGATTTTGGATGCATTCTTATTGCGATCTCTCGCCGTTGCAGGTTACGCACCTGCGTTACTTAATTGTTCGATCTGCGATTTACCCGGGCCACATCGATATTTTTCCCTTGTTGGTGGAGGTTCTGTTTGTGATACCTGCCGCCCATCAGCAGCTGCAACGCCCGCCCCAGAAACTCTTGCTTTGATGCAGCAATTACTTTCTAGTGATTGGGAGTTAGCGGTGGATTCGCAGTTGCGCCACCAGCGTGAAGCATCGGGTTTGATTGCCGCATATCTGCAATGGCATTTAGAGCGAGGGCTAAGAAGTTTGCCCTTGGTTGAGAGGACAATTGCTGAAAGAATTGCTACATGAAGGCGCCTAAGTTTCCTAAGGGAAGCGTTCCCCATCACGTAGCAGTAGTGATGGATGGAAACGGGCGTTGGGCGAAAAAGCGTGGCCTGCCACGGACTGCGGGCCATGAAGCAGGGGAAGCAGCGCTTTTCGATATGGTCGAAGGGGCTCTTGAAGTAGGAGTTAAAGAGTTAAGTGCGTATGCGTTTAGTACTGAAAATTGGAAGCGTAGCCCTGATGAAGTGAAATTTCTTATGGGATTTAATCGCGAAGTGATTCGCCGCCGCCGTAATGAAATGAACGACATGGGTGTGCGCATTCGTTGGGTTGGAAAAGAAAAGCGTTTGTGGAAAAGTGTCTTAGATGAACTATTAGAGGCAGAAGATCTCACAAAGAAGAATAAAAAATTTACTCTGAATATGTGCGTGAATTATGGCGGCCGCGCTGAAATCGTGGATGCGACAACAAAGATTGCTATGGATATCGCAAAAAGAAAAATCAAGCCCGATCAAATAAATGAAAAGCTATTTTCCAAGTACTTATACAACCCCGGGATGAGTGATGTTGATCTTTTCTTACGCTCTTCTGGTGAACAACGCACCAGCAACTTCTTGCCGTGGCAGAGCGTCTATGCAGAAATGGTTTTCATGGATGTTTTATGGCCCGATGTCACACGTAAGACGTTATGGGATGCAATTAAAATATATGGCGAACGAGACCGTAGGTTTGGTAAGGCCTGATCTCAAAACTTAAAGAAGAGTTACGACTCCGAACATAACAGCAACACCAGCCATCGTCGTCAACATGGTTACTCGGGATGGGTGATTGGAATGTGCCTCAGGCAAAATATGAGAAGTCGCGATGTAAATAATAATTCCCGAGAAAAAGGCTAAATAGATTGCTAGCCATGCTGGGGATGGATGAATTGAAGTACCAAGAGCCGCCCCACCAATTCGCGCAATCGCATCTAGTAGAAGAAGATAGGTGGCAGCTTTACTCCAGTGCCCGGTTTTTTTAAGCATCGCAACTGTATTGAGGCCATCGCTAAATGCGTGCACAAGAAGTGCAAAGAAGATTGCCAGGCCTAATTTCTTACTGACATGGAATGCAACACCAAGAGCGATGCCATCAAGAAAAACATGCACGGCCATCGCCAGTGCGCCAAAGCCACCAGCAATATTTCCATAGTGCGAATGATCGTGTTCGTAATCTGAATCAGCTGGTTCGTGCCCGCCAAAATATTCTTCAATAAAGTGAAGGGCGAGAAAGCCCGCGAGAAAAGCCAGGGATACACCTGCGATTTTTCCGTTGATCATCTTTGTGGCATCAGCGAAAACGGTAGGCAACAAATCAAAAGCGACAAGGCCGAGCAATAATCCAGCCGATAGCCCAAGGACGAGGTGAAAGCGATCCTTGGATTTGAGCGCAACAACTCCACCTATTGTGGTAGCTCCTACTGTGAGAGCGGCGAGGATGATTGCGAGCATGAAGTAAGTGTATCGGGCGTCTATAATTAGGGCTCTTGCGACCAGCAAGGAAGTAGCAGCCGACAGCCAGCCGGACAAAGGGGAATCACAATGGCCGCAGATCGTTTAGAAAATATCGTCCAACTCGCAAAGCGACGTGGATTTGTCTACCCATCATCTGAAATTTATGGCGGCTTACGCGCATCATGGGATTACGGCCCGCTCGGTGTTGAACTCAAAAATAACGTTAAGCGCCAATGGTGGAAGTACATGGTGCAAGGACGTGAAGATGTTGTCGGTTTAGATTCCTGTGTCATCTTGGCGCGCGAAGTATGGGCAGCTTCTGGCCATGTAGAAACATTTACTGACCCGCTTACTGAATGTACTGAATGCCACAAACGCTATCGCGCCGATCATTTAGAAGAGGCCTACGAAACAAAGCATAGCAAAGTACCAGCATCGATGGATGAAGTAAATTGTCCAAACTGCGGCAACAAAGGAAAGTTCACACAACCAAAGCAATTCTCTGGGCTATTGAAAACATATCTTGGCGCCGTCGAAGATGAATCTGGCTTGGCATACCTTCGCCCAGAAACTGCCCAAGGTATTTTTATTAACTTTGATAACGTGGCATCAACTTCGCGTAAGAAGCCACCATTTGGTATTGGCCAAATCGGAAAGTCATTCCGTAACGAAATTACCCCAGGCAATTTCATTTTTCGCACTCGCGAATTCGAGCAGATGGAAATGGAGTTCTTTGTAGTTCCTGGAACTGATGAAGAATGGCACCAATATTGGATCGACACTCGTCTTGCTTGGTACAAAGATCTTGGTATTAATCCAGATCGCTTGCGCTTATTTGAGCATCCAAAAGAAAAGTTGTCGCATTATTCAAAGCGCACGGTAGATATCGAATACAAATTCGAATTTGCTGGAACTGAGTGGGGCGAGCTCGAGGGAATTGCATCCCGAACTGATTTTGATTTAAAGGCACACTCAAAGGCATCCGGTAAGGATCTTTCGTGGTTTGATCAAGAGAAGAATGAACGCTGGGTTCCATTTGTTATCGAACCTGCGGCAGGTGTGGATCGTTGCGCACTTACTTTTATGATGGACGCGTACACCGAAGACGAGGCACCAAATTCAAAAGGCGAGATGGAAAAGCGCGCTGTAATGAAATTAGATTATCGCCTTGCACCAATCAAGGTTGCCGTTCTTCCACTCTCTCGTAACGCAGACCTGTCACCAAAGGCACGTGATTTGGCGATGGAACTTCGTAAGAATTGGAATATTGATTTCGATGATGCAGGAGCTATCGGTCGTCGCTACCGTCGCCAAGATGAAATCGGTACGCCATATTGCATCACTGTGGACTTTGAGACTCTTGAAGATCATGCCGTGACAATTCGCGATCGCGACACTATGTCTCAAGAGCGCGTTGCACTTGATCAAGTTCAGGCATGGCTCGCACCTCGTTTGCTTGGCTGTTAAGAGATTGATTTGCTAACAACAACCCGGCCACTTCGTTTACCCATTTCGAATGGGAATTTTGCGAATAATGAAGTTGTACTCGATGCCCCTGTTGTTCTTGCCCCAATGGCAGGAATTACAAATTCGGCATTTCGTACGCTTTGCCGTGAACAAGGCGCAGGTTTATTTGTCTCAGAGATGGTTACTGCCAGGGCGCTCATTGAACGCCATCCCGAGACGATGCGATTGATTACACCGGGACAAGGTGAGACACCTCGTTCGGTTCAGTTATATGGCGTAGATTCAACCGTCATGGGTATGGCTGTAAAAATGTTGTGCGAGGAAAATCTTGCAGATCATATTGATATGAACTTTGGGTGCCCAGTTCCAAAGGTAACGCGCAAAGGTGGGGGAGCAGCTCTTCCATTTAAGCGAAAAATATTTAGCGCCATCGTTGAATCTGCAGTAAATAGCGCAAAGCCTTATGGTGTGCCGGTCACCGTGAAGATGCGTGTGGGTATCGATAGTGATCATGAAACTTATTTAGAAGCCGCGATGAGCGCTGCAAATGCTGGAGTCACGTGGGTTGCACTGCATGCCCGTACAGCCCAGCAAATGTATGACGGCCAAGCAGATTGGTCGAAGATTGCCCAACTTGTTGAGCATTTAAAGCCAACGGGTGTTCCAGTTTTAGGTAACGGCGATATTTGGAGTGGTATCGATGGACGCCGCATGATGGAGCAAACCGGTTGCGATGGCGTTGTAGTAGGCCGCGGATGCCTGGGTCGTCCATGGCTATTTGCAGATTTAGTGCGCGCGATGAACGGGCAAGACGGAAAGTCTGAGCCAACTCTCTTTGAAGTTCGCGATGTTATGCGTCGCCATGGACAGCTCTTGATGGAATTTTTCGAAGCAGAAGGACGCGCTATGCGTGATCTGCGTAAACATATGGCCTGGTATCTCAAGGGATTTACTGTGCCGCGTGAGATTCGCTCAGGATTAGGAATGGTCGCAAGCTATGGTGAATTGGAATATCTCACTTCCCAACTTGATGATCAGCCATACCCAACAGCCGTCTCAGAAGCACCACGTGGGCGCCGCTCACATGGACGCGCTCCTTCGTTGCCAGATGGTTGGCTCAATGATCCAGATGAATACGCAACAATCACTATTGATGATTCAGTTTCAGGCGGCTAAGTAAAAACATGCTCGGATTATTGAATCCTTTCTCTTGGCTGCGGCGTATTTTCTTACTCGTACTTCTGGTAATTATTCTCATCCCGGCTTACGTTGCCCTGCAGGTGTATAACACTGGCCATAACGCAGTTCCAACAAAGAGTGATGCCATTGTCATTATGGGAGCCGCGCAGAATAACGGAATTCCCACACCGATTCTGGAGGCACGAATCGATGAAGCAAAGCGTTTATATAAAGAAGGTTATGCGCCAAGAATTTTGACGGTGGGCGCTAATCAAAAGGGTGATCTGTGGACCGAGGCTCAAGCAAGTTTGCGCGCTTTAGCAAAGGGACAAATTCCACATTCAGTTCTCTCGGCAGTAAATCTTGGTAAAGATACGTTGAGCAGCACGATTGCTTATGTTGATGTCATGAAGAAAAACAAGTATGCGAGCGTCATCATTGTTACCGACGCTTACCATTGTTATCGCGCGATTGCGATGGCGACTGATTTGGGAGTGAAGGCGACCTGTTCACCGGTAAAGAGCGGTCCAGGAGCGGTAGATCAATCAGGCTGGCATTACATCGGGCGCGAGACCGGAGCATATTTGGCCTATAAGACTGCAGGTAGATTTGGTATTCACCTGAGCGATCAGAATAAGAATTAGACTCACTACATGGTCCTTCGCCCCGCTCATGAGCGCACTGGTTATACAGAATCAGATCGCGCGAGATTTGTTGATGAGCCAGCAAAACGTGGAGGACGAACGGAATTTGCACGCGATCGGGCCCGGATTATTCATTCATGGGCGCTACGTCGCCTAGCCGCAAAGACGCAAGTCGCTGTTCCATGGCAGACAGATTTTCCACGTACTCGACTTTCACATTCATTGGAATGCGCCCAGGTAGGACGTGAACTTGGAGAAGCGCTCGGAGCTGATCCAGATTTGATGGAAGGTGCCTGTCTTGCACACGACATCGGTCATCCTCCTTTTGGCCATAACGGCGAGGAAGTACTCAATGAACTAGCGAGTGAATGTGGCGGCTTTGAAGGTAACGCTCAATCGCTGCGTCTGCTCATCCGACTTGAGGCAAAGACGGTGGATGATGCCGGTAAGTCAATCGGCTTAAATCTCACTCGCGCTTCACTCGATGCAGCTACAAAGTACCCATGGCCGCGGACGGTCAATGCTCGCAAATTCGGTGTTTATGATGATGATCTAGAAATCTTTAACTGGATGCGTGAAGGCGCCCCCGAAGGTAAGAAATCCATGGAAGCTCAAATCATGGATTGGTCGGATGATGTTGCGTATTCGGTTCATGATCTTGAAGACGCGCTAGTCACAGGACAGATTCATCTGCATCACTTGCGCGACGATTTGCCACAAATCTTTGATGTGGCCCTGGAAGATTATATGGATGACATGACGGGGGCTGAGGCGGAACGAGCGCTCTCTGACCTGCAAAAGCTCTCATGTTGGCCCGTCACATATGATGGAAGCCATCGACATCTTGCACGGCTCAAGGATTTGTCGAGCCAGCTAGTGGGGCGTTTCGCGCTCGCTGCTGAAACAGCGACTAGAGAACGTTATGGTGAAGGAGATCTCACGCGATATTCAGCAGATCTCATAGTTCCGAGGAAACAAAAGATTGAAGTAGCTATTCTTAAAGCAATTTCTAATCATTATGTTTTACAAGCAAAAACTTCACAAAAACGTTATAGCGATCAACACATTTTGATTCGTGAACTTGTCGATCTTGTTCAAGAGCATGCCCCAGTTTCACTCGAATCATTTTTCCTAGAAGATTGGCGCCAAGCTAGCACCGATGCCCAGCGCCTTCGCGTGGTCATCGATCAGGTTGCCTCCCTCACAGACCCTGGCGCATACGCTCTGCACAAGGCCCTTTCATCTAAGTTTTCATCGTAAGATAGCCGCTATGGCTGGACGCATTAAAGATGAGGATGTCGCGCACGTTCGCGATCACACTCCTATCGATGAAGTCGTCAGTGAATATGTTCAACTTAAGAACGCGGGCGGCGGCCAGAAAAAAGGATTATGTCCTTTCCATGATGAAAAATCGCCATCATTCCATGTAACTCCAAGCAAGGGATATTTCCATTGCTTTGGTTGCCAAACCGGAGGCGATGTCATCGCATTTGTGATGAAGATGGACCATATTTCTTTTACTGAAACTATTGAACGTCTAGCTGAACGTATTGGCTACCAATTGCATTACGATGAAAGTGGTCCATCTGAACGCCCATCGGTAAATCGATCACGACTTGTTGCTGCGAATACCGCAGCCATGAAGTTCTATCAAGAACAACTTGGACTTCCTGGTCCAGCACAAGCTGCCCGCGAGTTCATTCAGAAAAAGGGATTCACAAAGGCAGATGCAGATCAATTCCAGGTTGGGTATGCCCCGGATGAATGGGATGCGCTCAACAAACACCTAACAGCTCTTGGATACACAACCGAGGAGTTAACGACTGCGGGCCTTATTAAAGAAAGCGCCCGTGGAACAAATATTGATCGATATCGCAACCGTGTCATGTGGCCGGTAAAGGACATTTCAGGTGACGTAGTGGGATTCGGAGCGCGCAAGCTTGCAGGCGATGATGTTGATCAAGGACCCAAGTACCTTAATACTTCCGAGACTCCGATCTATAAGAAGAGCAGTTTGCTATATGGCCTAGATGTAGCAAAGAAAGAAATTGCCAAGAAACGTCAGGTTGTCATCGTTGAGGGATATACCGATGTGATGGCCGCGCATCTAGCCGGAGTTACTACGGCTATTGCTACTTGTGGAACTTCATTCGGTGATGCTCACATCAAAATCATAAGGCAACTGCTCATGGATGATGATGCCTTTCGCGGTGAAGTTATTTTTACCTTCGACGGAGACGCTGCTGGACAAAAAGCAGCCCTTCGTGCATTTGAAGATGACCAAAAATTCGTTGCCCAAACTTATGTTGCAATCGCACAAAATGGCATGGATCCAAATGAGCTTCGCCAGTCTGGGGGAGATGAAGCAGTCCGTGACCTCGTTGCCCGTCGAGTTCCCATGTTTGAATTTGCCATCAAATCCACTATTGCAAAATACGACGCATCAACCCCAGAAGGTCGCGTTACAGCGTTGAACCAAGTTGCACCTCTGCTTGGAAAAATCAAAGACTCCTCACTTCGACCTGAATACATAAAGTCTTTAGCAGGCTGGCTTGGCATGGATACAGATACCGTTGCACAAGCTGTAAAGCGTGTTGCAGGTAAAAGCAATACTCCTCTTCCCAACGTTCCACCAAGCCAGGTAAATCTCAAAGATCCACTTCTGATGTTGGAACGTGAAGTCTTAAAAGCAAAACTTCAGGTACCTGACATGATTGCGGACTGGAGCGCGCTGGAACCAGGAGCATTTACTCATCCACAATATGCAGCCCTTCGCGCCGCTATTGATAGTGGAAACGGTGACACTGCAAAACTCATCGAAGGTGCGACAGAAGATTACAAACATTTGATAACTGAATTGACGGTAGAACCTATTCGCATGGATGGGGAAGTGAGTGATAAATACGTCGTCAGTATTTTTGCGCGTCTTCGCGAAGTTGCTATCAGTCGACAGATTGCAGAAATTAAGTCGACCCTGCAACGGCTCAACCCCGTTGAAAATGAGGCTGAATACTCTAAGATTTTCACCGAATTAGTGGCCCTCGAGGCTACTAAGCGTGTCCAAAAGGAATTGGCGATAGGCGACACCTTTTAGTACCATTCGCATGCATAATCCCCTGTAGCTCAGTTGGTAGAGCACTCGACTGTTAATCGAGATGTCGCTGGATCGAGGCCAGCCGGGGGAGCTTTACCGAGTACTTGAGGATTTCTGATCCGTCCATGTAGCGCCAGAATCAAGTGAGGTCCACACATCCGCAATCGGCATAGTGGCTCCTTCGTTTCCAGAATGTGGAACTGCGGCAAGCTTTGAGCCGTCACTACTTGACGCAATTGCGTTCCAGCCTTGTTCTCCGACGCTTTTACGCGCGCTCCAAGTGACGCCAAAATCTGAGGATGTATATATGTACCCACTATTTTCAGTAGCGGCAAGCTTTTTTCCACTCGCATCCGAGGCAACTCCGTACCAGTATCGAGAGCCTGCTGAAACTTGATCAGTCCAAGTCACTCCAGAATCAGATGATGTAAAGATGTCTCCACCCGGACCATTATCGACTATTGCGATCAAATGCGTCCCATCGGCACTAGAGGCAAGAGATGTCCACATTTGATTGCCAGAATTTGCTTGATCGGTCCAAGTCACTCCAGAATCGGAAGAAGTAAAAATATCTCCATTGAGAACGGCCGCAGCTAGATGCGTACCATCACTACTTGATGCTATCGCTCCCCAATTTTGAGCGGATGAGCCATTTTGGGCCGTCCAAGTAATTCCTGAATTCGAAGAAGTAAAAATAAGAGTTCCAACTATGACTTTCTTCATGGCCGATCCGGTACCGACAACTTGAGCTGATGCCATAACTGTCGCTGCAAGTTTTGTTCCATCGCTATTCGATGTGACCGATGCCCACCAACGCTTTCCAGCCGAAGCTTGCTCTGTCCACGTCGCTCCAAAATCTGCTGACGTAAATATGCTGCCTCCTGGTGAACCTGGAAGACCTGTACTGGTAGTCGCAACTGCAACTAGCTTTGCTCCATCACTGCTTGAAGCTACAGAGTTCCAATTGCGCTCTCCTGCCGATGTTCTATTAGTCCAACTCACTCCTGAATTTGAGGAGGTAACAATGTTCCCGAAGTTTTCTACCGCCACTAAATGAGTCCCGTCAGCACTTGAGGCGATTGAACACCACGAGCGTGCTCTCTTATTGCTTGACGTTGTTTTAGCAGGAGAACTTTCTGTACCAGCTTTCGGAGTCACGCCAGCTTTCGGAGTCACGCCAGCTTTCGGAGTCACACCAGCTTTCGGAGTCACACCAGCTTTCGGAGTCACGCCAGCTTTCGGAGTCACACCAGCTGCGGGAGTGCCCTCGCTGCTCTGAGTTTGTCCGCCCTTTTGAACGGTGTAAGTCTTTTCCACAAATGGGTGGGCCGCATATGAAAGGTTTTGGCTCAGAAGCGAGGCCACCGCCGTGCCAGAAAGAATAACTACCAACCTACACGCTTTTTTCGACATTTAAATCTCCTTGTAAATGGATGGCTGTGAGAGAGCAAGTATGTCATGAGGGGCCGAAATTCCCCTTTCTTCAGTTCTCGTATGTATTGAAGTCGCTGGCGTTATGGGTAGATTGAGGTCATGAGTTTTCCAATCCGCAAAGTCACTGTGATATTTGGCCTGTTGTTGGCCATCGCGACTTTGGGGGCTCCTGCCTCGCGCGGTGATGCGCCAATTTTGGATCCTAATGAGGGCTGGGCACTTCCCAATTCGACTGGAATTGTTGGAAGTCAGAACGCTTTGTTTTCAGAATCAAGCGGATTTGCAACTTCTTCAGCGCTGTTTGGTAACGGTAAACCATCAAACGGGCAATTCGATCCTACCTGTACATCAACAACTGATAGCAAGTGTAGTTTTTCAAACTTCACATTCACTGCTCAGATTCCAGTTTGTCAGAGCAGTTCAGATCAGAATTGCATCGAATCAATCGGTGCTACTGATCAAAACAATAAAGATTATCCCGGTGTCTTTAGCACCTATTATCCTAAAAAAGCTCAAAATGAATATGTGGGAAATCCCGCGTGGAATTTACCCTCTGGTGTATCTGGGAGCCTGTTTACAATTCCCGGAGTGACGGGGCCGGCAGGCAATCTTTACTACACCTCATTAGTTTTGTTGGGGCACGGAGGTGACCAACAAACACCGAAAGTTACTTTAGATGATGTTTCAGCAAGTATTACTCCGGTGCAATTACAGGACATTACTGCACAAATTAATAACAATAAGAGATGGTGCAAGAGCCCTGGTAGTACTTGTAACGATGGATATAATTTTATTGATGCCGCCCAAAATGGAAATCCAGTCTGGGGTATAGCTGGAAATCTAGGAGCGGATGGTATTCATAATTGTGTTGCAACATCTTCGGAAGAGAACTCTTGTGCTCAAAAAGAGGCATTCCCTTCTGGCTTTAATTTCTATCTTAAGGCCCGCTTCACTTTGGCACCTACTGGGTGGCTTCATGGGCGAATGTTTAATCCCAACATTTCACTGACACAATCAAATGGAGTCACAGAGCTTGTCGTGAGCGCTGCACCTGTTGCAGTTCCCACAGTGTTTAAGGCCTACCTTTGGAAAGATATGCCCGCTGATTTACAAGCTCTCTATGATCCAAACTCAGGAAACTATATTCGTGGTGGAGGTGGCGGATTTGGGAGAACTGCGGGCACAACTGATCCGCTTGCTCGCGCCTTCACAACTGCTCCAGCGCCATTTAGCGCCACTGCTATTCCTCAATTAACCGCGTGGCTCCCCTCTGTAAATAACACTGCAGTGGCACTTCCTCACTTGTGGACTTTTAGGTCTCTAACAGCCAAAGAATTAGCCTCTGCTAATCAATGCTTCGCTAACCCATCTCAACTTAATGGCATTGTGACAACCAACTCCACAGTCTATTCACCGGGACCACCAACTTTTGATAAAGAAGCGGGTAACTTGAACTATCAAGTAGCAGCACCACATTTCACGAATACTGGTGAAGTCTTCTCCGGAACTTATGACTTGGTGATGCGATCACCTGTTGCAAGGTGTGTATACGGTTTTTCAAATGCGCCGATCAAAGCAAGCATTTCAGTGCTGAGCGCAACGGGTGCTCCTGAAGTTGCGACTACAGTTGTTGGAGAAAAAGACGGATGGCTCCATTTGAGTGCAAATGGATTTGAATTTTCCGCACCAACTATTGCTGTAACTCTTGCTCAAGACGCCCCGGTTGTGGCACCCGCGCCAGTTGCTGTCCAACCTGCACCGGCACCAAAGGTTGTGATCATGCAGAGGAAATCTTCGATTCTCTGCACCAAGGGCAAAATAAGCAAAACAATAAGTGGAATTGCGCCAAAGTGTCCTGCGGGGTTCAAAGTAAAGAAGTAAAGTTCGGGAGTGGCGTTTACTCACAAGCAAAAAAGCGGCCTCTTCTTCGCATTTTCTGGAGTCTTTCTTTTTTCACTTTCGTTGCCATTAACAAAATTAGCCCTTCGAGGTTTTGATCCCTTCTTCACCGCATTTGCCAGGCCAGTTATCGCGGCAACGTTGGCGGTTCCACTCATGCTTATTGCAAAAGTTCCACCCCTTCCACGTCACTTATGGCGTGCGACAGCTTTCACAACCGTAGGCGGGGCATTTGGATGGCCAATACTGATGGCACTTGCATTGCAACGCACAACTTCGGCCCATGTCTCAGTTATTGCAGCGGTCATGCCTATGGTGACGGCCATTTTGTCGGTGTTGAAAAATCGTAAACCTGTCGGCCTTTCATTCTGGATTGCTTCGGGATTGGGCACTCTGCTTTTGATTGCATTTTCAATCGGCAGGGGAGGAGCTACAAAGTCAGATTTAGTTGCAGACCTAATGATTTTAGGCGCTGTTGTCGCATCCTCGTTCTGCTATGTAGAGGGCGCAGCACTGACCCGCGAAATGCCTGGCTGGCAAGTAATTTCATGGGTTGTTGTGTTTGCATTGCCATTGAGTATTCCTGCCAGCATCATCATCTTCATGAAGACCCATTCCACGCATGTCATTCACCTTGATGCGATTAGTGGGCTACTGGGAATTGGTTTTTCATCCATGTATTTAGGCTTCTTTTTTTGGTACCGAGGATTAAAAGATTTTGGCGTGACTCACGGATCACAGGTTCAGCAACTTCAAGCAATTATGACCTTGGGATGGTCGGCCTTGTTATTGGGAGAGCACGTCACGATAGTGATGATTGCATCAGCCGTTGGAATTGTGCTTTGTGTCCTTTGGGCACTGTCCAATGTAAACGCTAGTCAGAAATCAGTGGAATAACTATCTCGTTGTAGTGCAAAATTCCCGGTTTAAATGGTGGATCAAAACGACATATGCGTGTCTCAGCCGATAGCTTATAGTTTTCTTTTTCTGCGCTTAATCGAAGAGCCGATTCTTTTCTTTCACAAAGTCCCTTTGTTGCCCGACCTTTAAATGAGATCGCAACGCATTTTTCTTCGGGAAGTTCACGCAAAACCACACGGGCTTCATTGGGGTTAGGCAAATCCTGGAGAGTAGATCCAGATGGCATCACAAAAGAGATTTTCCAATCACGGGATTCAATGGTGTGACGTGTTGCTGCGATGACTGGAGCTGTCATGGAAATACTTTTTGAACCAGAATTTCCTTTTGATATGTAGTTGAACAAGTATCTAAATGCTTGCGAGGCTGCTGTGCGGTATTCATCCGCCACACTGACTTCAGCAACTGCGCATGGCTCGTATCGCCGCACTTCAAATCCTTTGTGGACTTGT
>Ga0136642_1000585_pt1 | contig 18160 bp, 19 predicted proteins | sample LowCatLa1302831Y_FD_115313 | JGI IMG/M metagenome (GOLD analysis project Ga0136642, IMG submission 115313) | Freshwater microbial communities from Lower Cathedral Lake, Yosemite National Park, California, USA - 13028-31Y | ecosystem: Environmental > Aquatic > Freshwater > Lake ... | reverse complement strand
GGTGTCCTGAAGTGACCAGATATGATCAAGCCCTTTCGATGAAACCTCCCATTCATCCACCCCTTAGGGTAAATCAGGATAAGCACCGTATCACCAACTCGCGCAAGAGACCGCACGGGTGCTGGCTCAATGTCTCGGCCTACCTAAACAAGGGGAAATACTCGGCGATGACCTCAATCTGCTCGTTTCTCCACGTATCACCCCTTGGTAATGCCACTACAGAGGCGATCGTCCCACACTTTATGAACTCATTATTCGACTCCTCTGGCGTTAAGTTTCGCGCTCTACCCACTCGCGGTTTGTCGCTGTTGTTTACCTTCGTTGTCATGTCATCCACTCTTTTTGCTCAAACTGATCCAAACGCGGCACCCGCTGACGCGGCAAATCAGAGAGAGCGCGCTCGTCGCGATCAAAATGCCGGTGGCCAAGCAGAGGGCCAAGATGGCGGAAGGCGAAATTTTAACCCAGAGGAAATGCTGCAACAACGCATGACGAGAATGCGCGAACTACTCGATATCCCAGACGATGCAGAGTGGAAAGTGATCTCCGAGCGCATAACGACCGTTAGCGAGGCTCAGCGCCTTTCGATGACCGGGGGTATCGGTGGCGGTTGGCGTGGCGGATTCGGTGGTCCCCCTGGCACTATTGGAGACCGCAGTGGTGGTAGCAGCAATCGCGGCGGTCGCCAGGGTTTGAATGCCAATCCCGAGCAAGATGCACTTCGTCAGGCGGTGACCGACAAATTGCCCGACGCCGAAATCAAGTCCCGTCTCACGAGTCTGAGGGAAGCCCGCAAGGCCAGAGAGGAAAAGCTCAGCAAAACGCAGGAAGACTTGCGCGCGGTCCTAAGCGTGCGACAGGAAGCGGTCGCGGTGATGCTCGGACTGTTGCCTTAACCGTTTCACCGTGTTGACCCAAAATAAATCCGCGGGGCAGAACGGTACAGGAACGATTCCGGAAGCGCTCAGCCGCATGATTGCGGCGAAGCAACTCACGGAAACGGACGCCCGATCCTACGTTGTCCAGAATCCTGCATCCGAAGCGCTAAATGAGGAGCGTGTTCTGCGCTGGCTGGCCCGGGAATATGGGGTCGTCTTTGCTGCGCTCGACGAACTCGAGCCGGACAAACAAGTGCTATCCCTTTTTCCGGCGCGTTTATTGTTACGCGACGAATTACTGCCGCTTCGTCGCGTCGGACATGAAATCGAAATCGCGACGAGCCGGCTTTTCGCCACCCAAGGGCTCGATGGCTTGAAGGCCCTGACCGGCCTGCGCCTAAGACCGGTGCTATCGACGACCGAGATGATCGGGCGCGAACTGAAAAAGCGCCTCGGTATCGGTGCTGATACAATTGATACGCTGGACGACGAGGCCGGCTTGCAGGTAGTCGACGAAAATGGCAGCACCGACAACAATCTCGACGAGGCCGCGGAAGACGCCTCAATCATCCGCTTCGTTAATCAGGTACTGAAAGACGCCATCGAGCTTCGAGCTTCGGACGTCCACCTCGAACCGTTCGAGGACGAGTTACGCATCCGCTACCGTATCGACGGTGTGTTGCAGGAGGTGCCCGTGCCGGCGCAGATCAAACGCTTTCAGCCGGCCATCGTAGCGCGCGTCAAAATTCTCAGTCATCTTAACATCGCGGAAAAACGGTTACCGCAAGACGGACGCATCAAGGTCCGCATCGAGGATGCCGAGGTCGACATCCGCGTTTCGATCATTCCGATGTTACATGGCGAAGCGGTGGTCATGCGTTTGTTGCGCCAGAATTCAAAACTGCGCGGTGCGCGCGATCTGGGCATGGGGACGCGCGAACTCACCTGTCTGCAGCGTGTGCTGGAGTTGCCGCATGGCATCGTGCTCGTCACCGGTCCGACCGGCTCTGGCAAAACCTCCACGCTTTATACCGCGCTCAACGAGATCAACGACTCCGAGCGCAAAATCATCACGATCGAGGACCCTGTCGAATACCAGCTCAAGGGGGTGAATCAAATACAGGTCTCGGAAAAATCTGGTCTGACCTTCGCCCGTGGTCTGCGTTCGATTTTGCGGCACGACCCAGACGTCGTGCTCATCGGTGAAATCCGCGATCAGGAAACCGCGCAGATCGCGGTGCAGGCGTCCCTCACGGGCCACTTGGTTTTTTCCACGCTCCACACCAACGACGCAGCCGGTGCGCTCACGCGTCTGGTCGACATGGGCGTTGAGCCCTACCTTGTAGCTTCGTCCCTCGAAGCAGTCTTAGCCCAGCGCCTTGTGCGGTTACTTTGTCCACATTGTAAGCAGGTCGATACCACGCCCGAGGCTCGCGAATACAAGATCAAGCTGGGGATCAACCCCGAGGCTAAAGTCTACCGCGCCGTTGGTTGCCGCGAATGTCGCAACACCGGTTACCACGGTCGCCGCGCAATCTTCGAATGGATGGATTCGAGCAGCGAGATCCGTTCATTGATTTTGAAGAATGCTTCAACCGACGCCATTCGCGATTCCGCTCGTCGGGCGGGCATGATCACTCTCGCCGAGGATGGTCGCCGGCTTGTCGAGGAAGGCATCACCACGATCGAAGAAATTCTGAGCGTGACCACGGTGCACGAAATGGAATCGACCCCGGCGACGCCGCCGCAAACGCCCGGATCGGCCGGCGCTCAGACGGCATTACCGCGTTCGTTGATCTAGCGTTTACCTAACATGCCCCAATTTGCTTTCAAAGCCATGCAGCCCGATGGCGTGCTGACCGAGGGGTTTCTCGATGCGAGTAACCGGCAGGAAGCTGTGCGCCAGGTCGAAGGTCGCGGGCTGAAGCCCATCCGACTTTCCGAGTCGAGCGCACCGGCTCCCAAAAAATCCGCGGCCAAGCCAGGCGCGATGGAAGCTAATGCGAAAAGCGGACTGCTCGCACTCTCCATCGGCGGTGCCAAAAAAATCACGCCGCGCATGCTAGAAAATTTCACACGGCTACTGTCGAGCTTGCTCGCGGCGGGGGTGCCATTCAGCCGCGCGCTGGTCATCCTTCACCGTGAATCCGCGGAACCTGTGGCCAAGTCCAAGTGGAAAGAAATCCACGATCTCGTGATCGACGGCATGTCGCTTTCAAAAGCGATGGAACGTTCGCCGGAAACCTTTCCGCGCGTTTATGTCGCGATGGTTGAGGCGGGCGAGACCGGCGGATTTCTCGATGTCGTGCTCGCGCAGATCGCAGATTTTCAGGCGCGTGAAAAGGAATTGAAATCAAAGGTGATGACCGCGCTGATGTATCCGGTTATTCTGCTAATCCTCGCGCTTGGTGTGTTGATTTTTTTGATGGTTTTTTTCATCCCGCGTTTCCAGTTGATCTTCGCGGGCTTCAACGCGGAGCTGCCGCTAATCACACAGGTGATCGTAAAAACTAGCCAGATCGTCCGTGGTTACGGTTTGTTTCTACTCGCCGGCGTAATCATCGGATTTTTCTCGCTCAGAACCTGGCTGAACTCGCCGAAAGGACGGCGCGCGTGGGAAGGAATGATGCTGAGGATCACGCTCGTTGGCCCGCTGGTAGCACAATTCGCGATGGCCCGCTTTTGCCGCATGCTGGGCACCCTGTTGCAAGCCGGCGTCCCCTTGATCAGCGCCCTTAATGTCGCGCGACGTTCCATCGGCAATCAGGTGCTCATCGACGCGGTTTCCGATTCGATCGATCGGGTGAAAGAGGGGAAACCCCTCGGCAAAAGTTTGGCGCAAAATCGCGATCTTTTTCCGGGCGCCATTGTTGAAATGATCTCGGTCGCGGAGGAGAGCGGAAAACTCGACGTTGAGCTAATGCGCATCGCCAATGTGACAGAGGGGGATCTCGACCGTCAGCTCAAGTCGGTCGTGGCTCTCGCCGAGCCCGTGATGCTTTTCTTCATCGCAGCGTTCATAGGCACAATTTTCATCGGCATGGTGATCCCCATTTTCTCACTGCAAGACCACATCAAGTAATTCCTTCATGAAATTCAAACCCTCCACGCAATCCTTTGCACGTCGGTCCCGCCGCAGCGGCTTCACGCTCGTTGAACTCCTGCTCGTGCTTGTCATTCTCGGAATTTTGGCGGCTCTCGTGCTGCCGAAATTTAGCGGCCGCACCGAGCAGGCACGCATCACCGCGGCCCAAACTCAAATTTCCACATTTAAAACTGCGCTCGACGGTTTTGAAGTCGACACCGGCAGCTATCCGCGGGGGACCAACGGCCTGCAACAATTGCTAATTGCGCCACCTGACGTCAGCGGCTGGCGCGGACCTTATCTAAGCAGCGATGTTCCGCTCGATCCTTGGGGCCATCCCTATTCCTACGAATATCCCGGCCGCATTAATTCCAACGGGTTTGACATCATTTCGATGGGACCCGACGGCCAGCCCGGCACAAACGACGACATCATGAATGCAACCATTTCGGCAAAGTAACGGAATAAGCCGCGCTTTATATTGGGCGCGCGGTCGACGCGGTTTCACGCTGATCGAGCTGATCTTCGTGCTCACGATCCTCGCCATCAGCGCTGCTTTTGTGGCAGCGCGGATGAGTTCATTTTTCCGTGGACGAGCGCTGAACTTCGAGGCGCGCCGCATATTGTCCCTCACTCACTACGGCCAGAGCCGCGCGGTGGCTGAGGGCGTGCCCGTCGTGCTGTGGCTGAATACCAAGGACTCGACCTACGGTCTCACGGTCCAATCCAGCTTCAACGACACCGATGGCGATATTCACGCAAATCTGTACACTTTGGACCCAAGTCTTAGTCTACAGACGATTACGAACGATGGCTCTTCGATCTCGGAACAGGACGACGAGAAGCTCGGCGTGCCCCAGGATCTGGCGTTCATCCGTTTCACGCCCGACGGCTTTTTCGATGATTCGAGCGTGCGTAAAATCACGCTGAGTCAGGGCCTCGATACTGCCCTCGATCTGGTACCGATGCTAAACCGGCTCGGTTACGAAATTCGACCTGCCTCGAATGCCAATTAAATTCGAGTCTTTCGCGTCCCGCCAGCCCTCGTTTCTCCACCAACGGAGGCAACGCGGTTTTACTTTGGTCGAAGTGCTCGCAGCTCTCTTATTCATGGCGATTCTGATTCCGGTGACCATGCAAGGCGTCTCGGTTTCGAGCCGCGCGGGTATTTTAGGACAGCGCAAATCAACCGCGATGCGCATCGCTGAACGCGTCCTCGATGAACAGATCCTAACCGGTCAAGTGACCACCGGTCCCGGCAACGGCAGTATCATCGATGGCGACGTTACGTATCCCTGGACATTGAAGGTCGATTCGTGGAATGAGGACGCCATGAGTCTGGTGACTGTATTCGTGTCTTTCGATGTGCAAGGTCACACCTTCGAACTCGGCGCCAGCACCCTGTACGATCCCACTGCCGCTTCGGGCACCACGGCATCCATACCCTGATGCGAACCCGAATTTATAGCCCCAAGGCCACCCGGGCTTTCACGTTGCTCGAGCTGCTGCTTGCGATGGCGATCGGCGCGGTCGTGCTGCTTGTGATCAACAGCACCTTCTTTGGCGCATTGCGATTGTACAACACAACGCACGATAAGATCGACGTCGACCTTGCGTTGCAACGCACGCTCGGGATTGTGCGCCGCGACCTCGCGGGGATCATGATTCCCGCGAGTCCCACCGCGACGACAAATAACTTCGCTGGTCAGCTGCAGTCCGACGCAACCAGTACTTCTGCCCTCGACGACACCGCCCAGCGCATCACACCCGATATTCACACGAACTCGGGTCATATCGATGGATGGGCTCCTTTCGCCGAAGTTCAGACCGTGACTTACTACCTGACGTCGGCGAGTGACGGCGGCTCCACTAAAAATCTTGTGCGGGCGACGAACCGAAATCTTTTGTCAGCGAGTACCGAGACGACGATCGACGCTCAGGTTTTACTTACCGGTATCAGCACGGCGGCGATTTCGTTTTACGATGGTCAAAGCTGGGTGGAGACGTGGGACTCGACATCGACCTCCAGTTTGCCCAACGCGCTCAAATTTAGCCTGGTGTTGGCTCCGCGAGGTGGCGAAAACCGCGCCGATCCTGCGCCGATCGAACTGATCGTGCCCGTGATCGTGAAAACCACCACCACCGCGCAACAGGAAGCGTCAGCCGCCACGCCATGATCGGAGCTGGTTTCAATTTTTTCCGAGATTCGAGGCGGCTTCGCCGGCCGCTCCATCTGCTTGGCACGTCGAACCGGTCGAGGGGTTCCGTCCTGATTATTGTGATGTGGATCTGTCTCGGGCTAGTAGCGCTCACCCTCTACTTTGCGAGCTCGATGAGTTCAGAACTGCGTGCGGCCGACAATCGCGGAGCCGAGGTCGCATCACGTCAGGCGATCGCTGGCGCCACGCGCTACGCGACTTATATCTTAAAGCAGTATGCGGTCGCGGGCGCCGTTCCGGATCTCGATAACTACAAGGCTGAGGCGGTCTCGGTCGGGGACGCGAGTTTTTGGTTTATCGGCCGCGCGACCGATTCCCAGCAGCTGCAGCGGCAGACGAGCGTGCAGAACCAGCCTTACTTTGCCCTCGTCGACGAATCCTCGAAACTGAACTTGAACACCGCGACGACGGCGATGATTCAAGCCCTGCCCTTGCCGGACATGACGCCGGACTTCGCCGCCGCCATCGTCGCGTGGCGGAGCGCGAATAGCGCAAACGCGCAAACCCAGGACGCTATCCTGTCGCAGCTCAATCCACCCCGACACAACAAGGGCGCGCGCTACGAAACCGTGGATGAACTCCGGCTCATCAATGGGGCGTCGCTAGACCTCCTCGTTGGCGAAGATACGAATCGAAACGGCGTGCTCGACCCCAATGAAGACGACGGTGAGTTGTCCGCGCCACGCGACGACCAAAATGGTCAGCTCCTCGCCGGCCTGCTCGAATACGTCACCGTCTACAGCAGCCAGCCGACAACCAGTGCAACCGGCACGCGGCGAACGAATGTCACCACACTGACGACCCCGCAGGCGCGGAACACTCTCACGCAACTCTTGGTCACGCGCGGCATCACGCAGCCGCGCGCACAGCAGATGATGGCGCGCATCACCAACACCACCGTGATCACCAGCGTCGCCGATTTCATGGTCACGACGCAGGTAACCGCTTCGGAGTTTGCGCTCATTCACACTGACTTAACCGCGGCCACGGCGGCCGCGCCCGGCCTCATCAACGTGAACACGGCGAGCGAAGCCGTGCTCACGTGCATCCCGGGCATCGGAGCGAATAGCGCGGCTACACTCGTCGCTTATCGATCCGCGCATCAAGAGGAGCTGACCTCGATGGCCTGGCTCGTCGCCGCGGGCCTTTCCCTCGCCAACATCCGGCGCGCGGGCCCGTACATCACGGATCAATCTTATCAATTCTCCGCTGACATCGCGGCGGTCGGCCCCAACGGGCGCGGTTATTGTCGCGAGAAGATATTTTTTGATGTCAGCACTGGCACCCCGCGAATCGTCAATCGTCAGGACCTGACCGCTTTCGGCTGGGCCCTTGGGACGAGCGTCAAACGCACTCTCAATGGAACGAAGGATATATGAGTACTAAAAAGAAGGCTACGAAACGCGTCCCATCCATCCTCGGCCTCGTGCTGGCGGACGGCCAGTTGCGGGTGTTTAATGTAACGCGCACCAAGGACCGGCTGGAAACGGTGAAGGTCACGAGCGCGCCAATGACGCTCGACCTGTTGCATCCCGAAGCCGAGCTCGTTGGCCGAGAAATCAAAAACTATCTCGACGCCGCTGGAATCCGGGAACGGCACTGCATCGTGGGCCTTCCGCCGCACTGGGTGATGAGCCAGCATGCTGCGCTGCCTGAGCTTTCCCCGGAGGACACTAGCAGTTTTCTGCAGATGGAAGCCGAGAAAAATTTCCCAGTGGATCCCGCGCAGCTGCAAATCGCGCGGTCCTTTCAACGTTTCACCGGCGGAACGTACGTGACGCAGCTCGCCGTGCGCCGGGAGCAGATCGATCAACTCAGCGTCGTGTTGAAGGCCGCGGGTTTAAAGGAGGTCAGCTTTTCGCTTGGGCTTGCGATGCTCCCGGGCGTGATTTCTCCAGCTGGCAGCGGTGGCCGCATCACCATCGCCGTAGAAGCCGCCGGAATCACCCTGTTGATCGCGGCGGGCGGCGGCATCGCAGCGTTCCGCACGTTCGAGGCAGGCGGCGAATCCGAGGCCGGGGAGAAGCTCTTTAATGCCTCGGTGGTCGCGCGCGAGCTTCGTATCACATTCGAACAGGTGCCCGCGGCGTTGCGTTCCGAGGTAAGAGAACTCTCGCTGCTCGGCGATTCCACGATGGTGCGGCAACTCGCGGAGACGCTCGGAGACTGGGTAAAAGCGGCCCAGCTTACGATCGTTCGGAGCGACCAACCTGATAAAAATATCGCCGACGAGATGGCGGAAATGCTCGCTTCCCGCTGGCTGGATAGTACCTCGCCCGACTTGGAGTTCCTGCCACCGCGCCCGGGCCGTTGGGCCATGTTGCTCTCGCGTTATAACTCAAAACGGCTCACGAGCGTGGGCTTCGCCGCCGGTGCGCTCGTTTTGCTAACGATCCTAGCGTTCGGCAGGCTTGAGATTCGTCGGTGGTTGCTCCAATCCGAATGGGATGGCATGCAGAACCAAGTGGTGGCTCTGGAAGCGGTGCAGTCCAAGATCCGCGAGTTTTCTCCCTACTACGATACTTCGTTTCACAGTCTCAGTATCCTGAAACGCGTCACGGAATGCTTCCCAGATAACGGCTCGGTCACCGCCAAATCCTTTGAGCTGCATGGCACCTCTGGGGTAAGCATCAGCGGCACGATGCGCGACAACGCCGCCTTGATTCGAGTGCAGGAAGCCCTGAGTAAATCGAAGGAAATCAAAGACATAAAAATCGAGCAGATTCGCGGCAAACCTCCGATTATGCAGTTCACTCTCACTATTCGTTGGAACGCTCCCTCCGGCTCATGATATCTAATCTTACTCCCCGTCAGCGCCTCCTCGCGATCATTGCGGGCGTCGTAGTCGCATTGCTCGTTCTCGACAGCATTGTAATCGAACCGCTCTACCACACCTGGCAAGCGCATGCAGCCGAGATCACACGGCTGAACGCGTCCGTCACCAACGGGCGTAACACCATCGCGCGTGCAGCTCAGAACGATCGTCGCTGGAGAGATATGCAGGCCAATGCGCTGGCGAAGGAGCCCTCGCAGGCCGAGGGCGAAGTTTACACCGCGTTCGACCGTTGGGCTGTCGCGAGCCGGGTCGAACTTTCCGGCATCCGCTTTCAGTGGAAACGCGGCGGGACGGACAAATATTCCCTGCTCGAAGGTCGCATCGATACCACAGGCACGCTGTCTGCACTGAGCTATTTTCTTTATGAGCTTGAACACTCGTCGCTCGCTCTGCGCGTCGACTCGGTTGAAATTACTTCCCGGGACGATAGCGGCCAGAAACTCGGCCTCAGCCTCATCGTTAGCGGCCTCCGCCTCACCCCCCTGGAGCGTAAATTACAATGAACCCACGCTTGATCCTCCTCTGCGTTGCGATCCTTGCCGCTCACCGCGTCTGCGCGGCCGACGTTAAGCCGGCTCTCGCCGCCCCTGCGGCCGCGAAAGCGGCGGCTGGCGTGGCCAAGGACCCGGCTACGTCGGTAGTGGCACCGTCTGGTACCTACGACGAATTTCGTATCATCACCGACCGCAATATTTTTAATCCCAACCGCACCGCTCGCCGCAATCGCAGCGTCGAGGAGGTGCCGCCCCGCCTTGATATTATCACCCTCGTTGGCACGATGGATTACGACAAAGGGCTGCGTGCCTTCTGCGACGGTTCCGAAGCCGCCTACCGCAAAGCACTGCGCGTAGGCGAATCGGTCGATAAATTTAAGGTGATAAAAATCAGCACCAACTCCGTGGACTTCGAGGCCGATGGCAAATCTTTCTCCGTCCGCGTAGGGCAGCAATTCCGCCGGCCGGAAGGCGCCAATTGGACTTTAGTCAGCGAAGATGTCGCCCGCCTCGAGGCCCAGGCCCGCGCCGCCGCGGCCAACGCCGGTCGGGTCGATCCCAATGCTCCGGTCGCAATCCCGGCCGATGCATCTGAAGCCGTTCGAAAAATGATGGAAAGGCGCAATCAAACTTTAAAACCATGAAAATCCCGCACATCACCCCAGCCGTGTGGCTCGGAATCGCCACACTCACTTCCAGTGTCTGGGCCCAAAGCCCCGTAGCTGCCCCCAACGCGCCCGAGCGCGACGAGGCCAAAACCCCCGCCGCACGCGCCGCGGGCACGCTGCGCTTTAATTTTCGCGGCGCTCCCTTGGAGGCCGTGCTGAACTACATGAGCGAAGCCGCCGGTTACACCATCGTACTCGACACGCCGGTGCGCGGCACCGTCGACATGTTCAGTGCTCAGCCAATCACTCGCCCAGAGGCGCTTCAACTGCTCAATCTCGCGCTAAATAAAAACGGATTCACCTCCATCGTCGAGGGCCGGACTATCGTAATTTCCTCAAAGGAGGACGCGAAAAAGAAAAACCTTCCGATTCGTACGAGCAACAATCCCGACGAAATTCCCAATACGGCCGAGATGGTGATTCAGATCATTCCTCTGCGACACCTCGACGCCACAACGGCCGCGCGCGATCTGGGTACATTATTACCTGGAACTTCGACGCTTACAGCCAACGCGGATAGCAATTCGCTGATCGTGACGGACACGAACATAAATCTCAAGCAGGTCGTGAAACTGGTCGATGCACTAGACACCTCGAGCGACACCGTTTCGACGATGAAAATTTTTGAGCTGAAGAACGCCGACCCTTATGAAATGGCGCAGCTTATCACCAATCTCTACACGACGACCGCGCAGTCCCAGAATGGGGGCCGTGGTGGCCAGGGTGTGGGTGGTTTTGGCCCTGGCGGCTTCGGGGGCGGGGCCGGTCTCGCCGCGGCCTATGGCGGCGGGGCCAATGCCGGCGGTGGTGGCAACCGTGGGGGCGGCGGGATGAGCGGTGGTGGGGGCTATGGTGGCGGTAGTGGTGGTCGCTCGGGCCGCGGGGGCACTACGACGACCAACCGGTTGGTTCCAGTGGTGGCGGTCGCCGATCCGCGCACCCTGCGCGTGATTGTTACCGCTTCGAAAGACCAGATGCCGGATATCACGACCATGGTGGCCCAGCTCGATTCGACCACGGGGCGCAAACAGCAAGCCTTCGTTTACAACATTGAGAACGGAAACGTGAAACAAATAGAGTCTATGCTGAAGGCACTTTACCCGAGCAGCTCCAACCGCACGACCACGAACAATCAACCGGACGCGTTCACTTCGCGCGCGACGACAAACGCCAACAGCGGCACCACCCAACTCCAACTCGGCTCCACGAGCGCTGCCGGTGCCACGCGGACGAACTAACCGCCTTGTCTAAACCAAAGTCTATGAATTCTAAATTTTTTCGGTCCCAGGCCCACTCAGCTGCGCTGACGGCCTTCGTTTTATTCACCTCTATTTCCGCTTTCGGCCAGATCAGAGGCGGTGCCATCGGTGGCAGCGGCAATGTTGGCAGTGTGGGCGGCGGTGGTGGTGGTGGTGGCGGTGGCGGTGCTACGACGACCAGCAGCCGGCAGTATCAGAACAGTACGCTGGTGGGCGACGCTTCAATCTCGAGCGACGTCGACACCCGTCAGATTGTCGTCGTCACGGATCCGCTCACCAACGAAAGCATCCGAGCCGTCATCGCGAAACTCGACAAGCCAAGGCCTCAGGTGCTCATCAACGTGGTCTTTATGCAGGTCACGCATGACAACAGCTTCGATTTGGGCGCCGAGGCAAAATATCAGGGACCGATCTCGATCAAGACCAATCCCGATGGCATCGCACAAACGAAATTCGGGGTCGCTGATGCGCTCGCCAACCGCTCGATTACGGGTGCGTTCTACAGTGTCACAGGGCGCGACATTCAGGCAACCCTACACGCTTCGGCCGGAGTGAGCAAAACGGAGATTCTCTCCCGTCCCTCCATTCTGACCCGGAGCAATCAACAGGCGACGATCCTTGTCGGTCAAAATGTGCCGCTGCTTAACACCACGACGCAAAACCTTAACTCGGCGAACAATTCCGTCACCAGCACGATCACCTATCAGGATGTGGGCATCATTCTTCGTGTGACGCCGTTCATCACCCAGGATGGCTTGGTTGAAATGATCGTCTCACCCGAGATCTCCTCGATCAGTCCCACCACCGTTTCGATTCCGGGTGCGGGCAACGCCACCGTGATCGATCGCCGCTCGGCCGACACCGTAGTGGTTACGCCCAGCGACCAGACGATTGTGATTGGCGGCTTGATGTCGTCCCAGAAAAGCAACGTCGACAACAAAGTACCGCTCCTGGGTGATATCCCGCTCATCGGCAACCTGTTCAAGCGGAAGACGAAGGAAGACGTGAAAACCGAACTTCTGATTTTCATGACTCCACACGTCGTGAAAAATCCATCCGATCTAGCCACGTTGAGCGAGGGTGAGCGTTCACGCCTCGACATGGCACCGACGACCTTCGACAAGGCCGACATCAGCAAATTCCTTCCCGGTATTGCGCCCGGCAACAACGCGGGCCTAAAGCCCTGACCCCCACCCAACTTGATGTTAAGAGACCGCGTTACAGCCATCAGGTTACGCGCCTGACATTGCTGGTAAAGGCATCGCCAATTCCTTCGGCCAGATCTGGTCCGGCGCTTTGATGCTCGCGCGCCTCGGCCAACCCGAGGCTGCACCTACCATCTTGCAGGCGATTGAAACCGTCGTTCAGCACGGTCCACGAACCCGCGATCTCGCTGGCACCGCCAACACCATCGACGTTGCTCGCGGCATCGATGCCGCTGTCAGGGGACATTAAAACCTAGTACCAACCAACGTTCTTTTGCTCATAGATTTTTATCTGAGTACAGGCCAAACCCGCAGGGAGGAATGATGTCATACTTGACATATGTCGGAATCGACATATCGCTTTTTCATGGCCGAGAAGCCCCTCATCTGGATCGCCGGGGAAATCAAGACCCCGCCCTTTTCAGCGGAAGCGCGCTTGGAGGCCGGCGTGCTGCTCCGGCGTTTGCAGCAGGGCGAGAACATCGGCCTGCCGCATTCCCGTCCGATGCCCAACATCGGGGCCCGCTGCCACGAGCTGCGGATCCGCGATGAAAACCGGACTTGGCGCATTTTCTACCACATCGACCCCGACGCGATTGTCCTCCTCGAGGTCTTCGCCAAAACCACCCAAACCACGCCCGACAGTGTGCTCAAGGCCTGTCGGAAACGCATCCAATTTTACCAATCCATCCCATGAAACCCGACAAACAAAAACGCCTCGAAGCTGCCGGCTTCAAAATCGGCACCGCCGCCGATTTTCTCAAGCTCACCCCGGCTGAGAGTGAGCTGGTCACGCTCCGGCTGTCCCTCGCCCACGATGTGCGCCGCCGCCGCATTGCGCTCCATTTTACCCAAGCAGACCTAGCTCACCGCCTGGGTTCGAGCCAGTCCCGCATTGCCAAGCTGGAAGCGGCGGAGCCTGATGTCTCCCTTGATTTCCTCTTCCGGGCCATGTTCGCCACGGGGGCGAATAGACGTGAGGTGGGTCGGGTAATTGCTGCCGTATAGGGTAAAGTCCGCCAAGTTTGCTTGGGTATAATCCGAACAGGCTTGGTTAGGATGATACCAGCGCGAACCGGCTGCGAATTTTTGCCCTATGGTCTAATAGGGCAAGCCACGACTCGCAAAAACCAACTCTGGTTCGCGGTGGACAAAAATTACGCGTGCCCAAACTAATTTCGAAGAAGCCTGAAATGCCGACCGAACTCCAGAAACTTGACCACGTGGTGGCCCAAATCAAGAAGGGCGTTTCAGTTCATGGAAAGCGCCACAGCACCGTCGTGGAGAACCCGTTCGAGTCCGAGTATAGGCCACCAGTGAAGCCAAGCAAACGCGACTTCGCAATGGTGCAACGCTTGCGCAAGCAACACGCCGCCGCGGCTACTTCATCGCGATAATTTCGAATGGGATTGGTGGAGCCCGCCAACTCGTGCCACACTCGTGCTCAAAGTCTTTTTTTGCTGCATCCGCTTGCGATTGCTTGCCGCGCTTATCCTAAGCGTCGCTTCGACTGCGGAATTTAGGTTTAATCCGCAAGAATAACATCTAGTATAGCCTTCGTACCATAGCGCACGGCATCGGTCGTAGGCAAACCCGTCGCCGCTGCTGTGGCCGCGATCTCGGAGCGCGCCGTGGCGTCATCAAGCCCCCAAGTATTCAGCGCGATGCCCATCACTCGGGCAGGCGCCAAAGCCCCAGCGGCGCTCGCCACACGTTCATAAAATTCAACCACGGCCTTCAACGGCGGGATAGTGATGTCGGGAAACGCGTGGAGATGTTGCATCCCAGCTTTATGAACGAGCACCAGGTGCGTCGGCTGCGTACCTCGTAACAACGGCAACGTCGCCGTCGATGCTGGGTTCAACATCGATCCTTGGCCTTCAACCCAGAGCACGTCGTTGGTCGGACCGCGGCGCATCAATTCCGCTTCGACTGCCCCACTCGCGTAATCCACTCGCACCGCATCCAAACACATGCCGGAGCCGCAAATCATCATACCGGTCTGGCCCGTGCCAATGAACGCCGACCTGACGCCGTGCGCCCGCGCCTCACGGTCAAACTCCAGGGCCGCGGTCATCTTGCCGATGTTCATATCCGTACCCACAAAGAGCACGCGCTTACACGAAAGCTTCCGCGCCGCCGCCGATCCAGGCTTTAGTCCGGCCGGCTCGCGCCGCATGTCCCACACGTAAACGCCTGGGCGCACTGCCGCCGCAATCACGGGGTCCGACAAAAGCGGCGTGTGACAACCGTTCCAAAGTGAAACACCACCGTGGATCGCCGCGCGTAAATCTGTCCACCATTCCTCGCGCACGATGCCGCCACTTGGCGAGATACCGATAGCGAGCGCCGTCGGTTTGCTCGCCAGCGCTTCTTCCGCACTGGCGACGACGCGAATATCCGGCACATCAGGCATCTTGCTAACTTCACGCAACGAGCGCCCCGCCGTCTCACGATCAATCACCGCAACGACTTCGGCACCGCGATAACGTAGCAAAGACAGGCCGGTCTTACCGTGTCTCGTGGAGAAACCTCCGTGTTGCAAAATCGCCAACCGCTGCGGCTGGCTCACAATTTCTGGCGTAGGATTAGACATGGGAAACTCCAAAGCCGGGCTGAGACGAAAGGCGCAGCCGACCGGCTATCAGCGCGGCACCTTGGAAAACGTCGTCCTCGAGATTGAGATGACTGTCGAGATCGAGGTATTCCACGAGCCCGCCGAGCTGTGCTGCAGCTGTGTTGGCGAGCGCACTATTGCCATAACAGCCGACCAAAATCTTCAGCCCGTAGGCCCGCGCCGTGTGAACGAGCCGCAACGCGCCATCAAGACCACCGCACTTCATCAGTTTGATGTTTATGCCGTCGATACTGCCTGCTATGCGCACAAGTTCCTCCGCCGTCCGGCAACTTTCATCCACGATCAGCGGGATTTTCATCGTCGATCTCAACGCCGCTAAATCTTTTTCCTGTCCACGCGGCAAGGGCTGCTCGAGATGATCCACCCCACGCTCCGCGAGCCACGCCGCCATCTCGATCGCTGTCGCCAGCGACCAACCGCCGTTCGCATCCACACTCACGCGCATCCCCGTAGGTATTGCAGCGAGCACCGCGGTAAACATCGCGCGATCCGCCTCCACGCCGGCCTTCGAGCCGAGTTTCACTTTAAACGCGCGGACATCGCCCGACGCCAACCACAAGCAAACGCGTTGCGCTGCCGCCTCTGGCGCCGCGATACCTACCGTAACCGACGTTAAAGGCCCTTCCATCGCCGGCAAACCGAGCAAACGCCACACCGGCTGCCCGATACGTTTACCGAGCCAATCATAAAGCGCCAAATTTATCGCCGCGATCAAGCCCGAGGGCGCACCCGCCGCGCGTAAGCGCCGATCGATTTCGATCCGCTCCCACGCCGTAGCTTGCTCTAGCCAAGCGCGGTGCGTGGCTACCGCGGTCGTTAGTACCTCTACGGTCTGCGGATGCTCATCGATCGCGAAGGGCACAGCTTCACCCCAACCTTCGACGCCATCCTCCGCCCACCGCAGCCAGCCCACGGTCGTATGCGTCGACGTTCCACGACTGATCGTGAGCGGAACGCGTTTTTTACAGGTGTTAAAACTGAAAGTAACAACGGACATAATCGAAAACGAAACCGTATCAGCACGGAAACTGGCCGCCGCGACAATACTTTCTTCGTCGTTCAGTTTCCCGACTTAACCGGCACATAATCGTCGGGACTAAACGCCGGCGCCGAAATCGCATAAAATTCCAGCCCCGCATCGGTCGCCGCCATCAACGCGTGCCGCACGCCTGGTCGTAACACCACGATCGAGCCCATCTGCACGGGCTTCATTTCACCAGCCACCAAGGCCGTACCGCGACCCGCGATGATCAGGAAAAATTCCTCACCAACTTTGCAGTAACTTTCACCCGTGCTTTTTCCGGGCTGAAGCGTGAAACGAGCGACACTCACGCGCTCGGTCCGCGCCTGCCCCACCCGTCCGATCAATTCGCGCAATTGCATTCCTGGAGCCACCGTCAGCGCCGGAACGATCTCCGGCGCAAAAACCACGGCTTCAGCGGGAGTCGCGGTAGCTAGCGCAGATTTGACCGATTCCGCCTTAGGACGCGTAGCTTGTTCCGCGCGTGTGAGCTGACCAATGAGCTCACGCCATTGCGGATAATTACCTTGAAGTTCGTCTCTATAAGCCGCCTCGAAGTCGCCATAATCAAAGCCCGGTGCCATCGTGCAGCCGAAAAATGCGTAAGCCTCCGGAGTGCTTTTCACAGGTCGCCCGCCCATCCAAACGCCCGCGGGCACTGTGAATTGAGGGTATTGCCCTGCCAACGGATCCGGCCCGATTACGACAACCTCACCGCGTCCATCCGGATGCAGGAGCAAAAGTTCAAGAGGGTCGCCCGTGTAAAAATGCCAAACCTCGTCAGTCTTTAGCCGATGCATCGCCGAAAAATCTTCCCGCGTCGCGAGTGCATAAATCGCCGTGCCCGCAGGGCGCGACGAACCATAACGCGGCGGCAAGGCCTCGGCCGCGATTTTATCAAGGCTTCCGTAGGTGACGTGAAACCACGCTCCCTCGACCGGGATTTTCTCCATCTTGTAGTGCTCGATGAGCTGCTTAGCCGCCCCAACCGGCGCCGCCACTAAACCGGGGCCGATCAACACGCCGATTGAACCAATCAAAGCAAAAAAATTAAGCCCAGATTTCATAAAATAGTGTGTTGGAAGTTTCACTAACTGCGTCGCGTTTTAAATTCCCGCGCAAGCCCAGACCTGACCAGAAATATTTTTATCTCTCCAATTTTTAGGTTAAAATTTCCACTCTAACCCACCAAAGACACCGAAACCGAGCGCGGGGTAGCCATTCACTTCTTCGTAATTTTTGTTGAGCAAATTTTCAAACCTGAGTTTGAGCGCGAGGTGCGAATTTAGCTGCCAAGCAGCGTAAAGACGCGTGACGGCATAATCTTCCTGATCTATTTGCGCATAGGTCTTGGCGTTCACATCGCGGCGGTGCGCGGCAAGATTTAGTCCTACTCCAGCCGTCACACCCGCACCAAAATCATGCCACGCGTCAATGCGACCGCTTTGGCGCGGGCGCCGCAAGAGGCGTGTATTCGAGGTGAGGTTTTGGGCTTCGAGGTACGAGAAACTCGCGCGGATCTCGATGGCCGCAGGCAAGGTAGTGCGTGCAGAGAGTTCCGCGCCACGGGTGCGGGCGCGTTGGATATTCTCCACACTGCGAAAATTTGCCGTACTCGCAATCAGGTCCGTAAAATCGGTTTCAAACCACGTCGCGGTCAGGGTGCCGCTTTTATTCGGTAAATAATAATCTAAGCCGCTATCCCAACCGCGCGCACGTTCAGGGTGTAAGTTAGGGTTGCCGACGTAGAACGCGCTCTGGCCGTAAAGATCCAAAAAGCTCGGGGAGCGAAACGCGGTACCGTAACTTGCACGGAATTTCAGCGCACGTTGCGCAACGAGCCATGCGGCCGTGGCG
>Ga0136642_1000582_pt1 | contig 18209 bp, 15 predicted proteins | sample LowCatLa1302831Y_FD_115313 | JGI IMG/M metagenome (GOLD analysis project Ga0136642, IMG submission 115313) | Freshwater microbial communities from Lower Cathedral Lake, Yosemite National Park, California, USA - 13028-31Y | ecosystem: Environmental > Aquatic > Freshwater > Lake ... | reverse complement strand
TTCAATGGCCTTTCGCGTCGCAATGGCGATCCTTGTAATCTCAGGATTATTAAGCCGTATGGTGGGTTTCGATGATCTTTTGATTTTCGTTCTATCAGGGCTGGCCATCATCCCTTTAGCAGGCGTGATTGCCGCTTCGACAGAAGAGGTATCCGATCATTCGGGGCAGGTCATCGGGGGGTTATTGAATGCAACCTTTGGCAATGCTCCCGAAATGATCATTGCACTGTTCGCACTGAATTCGGGGCTGGTCGATCTGGTCAAAGCCAGCATCATTGGAACGATTATTGCGAACCTACTTCTGGCGCTAGGACTAGCCATGGTGGCGGGGGGTATCAGATATAAGGAACAGTCCTTTAGCCGGAAGATCGCTCGTATCAATACGGCCTCTCTCAATCTCGCCTTGGTTGTGATGCTTGCTCCAGCGGCAATTCGCTTAACATCCAGTCATCTCGAAGAAGCATCTATCAGAAGTTTCAGCCTGATTGCTGCAGGGCTTCTGCTAACGTTCTATTTATTGACACTCCTCTTCTCACTGAAAACCCATCGCGGGCTTTATGAAATGAGTGGAGAGGATGGGCATATCCTCACGACATCATCGGCTTCCGATCAGCACACCAAAAAAGATCTTGCCCGAACCATTTTGATCCTTTTCGTTGCCAGCCTGCTCCTTTGCTGGGCCTCTGAAAATCTGGTGGATAGCCTGAAAGTCATCATCCATGATCACGGTTTCAGCGAGAGTTTCACCGGAGTTTTCTTGATCCCCTTGTTTGGTGGAGCGGTCGAATATCTTGTCGCCATGAAGCTCGCAAGAGCCAACAAGATGGATTTATCCATTGCCATCGCGACGGGCTCAAGCCTGCAGATCTCAATGTTCGTTGCGCCAGCACTGGTGTTAATTGGATCGGTCTGGCATCAACCAATGGACTTTGATTTTCATCCCTTTGAATTATTATCCGCGACCGTTGCAGTCGCCCTCACGAATTCAATCAGCAATGACGACACCACTCACTGGCTAGAAGGAGTCCTCTTGATTATGGTGTACGCGGTTATTGGGATCGCTCTCTACTTCCACCCTTGATAGCTTGAACCCCAACTGCTTTTGAAAAGGCGTCCCAAGGGATTGGTCGGGACGCCGTGGGGGATCACAGGATCAGGGATACCAGGATGAGTCCGCCCACAATCAAAAAGGCCTTAGGGTATTTCTTTCGAAGCTCCCCAACTGAGCAACTATCAATTTTCTTGAGCCATTCACTTCCCTTCGATGTCGCTTCCGTGTCAATCAACTGCGGCTCCGGATGTAGCGACGCCTTTGATCCTTTGTTTTCTTTTATTTCTTCATGTTCTACATCGATGACGGATTCTTCAGCCATGGTTATGTCTCGTATGATTAAAGTGGTAACGATAGATTAATGCCCCTAGCATAGACATCATAGCAAGCCGAGTCTGGCAAAAATAGCATGGCTATCCTTAATGTTTTTTCTACGATTTCATCGTGATTCGACCGTGCTTTATTCGATTCTCCGGCAATCTAGATCATTAAGATTATATTTTGAGCACCGACCCCAAATTTCCCCGAATGGACGTAGATCGATTGGATAAGACTAGAGGGAATGATCATCTCGACGGGGGCTTCGGCCCCCGTTTTTTATTGGCGGTGGAATTCTCCAGTACCCGAACGTTTTGCCCTTTGCCGTGACCTTGTTTGTTTAAGATTTTTACCGAATGCTGTGACCCACCGTACCCCACCCCCACCTGTCTCAGTTAGGAGTCCCAAGATCAGCCATTACACGATTCTCGACGAAGAGCGAGCAATTCCCCCTGTTACCTACCCTGCGAGCCCCCGGCTCCTTGCCCTCCCTTACCTCTTACCGCGCTTTAGATGAGCCATTGGCTGACCGATACGATTTGGTTTGAAATAAGGTCCTCGACTTCCCAACCCGCTGATCAAACTCCTCTCTCGCACCAGCCTCTCTAGTCTCTTAAGCTCTTTGCTGGCAAGGCTTCTAGCTCTTCGTTTTTCTACTGTCTCAGACCCATCCACGGTGACGCTGGCAATCTGATTCTTCCGACCTTGATCTGAGAGCATCCCTGATCCGGCTGCGCCGCCATGAGTTCTGCAGAGGTGTTTTCCTTTGATGGCGAACTTTGAGCATTGTATTTTTCCACCGGTCCTCTTCTTTGCCGCTTGGCATCGAGGAATTGGTTTCCCATGAGCCGGATGAGGGATGGTCTCGGTAAAGCCGGGACGTAGTTTTCTGATTTTTCCGAATTTTGGTTCCGGAAGGACCGTGAAGGGTCTTAGCCTTCCCAGAGGGTCTGCTGCTATTTGGGCTTCAAGGTCACTTTGCCATTGATCAATTGGAAATCCTTCCGACCGGAGGGCTTCAAACACTCGCTTTCTGTAATCGTCGAGATCAATCTCAGAAGCCATAAATAACCATAATCCGCGCGTTGAAGGAGAAGGATTTTTGATTGCTCATATCCTCATACATTATATTAGATATGACTAATATACAGCTTAACAATTCCAATAATTCACAGCTTTTCACGAGGGGTGGTGAATAGCTGAAGCCCTTGGTAAAACTGGGTTTGAGGGCATTTTTCGCAACAATTCACCGACCCCCTCATACACACACAGGAAAGAGGAAATGAGTACACAGTGGAATAGGTAGAGAGAATAGGTGAATTATTAATATAAAACCCCTGAAACCCTTACCAGCCGTGGCCTGCAGCTATTCACCAACTTTTGTGAATTGCTGGGAAAAGTGGGAATCATCCCCCACCCTCAATGGTCAGTAACTTGAGTTTGTAGACCCGTCCATTGGACTTCTGATCATCCACTGTGGAACGAGAAACCCGCTCGGAATCCTCCAGATAGGCCAAGGCCTCGTCGAACCTCTTCTTATCAAGCTTCGATGATTTGAGAACCAGTGAGTGAGTCGTGTAACCCCCCTGTGTAAATTTCTTGTCCCTCTCATTGGATATGCTGATCTCACCATCGATGGCCTTCCGGATGATTTTAAGAATGAGGGCGCCATCCGACTGTGTCTGACCACCATGGAAGTATCCATCACAAAAGTTCAGTGCCGCGGCATCTGAGGCCATAACAAACTGTCGTGCCCACTCGATATGGGGTGTATCAATCACAGGTTCTTCGGGATCATCCCAGACGGCCAGCACCCCAGCGATGCGATAACATTTCTCGAATGAACGAGCAAAGAGGGCCTTACCAAGCACAGCATCCGAAGCCTCTGTCATGTCACTAAATTCAACCATCAAGGCATCCAGCCTCGCCGCTGCTGCAGGCATCTCATTGATAGTAACTTCTTTAAGGAATGTAGTGACCCCGGGCTGCTCAGGATTGGTCATGGCGCATGCATTCTTCACCCTAGTCGCATGCTGTGCTATTGAATTGGGCAAAGCCTCTGAATCTGCCCTCCTTTGTTTTACACCGGGCTGACCGCAAGCAAATAACATGCGGCCCATCATGCCATCGGCAATATTTTGAGAGGTCAAGACCTCGCCGAGTTTCTCCGGTGTCGAGAATCCCAGAATGTTGAGCATGGGGTTATAAATATCTCGTGGCATCGACTGCTGGATGTTCTTGGTATTGGTCGCCTTGGCCCGAGTGCTATAGATCCCCTTTGACGCGGAATATAGTTTCAAAAGCATGGAATTGAGGGTTACGGTGGCGGAACTCTGCTCACGGATATTTAGCTCTTGAAAGAGGTGAGCGGCCTCATCAATCTCGGCCAGTATTGGAATCCTTGATACCAGTTGATCCTCTAGCCCTTGGCCTGATGCAGGCTTTGCAATGATCTTTCCTCCAGCCTTCCTGACGACCTCTGTGGCGACATACCGTGGGTGGTCCTTACCTGCACCCGTTTCAGCAATACCGAGGCCGTAGAGGTTTAGACGCATGGAACCCGTGGAGAGGTAGTAGCACCCAGAGCATGATGCCGACATCGCCATCAATGCAGACATCAACGCCAGATCAGGTTGGGGCTTTGGGGAGCTTCTGAGGGTAAAGGTAACGATTTCCTCCATAGCCCCGGGGAAGGGGCGTGGCATCACTATGGGCGAATCGTTGGTATGGTGCAGCTTTTCCGGCCGTGTAATGGCGCTTGAATCAGAAATCGAACCAGTGATGTTCTCAGCTCTTACACCGGCTGCTTCCCTCCAAGTACCCTCCTGTCTCTGCCTTTCTCGCTCGTCGAAGGCCCCCTTCAAGACCTTGGGAATTGCATATTGGGCTTTTCTTTCACCCTCTTCACCCCGATACCCCGGCCACTGTCGATACGCTGCCATCAGCGTATGACCTACCAATTCGTCAACTATCCTCTGGTGAAGAACCACATACCAAGCCAGCTTCCCGAAGAACCTCATATCAAGCTCAGAATGTGACTGCAGCGGCTCTATCCACTCCTCGCCAAACAATGAATCTAGGTTCGCAGGTTTCTCCCCGTACGCCCTCCAAATCGCACCAAAATCCGCCTCCTTGGCCCAATCAACAAGGAGCTCAACGTCTTCAGGATCAACCGCTGGATTGTCTGCAGAGAAGGAAGTTAAAACACCACCCACCAAGGGGCTAACCTTGCTCTGACCTTTAGCCCTGAAGAAGCTTTCATGAAGCCAGTTCAATTCTTCCTGAGCGGGGAGAGGCTCTTCCTGCCCCCGCGGTAGCCTATGGCCTGTGACTGTGAAATACCGGGGAGAGGTTGCGTCGTATACCTCGATAAATTTGAGATCCCCATCTCCCTTGCCACAACGAAGGGCTTGGCCTTGAACAATGAGATGCATCCCGTCACCGCCAACAGACCGCTCGATGTAGGCGATTCCCAGAAACTTCAAAAGGATGAGTTCGGCTTCATCTCGCGTGAACTTTCTATCTTTAGTGAGGAAATCAATGCAGTGATCAACATCGATCCCCACCAGTCCATCATCCTGACCAAAGACGTAGCCGATGCCGTCAATATTCCCGGCAAGGTATCCAGCGTAAGCCTCTTCGAATGTTGACCAAGTGGTTGCATTGGTTGTCGAGGCCTTGAAGTTTCCGCTGACATGGAAGGGCGGTTTAGCCCATTTCGTTCCGTCCCATTCGTACTTCCAGCCTATCCACTGGTTCCTCTCCCTCATAGAGCAGGGGATTCCTTCGGGTTTAATTTTGAGCGGTGTCGGTTTTGGCTCAATCAGTTTCTCGGGGGTAGCTAACATACTCATAACCCCCACCGACTTCCGAATTTGGCGTCGAACATACGTTCGGCAGCTTCCATTGCAGCATCCATTGACGTGAATGAGCCTTCTGCAAAATCGCCATCACACATTGCCCAATATTTGCCGGTCGTCTTGTTGCGGCCAACGACAAGGACTTTTCCTTCAATTCGCCTCCATTCATTGCCCTTGGCCGAAGAAGCCCAGTCAGTGTCGTGGTCGGAATAGTCTGTATCAAAAAGAATCTTGTTCTTCATACCGCCTCCCCCGCCATTTTCATGAGGTCGGAGACTCGCCACAAAAGGCCACCATCAGCCCTTACAGGTTGAATGGGGCCATCCCCACGCATTGCCCACTTCCGCAGGGTCAAGGGGGCACGACTGATAGACTCCGCCGCCAACTCAGTTGGACCCAGCAGTTTTTTTCCAAAAAGCTCACGCCTGATTGAAATAGCGTTTTCAACGCCTGTGAATGAAAGATTTGATTTGATCACCATATAGCACTCCTAAAATTTGTCCTGACCAATTCAGGACACTAGAGACATGGGAATCAATAACTAATATTTCATGTGCGTCGAAATATCTATTTCAAATCACTCTGGCGGATCCCAATCCCACCGTGCTAATTGGTAGCCATCAGGACGCTCTAGACCCCAGCGGAAGCGAGGCATTGGCAGAGGACTATCCAAAGAATAAAGTGGGTCTGCTGCCCATAGCTGAATTTTCCCGTTGCTCAACGCCTCAAGGCGATCAACCAATGAAGTCCCTTTTGTCGTCAAATCGAATTGATTAAATCCATTGGAGCCACCAGACTTGATGAACTTTTGTTTTCTGGTTTTGGCGTATCGGAGCTCAGTATCGACTGTGCCAACGATTTCATCCTGCAAAACCTTTAGTACGTCGAGAACACCAAAGCCATGCGACTGAGCCAAAAACAGCCAACTCAAACCAATTTCCCAAAGCTCGTTTTGCTCCTCATCAGCAACAGAAAATCCTGCTTGACCAATAAGCCCGAGGGCGTGCCGAATGTCCTTCTCTTCGCCACGAGCAAGCCTTTCAAACGCTTCCATCAAGTCATCGACCTCAAGCCCTTGAAATGATTTACCGTGGGTGCTTGCCACTGTCCCCTGCAACATTCGTAACTTAAATGCCCAGCCGCCGTACTTGCGAATCCTTTCTTTGTGAGTGAGGCTCATATGACCAACTGAAGTTGCATATTAAAATTGTCCCTACCGGACTCAATGTCTAGATTTCAACTTAATGCCAGATCCTTAAAGATTGGATGTCTTATAAATGACTGATGTTTCAGAAGCTTGATCATCCTAACTTCAAGGCCAACTGGTCTACCTGCAGGTGTGTATACCTTGCTAGCATTTGCAGCGTCTTATGCCCGCTTATGGCCTGAAGTTCCATAACAGTCAAACCCATTTGCGCGTAATGTGTAATGGCGCTGTGCCTTAGATCATGAAACCTGAAATCATCAACACGAGCCTTTTTACAGGCTGCTCTAAAAGAGTGCGAAAGGTAAGAATCTGAAATGTTGAAAACGCGCCCGTGCGACTTCCCCTCTCTTACCCTCTCCAATACCGTAACAGCCTTACTTGAAAGAGGCACATATCTAGCCCCGGTCTTTGAGTCTGGCAGGTAGAGCACCTTCTTCGCCAGATCGATATGCTCCCAAGTGATGCCAACAATCTCTCCCCTCCGCATGGCGGTAGCCTCGGCCAAAAGCACTATCGCCGTAAGTTGCGGTTGATCAGCAAGAACTCGCAATAATCTTTCGCGCTCATCGTCTTTCAAGATACGGTCTCTCGATTTGTTTTCTTTTGGCTTGACGATGGACCCAATCGGATTCTCACAGCTCACAAACCACCGCTTTCGAATCGAATTAAAAATGACGGAGATCATGGCTAACTCCCTGACACAGGTCGAATGAGAAACGCCCTCACCAATCCGTTCGCGCATAAACTGGTCAATCCGTCTTGGCGTTAATTCACGAAGGGATAGGCCGCCGATGAACCGCTTCAACACCTTGGCACGGATGAGATTGGTTCGGTGTGATTTGAGCTTTACCGACACTTCGTCGAGGTATTTATCGATGTAAGTGCAAAATGGGACAGAAAGATGATCAGCCAATGGATCGCCCAATGACTCTGCATTAGACAGAATAGCCCTGTTAGCGGCCATAGTGCCTTCGACCTGCCGTGCAAAAGCTTTCGCCTCAGCATGCGAATTAAAAGTTTTGGAAATGGGTTTTTGACCAGCAATCCTAACCTGTACGTTGTACTTGCCAGAACTGAGCAAACGGATAGAAGCCATGGGATTTCCTTCACAAGTGGGTACCAAAAGGTTTGTGAAGGCTAGGAAATCGGCGAGAGGTCAGAGGGGTTGCAGTTTCCTTCGGATGGACTTTTCCCTGTTAAGAGTCCACTGCTCTACCAACTGAGCTAACGGCCCGAAAACTTGTTACACCCGTCGGATCGGGTGGGGTGACTGACGGGGCTCGAACCCGCGACAACAGGAATCACAATCCTGGACTCTACCAACTGAGCTACAGTCACCATCGATACTCATTTTGATGGTGGCGCGCTTGGCAGGACTCGAACCTGCGACCCTCGGCTTAGAAGGCCGATGCTCTATCCAGCTGAGCTACAAGCGCTTGGTCGGGGTAGAGAAATTAACCCCCTACAGTCTTCTCTCAAAGCAGAAGTGCTACCAGATTCGCAAATAGCTCTGAGCACTGACCGCTCCGAGAAAGCCGCTGGGCGTACCATCAAGCCTTGAAATTCTACTGAGATTTACTGCAGGGGTCAATCCAGAATGTATGACTCGATCGTTACATTCCCCCTTTTTTCACAATTTCTGAAGCACCAACTGATAAATCGAATGGGTTTCCTGATCCATGCCGGCCATGAGCCTATCCAGCTCCAGAAGGGACTCACGGACAAAATCGCTGTCTTTGATGCTTCCCGTATTCACCCGAACATTCAGAGCAGAGCTTTTAAGGGCCGCAAACGCGGTAAGGGCGGCAACACCCGCATCCGTCGCGACATTGGTGTTGCCTCGTTCGGCGACCAGACCACTGAGTTCGATCACCCGTCTTGAGGCCTTCGCACAATCTAAAGGCACTCGCGTAGCCCCCTTAAGCGCCCACTGGATGGCCACACTTCGTTTCACCTTATCCTCATCCGTGGCTTTTGGAAGGCTGTAGGCCGCCATGACCGCATCAAACGCCTCAACATCGGCCCGTATGAAATTAAGAAGAGTGCTTCTTAATGCCTCGACCTCAAGAAGCACAGCCTCCATTTCCTCAGAAACTGCCTCATAGTGGACCTTGCCGAGGGTCAAATGACAGACCATCGCGACCAGAGCCGCCCCCATCGCCCCCATGATGGCGACGACACTGCCACCCCCCGGGGTCGGCGAACGGCTTGCAAGGGTTTCCAAAAACTGTTCAATAGATGCGTCTTTGATCATTCGGATGGGTTAGAGAGAGTGTTTAACAAGGCGCAATTATAGAGCCTCTCTCGTACCTCGCAGCATTTGCGACTCCGGCCTCCCTGTTGTAACGTGTGCTCTTGTCTTTTATCTTGGCGTCGCCACACCAGAAATTACTTTCATGACGTCTCAAAAGTACGTTCACCATGAAGAAACTCCTGTTCCAATTTGATACCGACCTTTCACCTTCCGTCTTTGATTCGGTGGTGGCTTACGATGGCGGCGCTGATCACGTCATTGGGCATGGAGGCCTGACTCCCGCCGGGGTCGGGACCTTAGTCGATGGCACCATCTTTACCCGAGCGCCTAAAGACAAAAAAAACACCGCGATCTTTGTGGGCGGCAGCGATATGCAAGCGGGCGAAGCGCTCTTCAAGGCCGTGAAGTCAAGATTCTTTGGAGATTTCAGGGTCTCAATCATGCTGGACAGCAATGGCAGCAATACCACCGCCGCAGCAGCTATCGCCAAACTCATGACCAGCGGATCCATCCGGAATCAACGGGCCGTCGTCCTAGCGGGCACGGGGCCTGTCGGTCAACGAGCCGCCTTCATGCTGGCCAAAGAAGGCGCCAGCGAGGTCATCATCACCAGCCGCCAACAGTCACGCGCTGAGACGGTCGCAAAACAAATCCAGCAACGTTTTGATGTCGAGGTGATCCCCGTAGAAGCCTTCGATGCCGAGGCACGGGCCCGGATCATCGAAGAGGCCGACATCGTCGTTGCCACCGGCGCGACCGGCGTCGAACTGATTCGAGGGGAGCATTGGCAATCCCTTCAGCGACTCAAAATGATCGCCGATGCCAATGCCACCCCGCCTTTGGGAATCGGTGGGGTAGACATGATGGATCGAGGAACAAAACGCTTCGGGGCTCTGGCTTGGGGCGCCATTGGCTTTGGCACACTCAAACTATCCCTTCATCGGGCCTGTATCGGGCGTCTTTTTGAATCCAATGACCGCGTGCTCGACGCCGAAGAAATCTTCGAGATTGCTAAAACAATGGCCTGAGGGACCGCCTTATTGCAGACAAAAATCCCAGGAAAACCGAGAGAGGTAACCCGTAAGCCTCCCTTTCGCGCTAAAATTATAGGTATCGTCTCTCTCCTTATTCAGGCTTCCTATCATGATTGATCGCAAGAAAACTGTCGGCGTTAAAGTGGGTGATGTCCAGATCGGCGGTGGCGCCCCTATCGTGGTCCAGTCCATGACCAATACTGACACTGCCGACATCGCCGGGACGGTTCAGCAAATTTACGAACTGGCTAGAGCAGGCTCTGAACTGGTCCGGGTGACCGTCAACAACGAGGCCTCGGCGGAGGCCGTTCCTTATATTCGCGACCAATTGGCCGCAAAAGGCTGCACGGTCCCCATCATCGGTGACTTTCATTTCAACGGCCACAAGCTGCTTGAAAAATTTCCGGCCTGCGCCGAAGCGCTGGGAAAATATCGGATCAATCCCGGCAATGTGGGTCGTGGCTCAAAACGCGATCCGCAGTTTGCCCAAATGATTGAATTTGCCTGCCGTTTCGACAAGCCGGTACGGATCGGTGTGAACTGGGGAAGCCTCGACCCGTCGGTTCTTGCTCGCCTCCTCGATGAGAATGCGGAGTTACAGAGCCCACTCCCTCTCGAAGTGGTCATGCGGGAAGCCGTCATCACTTCCGCCCTTGAAAGTGCGCACAAGGCGATTGAACTTGGGCTTCCCAAGGAGCGCATCGTGATTTCCTGCAAGCTTAGCCGAGTCCAGGAGTTGATTGCTGTCTATCAGATCCTTGCAGCGCGCTGCGACTTTGCGCTCCATCTCGGCCTCACCGAGGCCGGCATGGGATCCAAAGGGATCGTCGCCTCAACGGCTGCTCTCGGGGTCCTTCTGCAACAAGGCATCGGCGACACGATCCGGGTTTCACTGACGCCGGAACCTATCCTAAACGATCGGACATTGGAAGTTATCGTGGCGCAGGAAATCCTTCAGACCATGGGTCTTCGCTCATTTTTGCCATTGGTTACCGCTTGCCCTGGCTGCGGCAGGACCACCAGCACCTACTTCCAGCAGCTCGCTCAGGATATTCAAAGCCATATTCGTCACAAAATGCCGGAATGGAAGCAGCGCTATCATGGTGTTGAAGACATGCAGGTTGCGGTGATGGGGTGTGTGGTGAATGGGCCTGGTGAGAGCAAGCATTCCCACATCGGCATCAGCCTCCCTGGAACCGGTGAAGATCCTGTGGCACCGGTCTACGAGGATGGCGTCAAGACGGTCACCCTCAAGGGGGACCGGATCGCCGAGGAATTCCAAACGATGGTCGAAGCCTACATTGACAGCCATTACGGCAAGAAGGACAGCCACGCCCACTGATCCCGTGGAGAGGGTACTCATTATTCGGTGGCGCTCTTTGAAGGCCTCCGACGGAATGAGAAACACCCGTTGACTCGCAGCAACCGCCCATCACCGCTGCTGATCTGTCATCACTCACCCATTTTCATCAACACCCCTGAGGAGATGGTTTGGCTCAGGGGCATCGTTTATTTGAGGAGCTCCCTATGTTGACCGCAACCAGAATCCTGACCTGGTTCATCATCGCTGCCTGGCTGACAGGCTGCGCCACCGAACCTGAAGCTCCGATTGCATCAACTCCCTCCCCCCCTTCCTCAAAGAAAAAACAGCGCCAATACCTCCATATTCCACCGGATACAGCGATTTCACCGCAATACAAGTTCCCAAAGTCAGCCAGATCCATTGATGAAGCTCTTTATACCTTTGCCCCCGCGGCGATCGATCAACTGAAGCCCTACTTTAAAAAAGCCGGAATGTCCTACCCCCCCAGGGAAATTGTTCTGATTGCCATCAAGGACGAAAAGAAGATGGAGCTCTGGGCACGTAACTTTGGCCCCTTCAAGCTGATCCGCCCCTACAGCATCAGGGCAGCAAGCGGCATGCGGGGACCCAAGCTAAAACAGGGGGATCGCCAGGTGCCGGAAGGGATTTATCACATTTCAAGACTCAACCCGAACAGCAACTATCACCTGTCTATGAAGGTCGATTACCCCAATGACTTTGATCGCGAACATGCCGAGGTAGATGGCCGTTCAGACCTCGGCGGGGACATCTTCATTCATGGCAAGAGTGTTTCTGCAGGCTGCCTCGCCATGGGCGATGACGCGATCGAAGAGCTCTTCGTTCTCGCAGCGCACGTGGGCACGGATAACATCAAGGTGGTCATCGCGCCAAGTGACCCGAGACTTCGCCCACTCGACACCTCGCACCACAGCCTCCCTGACTGGACCAGCGAACTCTATGATCAGGTCACCCGCGAAATCTTTATGATCACCCAAGCAAAGCCCCCGGTAAAACTAGCCCACACCTCTGCCTCTCACCCCATCTATCGCCCGGCCAATTAAGGAAAAGGGCCTACAGGGGCCGTGAACCATGCCTCCTTCCTGATGTCGTATCCACCTAGGGTGGTGGCATGATGAGGCATCTCCCGAACGACAAAGCTTGACCTTCAAGGGGGATGATCATTGCCCTTGCGATCGACCCCCCCTCAACAATGAAACACTGCCTCTGGAGGTATCGCGTGAGTGATTCTATAAAGCCCGAATCAAATCCTCTCCCCGCCAGAAGACAGGACGTCAATGCACCCACACTCCTGATCACCCCTCAACGGCCACGGTTTGATCCTGAAAAGGCACTGAATCTCATCCAAAAGGAGGCCGAGTGGGTGGGGCTTCGATGGGTGACAGAAACCAACCAGCGACGTTCAGCCCGAAACGGGCAGCCTGAAAATAATGGGGCACACTTTTCCTGTGGCGTGATGATTGAAGCTCTGATCGATGGCCATATCGCTTATGCCGGGACCAGCGATCTTTCAGACCAAGGCCTATTAAGGGCCGCTCAAAACGCGGCCCTAAAGGCCAAAGAGATGACGGCAACTAAAGTCTACGCAGCAAGCCTCAAGGAACGTCCGACATCGGTTGGGCATTATGAAGGTCCCAAGGGACGCTGGCTGGATAGCGAGACCTTAGCGGCGCTCTCCGAACACCTCATCGAATGCACACGCCGCCTCAAAGTCTCAGAGGCCATCGTGACCGCCGTTGCCGAGGTGAGTCTGATCGAATCAGAAGTCTGGTACCTCACCAGCAGTGGAACGAACATTCAGCAGCGGCAGTTCATGACCGGCCAACACTTTGGTGCCATTGCCCAAGGTTTAGGCGATACCCAGCAGCGTTCGCTCAACGGCCCGACCGCCCGCTGCCAACAAGGGGGGCTTGAAGCCTTTGACTGGGACCAGCTGGAGGCAGCGTGTGAAAGCGTGGGTGAACAAGCCCTGGCCCTGCTGAAAGCCGATAACTGCCCAACCGAGACACTGGATCTGATCCTCGCCGCCGACCAAATGCTGCTTCAGATCCATGAATCGATCGGCCATCCCCTTGAACTTGACCGCATTCTCGGTGATGAGCGCAACTATGCCGGTTGGAGTTTTGTGCGGCCGTCGGATTTTGGTTCGCTGCAATACGGCAGCCCCCTGATGAATGTGACCTTTGATCCTGCCTACCCCGGCGAATTCGCCTCCTACCGATTTGATGATGGCGGAGCACCCGCCACTCGCGAGTTCCTTATTAAGGAAGGGCTTCTGGTCAGGGGACTCGGCGGCCTTGAAAGCCAGCAGCGGCTTGGAGTTCAGGGGGTGTCGAACTTCAGATCTTCGAGCTGGAACCGCGCTCCCATCGACCGCATGGCTAACATCAATCTGGAGCCAGGACCTACCCCCCTAAACGACATGATCCAACACGTCGAGCGCGGCATCTTGATGGAGGCCAACCGTTCCTGGTCGATTGATGATGTTCGCAATAAATTCCAATTCGGCTGCGAAATAGGACATTTGATCGAGCAGGGGCGAATAACCAAAATACTTAAAAACCCCAACTATCGCGGCGTGACCGTCCCCTTCTGGCGTGCCCTCGCCGCCGTCGGCGATGTCACGACCCGCGGTCATTTTGGCACCCCCTATTGCGGCAAAGGAGAACCTCATCAGATGATTCGCGTGGGACACGCCTCACCAGCGTGCCTCTTCCGGGACATCGAGGTCTTCGGAGGTGACTCATGAAGACCCTGGAGGCCCATCGCGAGAACTTCAAAGCGCTCTCAGAACGCCTCTATTCATCGCTGCATCAGAGTGAATCGATGACCCTGCAACTCGCATTTGAAGATCAGGATTACCTCAGATTCAATCAAAGCAAGGTTCGACAAATCACGCATGTCGAGCAAGCGCGCCTCTGCATGCGCTTTCAATCGAACGGTCGACGGGTGGTCTTCAGCCTGGATCTCTCTGGTGACCTTCATGTCGATACCCGCTCCCTGATAAGCCTCGTAGCCCGAGCCAAAGAGGAAGTGAGAGTCCTTCCAGAGGATCCCTTTCTCTGTCCTTTCGAAAACCATGGGGAACACCACGAACATCACGCGGGTTCCCTGCCCCCCCTTGCTGAACTGTTGGAGGCCATGGGATCTTATGAAGCGAAGCGCCTCGACCTTGCCGGTCTTTATGCGGGTGGCACACTGCTCCGGGCCACCAGCAATTCAGCAGGGCTTCATCAGTCATTTTCATCTGACAGTTTTTTTCTAGACTATTCGCTGTTCACCCTCAATGCCGCAGGCGATCATAAGGCTGTCAAAGGCCTTTACAGCGGGCGGGCATGGTCAACGCCCGTCTTTCGCGAAAAAATGGCGGCCAGCGAGTCTGAGTTACCCGTGCTAAGGGCGGCCAACAAGCGGCTTGAACCGAGTCGCTACCGGGTCTTTTTTTCGCCGAAAGCCGTTGACGCCTTGATCGGTATGTTTTCATGGGGAGGGGTTAGCTATTCAGCCTATCGTCAAGGCGAATCAGCCCTTCAAAAATTGATGGCGGGGGAGGTTCGGCTGTCACCCCAATTTAGGCTAGAGGAGGATTTTGGGCTGTCTTTGATCCCCCGCTTTAATAGTCTCGGCGAGATCGCCCCGGCCTCTCTTCCTATCATTGCCCATGGCGACGTCAAGAATCTTTTGATCAGTTCAAGAACGGCCCGGGAATATGGCGTGACGGGCAACCAGGCGGATACGGGGGAAGCGCTTCGATCTCCCGTCATGGCCCCCGGCGACTTATCGTCCTCCGACATTCTGGAGAGGCTTGGAACCGGCCTCTATGTGAGCAATCTCCATTACCTCAACTGGAGCGATCGCTTGAACGCCCGCTTCACGGGAATGACCCGATACGCCTGTTTTTGGGTCGAAGACGGCCAGATCGCCGCCCCCATTCAGGATCTGCGGTTTGACGAAAGTCTTTTTACGCTCTTCGGGTCCGGCCTTGAAGCGGTCACAGAAGGCTCTGAGATCATCATGGCGACCGACACCTACCATCAACGCGCTCTGGGCGGAACGAAGGTTCCTGGGATGCTGGTCGATGGGGTGCGATTCACGCTCTAAGCGCTCCTCGCACCAGGACCACTAGAGATGCTTAATGCGACTCCAGCGTTCGGGCCAATGCGCCTCGTCCACCCACATCTGGGCAAGGGAGGTAAAGATCATGATGCTTGAAGCAAGGCTATAGCCAAACCCACCCAGCATCGTCAACCAAGCGAATGATGGAATATATTTAGTCAACCACCAGGACAGGACGTCCAGAATCAAGAACGCAAACGGCGTCGAGATGAGGATCAGTTTCCACTTGGGCGGGTACTGGGCCATCGAGAAGATCCAGCCAACAAAAAGGAAGATGAAAGAAATCCCAAAAAGGTGAATATGGGAGACTCGGGTCAGAGAAGCAATACTCGCCCCCTCATCGACCTCAGCGACCTTCTTAAGGTTCTCAAATTCCGTGAAATTGGGAATGGAGGCCCCAGGCCCGTGACAGCTGACACAATACTGTTGAACCAACGGCTGTATCTCGGCGGTATAGGCCTTATTGCTGGCCCCATCGCGGGCCCATTGAATCATTTTAAAACGCACCTCATCTGGAGCCATCGGCTCCATCTGGCCATTCAGCATCGATTCGAGCTTAGATCCGCTGCGATTGCCGTAATAGCTGTAGATGATGTCGTTGATTGAAAGCCCTGGCTTACCGTCCGCTTTGCCATGCGTTTCCATGATCTGAAAACCCGCCATCATCAGCCCAACGCCGATGACCATGAGGAAACCAGTAAAAAGAACCTTGTAGGCTGGCGGCAATTTCGACAGTGTCGTGACCTGGATCATAGACAAAAACCTCCGCTGGAATGGGTCTCACAAAGCATGATTAGACATGATGAGTATGACGGTAAAACGATCCTTGCGCCATGGCTTTGGGGGGCCTCCCCATCAATTAATAGAGAAGTTGACCCTGCCGAGCGCTCCTTAAAAACAAGGATCTCGCCATCGGGCGACCTAAGAGACCGGCGAAGGATTTCCACCGAGATAAAGCAATAGACCCCGAATCATCCCACCAGGACCCTCTTGTGTGTTCATCCAATCTGCTATAAATACATTGTGGTGACCTGCCTTGATGGCGGGAAACCCTTCGGAGGGCCGTCGGGCATGCTGCATGATCTTATGGACCCTTTTCTGCCCTCTACAGCCGTCCATGACCCTTTGGTTCAAAATGATGACACAAGAACAATCAGTAACGCCTTTTTACTCCTTCTTTAAGACTGGCCTCTTGACGCTGACGCTCACGATCAACGCCCTGTTCAATACCGGCTGCGACTCAGGCTCTTCAGGCAGTTCCTCGACGACGGCGAAGGGTTCAGCTGAAGCGCAGATCGAAGGCGACGTCTCGGACATTCACGGCCCCCTCAACTTGGGAAAACTCGAAGTCAAAGACAAGAATGATCGCGTGGTCACGACCTATCACCTCGACGGTCAATCAAACCATTACGCGATTAAAGTGCCTCAAGGCACCACCTATCCGATCCTTCTCATGGTGACACCACCGCCTGGACCCATCGCTCAGGTGGTGAGGGCTGTGGTCACAAGCCCTTTAGCGGATCACATGGATATCACCGACATTACCAGCCTCGTGGTGGATGCGGCCTTTGCTCTTGGTGGACTCACCGAGGAAAACATTGCCAAGGCCTCCGGCGGTGCCATTGGACTCCGTCAGCGTCAGGGGGTGAGTGCAGGTTCTGGTGGCGGCGGTGCAGGAGCGGGCCAAAGTGCTGGCGGGGTTGGGCATGGCGGGCATGGCGGCCACGACATGTCAGGAGGCAGCCAGAACCCTGGCGCAACACCCCCGCCATAAGACCCACCCCCCTTCCCCATTAGAAGTGGCCACCGGGGAGGCGCGCTCACCTTGGTTTTTTTTTCGGAGATTTCTCAACCTGGCCTAACCCCAAGGCCAGGTTCTCCAGAGAATAATCGCTGCACTCAGAAATGAGAGCAACAAGAGCGCTCCGCCTCCTAGCCAGCGCGTCACTCCGCCCCCGACGACCATCACAAAGACAGCCTTTAAAAGGTTATTACTGGCCGTTGCAATCACAATGGCGAAAGCCAACACCTCGGGTGCACTATTGAAATGACCCCCGACGACGGCAAGGACAAAGGGATCGATATCGGTGAACCCACTCAAAAAGGCCATCCATTGAAGACCCTGCTTGGGATCATATGCCATCAGCAAATGGGTCAGCCCTGTCACCAGAAGGAATGACAAAGCAAACACCAAAGAGGTATTGAGCTCTAAGGGATTCCTCGGTCTCCCAACACTCGCCGGTAACTGCGTTGATCCTTCATGATGGCGAGCCAACAAGAGGGCAACTCCGAGCGCCACCAGAAAAAGAGCTAGAAATTCCGGCATCAACAGGTACCCGACGCGCCGATCAAAAAACGTCACCATCAGCAGCAGTCGGACATACATCATGCCGGTGGCTAAAACGATGGCTGCCGCCGGCTGAAACGCATGTGGATCTGATTGGCGAGATTCCCGTGCGAGGACAACACTGGCCGCTGTGCTGGAATAAAAGCCACCAATTGCGCCGGTTAAGAGAATGCCCCGATGGGGCATCAGATAGGTCTGAATCAGGTAACTCAAATAGGAAAAGCCACTCATGACCACCACCGCCAACCAGGTCTCATAGACCGACACCGGGAGGTAGGTTGCGATCGAATCCCTCGGCATCAGCGGCAGAATCACCCCTGATAACACCAAAAACTGGGCCAGCGTGATGACTTCCTCGTTGGCAAGCTTCTGGGTGAGTCGCTGGATACGCTCTTTTGCGTTCAAAATGAAGAGCGCAGAAATGACGTAGAGGATCAAAAACCAGTGGGGAAGGCTTAAGCTGAGAGGGCCTAAGGTATAGCTCATGAGCCCTAACAACATCCCAATCAGTCCCGTCTCGCCCTGAGCCAGCTTGTGCTGATAAAAAACAGCCCACCAGCCCCCCAGCAGCAATAATCCCCCAAGGTAAAACCAACCAGAAGGTTGCAGCTGGAACAGAACAAACCCAAGGAGTGCGACGAACATCAAAGTTCGGGTGCTCCCAAAAACCCGGAATTTCT
>Ga0136642_1000581_pt1 | contig 18217 bp, 21 predicted proteins | sample LowCatLa1302831Y_FD_115313 | JGI IMG/M metagenome (GOLD analysis project Ga0136642, IMG submission 115313) | Freshwater microbial communities from Lower Cathedral Lake, Yosemite National Park, California, USA - 13028-31Y | ecosystem: Environmental > Aquatic > Freshwater > Lake ... | reverse complement strand
TGCAAAAGTCTAATTTAGACTTTGACCTTAAATGGGGTGAAATTCGTATGGGTGTCGTAATAGTCCTCATTTTCCTTGCGCTTGAGGAAATTCACGACCCAATAGGTCATGGGGGTAGCTAGGACCTCCCAAGAAGTTTTCAGGACATATTGAGCTAGCGCGACCTGAAAGATCTCATGGATAGGCCAGATGCCATAGAAGGCCAGCATATAGAAAAAAGAGGAGTCAACTAGCTCCCCTACTGCCGTGCTACCAATAGTCCGAGTCCAAAGAAAACGCCCCTCGGTCCAGATTTTCATTTTGGCTAGAACGTAGCTGTTAGTAAAACTACCGCACCAAAAAGAGAACATTGAAGCTAAGGCAATACGCCAGGAGTTTCCAAAAACGGTTTCAAGTCCTTGTTGATAGTTCGCCATATATGAGCCAGGAGCAACGGGAAGCGCAATCACAATCTGCGCCATCACAGCTGCAAATGCTAAAGCAGCAAAACCAGCCCAAACTGCGCGGCGATCATAGGCGTAGCCATATACCTCAGTAAAAATATCCCCAAAGAAGTAGGCGATGGGGAAAAACAGAATTCCAGCGCCAAAGGTCACTTCACCAAAGTGAGGGAGGTCAATCACGGCCGCTTTACCTGCCCCAATAAAGTTCGAGCAAAGCAAGACCACCACAAAGGCCGCCAAAAGCAGGTCGTAATAGCGATGGTGTCGTCTAGGTGAGTCCATATGTCTAAAAAAATGGATAATGGAATCAAGAATATCTGTATTCCTGTAAATTAGCAGGCAATTATGAAAATTAACAATAGGATGATTCAGTAATGAGTAAAGCCAGTTTTAATTGGGCAGATCCCCTCCTCCTTGATACGCAATTAACCGAGGAGGAGCGCATGATCCGTGATGCAGCCGCTGAATATGCACAAGGGCGCCTCATGCCTCGAATTCATGATGCCTTTCGTAACGAAACAACTGATGCGTCAATCTTTCGCGAAATGGGTGAGCTTGGACTTCTAGGTATCACTATTCCTGAGGAATACGGTGGCGCTAACTTGAATTATGTTTCCTATGGTCTGATTGCACGCGAGGTAGAGCGTGTAGATTCTGGTTATCGCTCCATGATGAGCGTACAGTCATCTTTGGTAATGCTTCCAATCTATGAATTTGGTAATGAGGCACAAAGACAAAAATATCTTCCTAAGTTAGCCACCGGTGAATGGATTGGTTGCTTTGGTTTAACTGAACCGAACTATGGCTCTGATGCTGGTGGCATGATTACCCGCGCCAAGAAAGTCCCCGGGGGATTTTCTTTAACAGGATCGAAAATGTGGATCTCTAACTCCCCGATCGCTGACGTATTCGTGGTTTGGGCAAAGAACGATGAAGGCCTGATTCGCGGCTACATTCTTGAGAAGGGCATGAAGGGCTTAAGTGCTCCTAAGATCACTGGCAAGATGGGTTTACGCGCCTCGATTACTGGTGAAATCGTGATGGATGAAGTGTTTGTTCCTGCTGAAAATGAATTTCCTGAAGTCACTGGACTGAAGGGCCCGTTTACTTGCTTGAACTCTGCACGCTATGGTATCTCCTGGGGTGTTCTTGGAGCTGCTGAGTGGTGCTGGCATGCTGCTCGCCAATATACGCTTGACCGTAAACAGTTTGGTAAGCCCTTGGCTGCCAATCAGCTAATCCAGAAAAAATTAGCGGATATGCAAACTGACATCACGCTCGCCCTTCAAGGCTGCTTACGCTTGGGTCATATGAAAGATGAAGGTATTGCTGCCCCAGAAATCACGTCGATCATGAAGCGTAACTCTTGTGGCAAGTCTTTAGATATTGCTCGCATGGCGCGCGATATGCATGGTGGCAATGGAATCTCTGATGAGTATGGAGTCATACGCCATATGCTCAATCTTGAGGTCGTTAATACCTACGAAGGTACACACGATATCCACGCTCTGATTTTGGGTCGTGCGCAAACGGGTATTCAGGCGTTTAGCTAGTCCCTAGCTTAGTTGCGATGGCCTTAGCTGCTTTAGCGAAGGCCCCATCGCTATCGTTTTCGAGTTGCACGTAATCCTCAATCTTGTATTGGGGAAAATTTCTGACTATCGATGATTGGTAGGACGGGTCATAGTGCTTTACCAATAGCTCTTCAACCAACTCTGGAAATTTGCCTGCATCAATGGCTTCATTCCATTTGGCTATTTGGACTTTTCCATAGTGAGTAGTAAGCAAGGCTAACTTATCTTTGAAGTTATCTGTACCAGTTAAGAAATGATGGTACTCACGAATTAACCAAGATACACGTGTCTGCGTACTGGATCTCAATTCGATACAAGCGCCATTACGAATCTTTTCCATCAATGCATCCGGAATATGCAGCCCTCCGACCTTCTTACTCTCGGACTCTACAACAACAGGTTTTGCTCGATCTAGTGTGCGTAGCGCATTCCAAAGCGCTGTTTCAAAACCTTTTTGGGATGGCTGATCAATATCAGGCTCATTGCCGAGAACAGAGCCACGATGAACGGCCAAGCCCTCTAAATCTAAAATTTGCAGACCTAGTGTTCCAATCTCTTGTAGCACCCTAGTCTTGCCACTCCCAGTCATGCCACAGATTACTTGGAATGTGAATGCTTTTGCATCTGCCTCAAGACCCTCAATCACGGTACGTCTAAAACCTTGATAGCCACCTTCTAGTTGCATCGCTTTCCAGCCTATGCGATTCAGAATATGGGTAAAAGCCCCGCTACGCTCACCACCACGCCAGCAGTAAATCAGTGGACGCCATTCACGCGGTAATTCTAATAAATGATTTTCGATATGCTCTGCAATATTTTTAGATACCAGAGCAGCGCCCAGCTTCTTTGCCGCAAATGGGGAGATCTGTTTATAAAGAGTGCCGATTTGAGCACGCTCATCATTACTGAGCACCGGAAAATTAACTGCACCAGGAATATGATCCAAAGCAAACTCTGCTGGTGATCTCACATCAATCACAAGATCAAAGCTATCCAACTCAGAAAGAAATTGAACCGACTTCAGAATGTGAGGGTTACTAGGTTGCATACCTTTTGCTAATTCAGCTTACTGAAATCAGTTAACCTACTTGTAAGGCGAGGTGATACAAATTGGTAGAGCGGGAACCAGAGCGGCAAAATGCCAAAATAGGGCCAGGCATAGTTTTTAGAAGACGGGCCATTTCTTGAACTTCCGCTGGCGTAAATGCGCCCGGAATTACTGGTAGATAAGCGTAGTTCAGACCAAGCTTTTCAGCTTCTGCCGCAATAGATGCGTTGCTTGGCTGATGAGGTCCCTCTTCACCATCGGGACGATTATTAATCACGCTTTTATAGCCCTGCTTAGCTATTTCAGCCAAATGACTTGAGTCAATTTGACCCAGCGTACCAAATTGAGCGTTATGGCAAGTAATAGGAAGACTCATGAAACCCTCTACATTCAATAAATATGCAATAAGGTCAATTCTAAATCAGGCTCGGTCAGATGCTGGGTTTGTTTCTATGTCCAGTAAAGAAGCGCTCGCAGATTTCCATGCCAACCAGCATGGCAGCCACAAAAACAATGGCTTTGAGATGGCCTGCACCAAGGGCAACTAAGGCTGGACCAGGACAAAAACCAGCAATACCCCAACCCGCCCCAAAGATCAGACTGCCGATCAGCAAAGGCTTAGTGATATCGCGCCTCGTTGGAATATGGAGGGCCCCACCAAAAAAAGCTTCGGTTCTCTTGCTGACAACATAAAAACCAGCAAGACCAACAAGTATTGCGCCCAACATTACAAACATCAAGGATGGATCCCAGTTTCCAGCTAAATCTAAGAACCCCAAAATCTTTTGCGGATTACTCATGCCGGAAATGATTAAACCCCATCCAAATAGGACGCCAATTGCGTACTGACTAAATAAGCCAAAATGTTTTTTCATCTTAGCTGCTGATCAAGTGACGAATTAAGAACACCATCACAAAACCAGCGCCCATAAAAGCGAGTGTTGCAACTAGTGAGCGGGGAGATAAACGAGACAAGCCACAAATACCGTGACCGCTAGTGCAGCCTGAACCATACTGAGCACCAAAGCCAACTAAAAGACCAGCAATCACAATCGCTAACCAACTAGAGTCAATCTCAATGATTGGAAAAATACCAAAAAATAGTGCCGCCAAAAATGGAGCGCAAATTAAACCTAGAACCAAACTGAGGCGCCATGCTGTGTCGGTCAACTTGGGATGAAGTAACCCAGCAACAATTCCGCTAATACCGAGTATGCGGCCATGCAAAAGAACATATAGTGCTGCAGCTACACCTAGAATCATTCCACCCAATAAAGATGGAACAGGTGTGAAGGAAAACCAGTCAATTTGCATTAGTCATTAAGTGCAAGGATTGGGGGCAAGGCGGAATTGTAAATAGCGTAGACCTAGATAGGCACCAAAAATAAATCCAGGTAAGGCTAATAATGATCCAAGAGCTAAAGTAGAAATACCGCTTAAGCCCTGGCCTACTGTACAGCCTAATGCTGTCACACCACCAAAGCCCATCAAAGCTGCACCAACCAGATGATTTGCCGTATCTTCACTATTACGGAATGACTCCCAGCGGAATGTTTTACTTACAAGGGCAATGAGGGCTGACCCCAAGATCATGCCAAGCACAGCAACAATACCTACTGTGAGAGCTTTAGATGTATCGCTATACATCATGAGCCAATCTAAGGAATAGGCATAGGGAGCAACAAATGACAAGCTTTCCATACGACCAGAATTAGTCACTAGAAATACTTCTTCTAAGGTATTAGGATCTTCGGCCACATAACCTAAATTACCTGACACCCACCATACTGCACAGATAGCCAAGCCGACACCAATTCCTGCGATCAGGTTTTCAGTGGTCCAAAACGCTTTACTCACTAGGGCATAAATAATAAACGCAGAACCAATAATCAGACCTAGAGCAAGATGAAGATTGGTACGAGCGATGCCTAGAGGACCGCTGAGAAGACTCGGCAGATCTTGTGGAGTGGCAAAGGCAACAAAGACAGTATCTAGCGTATTAATGCGTATGACACCCAAAAAACCACGAATTGTCATGTAAGCAAATAGTCCCAAGACCATAAATACGATGATGGACTTTAAATTACCTCCACCAATACGTACTAGAGTTTTACTGCCACATCCTGAAGCTAGAACCATACCAAAGCCAAAAAGAATACTACCAACAATAGATGACAGCCATAAAAACTTATTGCCGGTATAAAAGCTTTTTAAAGGATCAATAAGCCCGAGATAAGTTAACAATGTAAATCCAATAATGGCGACACCAATAGCGAGGAACCACTGCTTTAAGCGATCCCAGCTAGACATGATGAAGATGTCAGAGACGGCACCCATAGTGCAGAATCCCGTTTTTTGCATCACTGCACCAAGCAGAAAAGTAATTGCAAAAGTAGCCCAAAGGACTGACCTACTTAAAGAATTGATATCAACGACATCCATAGCGACTGTTTTAGAGTTAAGGTTTGAATTTATAAAACTGCTGATTGAGATAAGCGACTACGTCCGCCTCATCTTCCGGAAATAGATCCAAGCGTAGTTCTGTATTGCAGAGGCCCACCATTTTTTTCAAATTTGCTACAGACTTTACTTTGTTATCACTGCGCGTATAAATCATGTCGCCATTACCAAAACCTGTTTTCATAGCATGGCAGGCATAGCACTTTTGCTGATCAATGCTCTTACCATTTGCCAAGTCAGGTGCAGCCATCACTGGTGAGCCAATCAGCGCACTCAGGACAATTACAGAAATAGATCGGGGGAAAATCATTTTCATTACAAATCAAGGATTTAGCATTAATTCACTATTTTAAGGCCCAATGAGCAAAACTGCCCTATTCGGCCTGAATCGATAGATAGACGTTATAGGCGTTCATACGGTTAGCAGCCTTGAACAATGGCATTCCTTCATATTCTGACCAATCAGTCTGTTTGTAAGCCTCATCAAAGGGGTCAAGATTAACGGCTGCTTTAGACATAGATTCCCGAATGTATTTGAGATAGTTTCTAGTGAAGGCAATATCTTCGATGGGCTTAACGGAATAATTGCCATGTCCAGGAATCACGATATTAGGATTGAATTTTTCGATCTCGTCCAATCCAATGAGCCAGCCTTTGCTATCAGCATTGCCAACAAATGGAATGCGCCCCCTAAATACGAGATCTCCAGCAAATAGCACTTTTTCAGATGGTACGTAAACCATTAAATCTTCAGGCGCATGCGCAGGGCCTACTTTTCTGATTAAAAAATCTACCCCGCCAATAGATAGCTTCAGTTTTTGATCGATCCAAACGTCAGCAGGAATCAGTTTTGTGTTGGCATTAACCCAAGGAGCAAAATCTATCCGTGACGCAATCAAACGCTGCTTGGCAGTCTCTGAAGAAAGATAGTTTCTACCCTCACCTTGCGCATAAATCTTAGCTCCAATCTTTTTAAACTCTTGTAATCCATAAATGTGGTCAGCATGGTAGTGACTCAGAATAACTGCGACAACTTTTTGAGGAGTAATTTTTTTAATTTCAACTATCAACTTTTGCGCGAGATTGGGTGAGCCCAACGCATCTATCACCACGACGCCCTTAGGAGTCACTACAAAGCCAGCATTGGAAATAAAGTTTTGATTAGTACTGCTTCCCATTTCTGGAAAGCCTTGCACGAAATAAGTATGGGGTGCAACCTGCACGGGCTTCAATTGAATCAGATCTGCAGGCTTATTCTGCCCATGAGCACCACTCAAAAAGATAAAGAATCCTATGAGGATCCCGATCGAATAGTTTATAAAACAGATATTCATTGGGCTACTAATTATGGTTTGATATAGGCAAAGCCATCTTTATATTGCAAGTCGGCGACGCGTACTACACCAGATGGCGTGAAATCTGCATCCATAGTGAATTGATCTTTTTTGAGATTGCGATTCTTTAAAGTAATTTCACAAACTTCAAACTTTACGCCGCGGGATTTAAGAGCTCCTACTAATGGGGCATATTCCACATTATTCTTTTTATCTTTGGCGCCCTCCATGAGTAGATCCACTCCATTAGCATGGGTCACAACAAATATAGTGGTCTGAGGTGACACATCTAAGTGATTGCGAATATTACGCAGACCCTTCAGGCCTTGAGTTTCTGCATCATCAATGTGATAAACCACTTTAGTTGGTCCTGATGATTGGGCACTGACAATTGATCCAAAGCCAATGGCAAGAATTGCGACAAAAGTAAGTTGGATCAGTTTTTTCATTAGTGTAGCTTTCATAATGTTTAAATTGCAGCCATACCAGGATTATTGCCAACACCCTTGATGATTGGCTCATTCAATTTGACGGCCTTCACAACCTTAACGTCTCGTAAGTGTCTCTCCATCACATCCCAAATAGCTTCACCGCCAGTATTCTTAGCCTCTTCACTCACGGGAGCCCAGCCGGCAACCTTGTAAGTCTTACTAGCCTCAATTGCTTTGCCATTTAAGCGCATATCCGTAATCCGCTTACCAACATTCTGCACTGGATCAATCGTATATTGCATGCCGCCCACACGAACCATATCGCCACCTTGCTGATAGTAAGGATCAGGATTAAATAAATTATCTGCAACATCCTCTAGGATGGTTTTAATCGTCTCGCCAGTCATATTCGTGACGGTAGTGTATGGATACGTAATCGCAGTTTGATCTAGGAGATTCTCACGGGTGATGGCTTGTCCTGGTAATAGACTGGTACCCCAGCGAAAGCCTGGTGAGAAAGCAATCTCCGCATTCTTCTGCGACATGAGACCATCAAGGATCAGTTGATCAAAGCTACCGTTGAAGTTGCCACGGCGATACAGGAGAGCTTCAGTAGTAGCAAGTTTCTCATTGAGCTTGGCCTCATAAGGAGCCCTGATCTTTGTAATTAACTTACTCATTATTGGATCAGCAGGAATCATATTTGAGAAGATTGGGAGTAGTTTGTAGCGAAAATCAATCGGCTTACCGCCCTTCACATCAAAATCTAATACGCCCAAGAACTTACTATTGGATCCTGCATTTGTAACCAGCGTTATGCCGCCAGCATTCTTCACTTTCACCGGAATGGGTACGCCGTCGTGAGTATGTCCACCCAAAATTGCATCCAAGCCTCTAACACGGGATGCCATCTTTAAATCTACATCCATGCCGTTGTGAGATAAGAGAACAACAACCTTTGCTCCTTTTGCTCTGACCTCATCAATCGTCTTTTGCATATTCTCTTCCTGAATACCAAAAGTCCAATCAGGAGTGAAGTAACGGGGATTTGCTATTGGCGTATAGGGGAAAGCTTGGCCGATGATAGCTACTTGAATCCCATTCTGAACTCTCATGACATAAGGATTAAATACCATGTCGCCAAAGTCTGCTGTCTTAATATTTTGTGCAATAAAAGAGACCTTGCCCTTAAAGTCCTTGTTGATGATCTCCATCACACGCTTCTCGCCAAGAGTCATCTCCCAGTGAGCCGTCATCACATCAACACCGAGTGCAAGAGCGGCATCAACCATGTCCTGGCCATTGGTCCATAAGGCAGTTGCAGAGCCCTGCCAGGTATCACCACCATCCAACAATAGTGCTCCAGGCCGATTAGCCTTCATTTGCTTAATCAGAGTAGCCATATGAGCAAAGCCACCCATCTTGCCGTAGTTCTGCGCAGCTGCCACATAGTCTAAGTAAGTAAATGCATGCGCATCGCGGCTACCTGATGCAATGCTATTTGCTTTTAAGAGATACTCACCAACCAAGTGGGGAGTCTTACCCTCTTGAGCGCCAATACCCAGATTTACATTCGGTTCGCGAAAGTAAATGGGCAATAACTGAGCGTGACAGTCTGTGTAATGTAAAAAGTGAACATTACCGAACTTCGGTAAATCATAGAATTTTTGTGCGGTAGTTTGGGCATGCACAAAATTAGATTGCAAACTCATGCCACCAGCCGAAGCAATAGCCAAGGCTTGCAAAAAATCACGGCGATTCAAAGACATATCTACCCCTTTATGAAAACAGGCCTGTCGGCCTGTTCTTGTTCTTTTATAGCTAGTTTGATAATTTGCTTACTGATTCACTGGACTGGCAGGATCAAGTAGTAAAGCCATCACATCCTGCATTTGCTGCTCAGTTAAGAGCTTAAAGTGCGCAAATCTTGGCATATTGCTACAGGCGTTATAGGCCTTGGAGTTATTAATACGATTCCAAGTATACGTAACTATCTCTTGTGAATAACCGCGTAACTTGGCGTACCCAGTTAATGATGGCCCAAGATTTCCGTAGGAAATTTCCTTAGGATCAATTTGGTGACAGTTGTAGCAACCCCCGCCTATTGGGGTATCGGCTTTATCAGTCCAAGTGGCACCACGACCACTTTGCGCAATTGCCTCACCCTTTTTCCAGTCACCAATATATTTACCATCAGAGGGCTGCTTAATACTGTCCATATTGATTTTCTGAATTTTCTCGCGCATCTTTTCGCCTTGCTTGCTACCAGAGAAGATGGGATCAGAGCAAAACTTTTGAGTTGCATCCTGATTAATGCGGTCTAAGCTAGCAATACCCTCAGCTTTAAAACCATCCTTGATCATCTTATTGAACTTAGGATCATTTACTTGCTGAGCAATTGCAGATCCCTGCATTGCAACTGCTACCAAAGTAAAGCTACCAATAGCTAAGAGGGATTTCATATTCTTCATATTCATATTCTCTGTCTCTTATCCGTTAACGCTTCAAACCAGGGGTTTCAACAGTGCCGCCATTGGCATTCTTTGCCATATACATAGACAAAGCCATGGTCAGGTCAGAGCCATATATTGGGAATGGAAAACGTTGCTGACGAAAACAATCATTCAAACGCTGCTGCATTGTCCAGAACTGTCCACTAGAGACGCGATATGCTGGCCAATATCCCCAACCCAGAGCTGCGCCTTTTTGAGTAGTGATATTCGGTAAATCTTGTAGACGAACCCGCTTACCATCTTCAGCATGGCAAGATGCGCAGGAGAAATCCATTGGTCCACCTTGGAAAAAGAAAGCACGCTTACCAAGCTCATACATTTCTTTTTCTTTAGGATGATTCGTGCTTACCTTGATTTTGTCACCCTTTGATAAGGTAACTACGTAAGCCACAATTGCCTCCATATCTTTCTTTGGGCCTTTTTGAAATGGTGCATCAACCATTTCTTGTGGATCACGGCCTTGCAGATTTTGCATGCAAGTCATTAAGCGAGATTCTAGGTCTTGAACCTTGTTGGTATCTTTAAAGTAGCGTGGCAATTGCGCTGCCGCACCTTTGACGACTCCAGCCCCCAAACCTAAATCACACTTTTCAAGCGTGGCGTTCTTAGGACCAGCAGGTTTCTTCCAAAGCTCTTCACCCGCTGCTTCGTATAGTTCAGAAGGGTTACCATCAGCAATCATCTCGCGATATTTCGCGATATCGTCAGTTGCACTTTTTTGCGCCAAAACAGATGATGAAACCGTTAGCAAAGCAGCCACTACCCCTGAGGCTAGGCCTAAACTCAATTTACGCTGCATTTGTTACCCTTTCAAAACCATAGAGGCGGTGAAGATCAATAACATTAATTAAGAAGCAGTCGCTTCGTCAGTGCGCTTATCGCCTTTGCTATCAACCCAGCTAACAGCAATCTTGTCGCCTTTGGCCCCTTTATATTTGAAGTTCAAGAATGGGTCCTTAGAAACTGCTGGGCCAAACTGACCATTCAATACATCTTTACCATTAGCTTTGACATTGATTGTGCTGATGAACCATGCAGGGATGGTTTTGCCAGCAGCATCTTTACGTTGGCCAGATTCCATATCGTGTTTCATCAAAATTTTTACATCCACAATTCCACCGTTCTCAGCAGCTCTAACGCGCATTGGATCAGCCATATTTTCCTCTTGTAATCTAGTTATTCGTTAATAGTATTTGTTTGGGAGGGGGATTAACCGCCGCAACCACCCAAAGTCACCTTGATTTCTTTGACTGCCATACTCCATTTGCCATCAGCTTTGACTAAGCCATAGACATTAGAGGTTTGGCCCATCTTGATGCGCGTAGTCACAAATGGTTCTGTCCCTGCAGGAATAAAGAATTGCGCAGCTAAGGCACTTGGATTTTTTTCAACTAAGATAGCCAACTGTTCTGCTTTAAGAGTAGTTGTAATGCCTACTGGAACCACCGCACCATTTTCCGCAATATCAGGAGCATTTAGAGTAACGGCGCCTGATTTATCTGGGCTACCAGCACCCAAGATTTTGAAGACATCGTCAAGGCTCTTACCTTCAAAAGCAGCTTTATTCCACTCTTGAGCTTGGGCTACGCTAATGAGACCCGCAGAAGCCATTAAGCCGAAAACGGCTGAATATTTTAATAAACTGCGTCGCTGCTGATTCATAAAAACTCCTTAAATAATCTACTCTTAGTATCAAATATAGTGCTATTTCAAAAAACCTCGTAAAACTATTGTCCTGTCAGCATCCAGCGCACGAGAATCGCCCTGTCCTCATCCGATAACTGAGACTGTGGTGGCATCGGAATCGCCCCCCACACCCCTGAACCACCATTTTTGACCTTAGCCATCAGCTGTTCTTGAGCCCCGCCTTGACCTTGATATTTCGCTGCAATAGCCGTAATGGATGGGCCAACTAACTTAGCATTGGGTGCATGACAAGCGGAGCAGTTCTCGCTCCTAAATAGTGCTGAGGGTCCTTTTGTACTAGCAGCATGAGTGTCGCCAGCATGCGCTAAACCCTCTCCAGTCGATCCAGGAAGCTTAGCAATGGGCGGCTTAGATGAATCAGATCCGCGGTATGGACCATAGAGGCGATTTTGCTCTGCAATATTGCCATGGGCATTTCTGGCGAAGTCAGGCAAGGTAGATCCAATCTGTACAAACTTAACGCAATTAGTCATGCAGGCTTGTGAGTTGACATCAGGTTTCCCGTTCACACTCCAAAAGCCGTGATCTCGAGTCATGCCATTACGGTTAGGCATCTTTTTCTGAATCTCTGCAATATTGGCATTACTCAAGACAAAATCATCAGGAACGATATCACCCAAGCTCAAAATAAATGCCACTAAAGCATAAGTATCATCTGGCGTTAATGATCTTGGAGCATTCCAGGGCATTGCACGATAGATGTAATCCCACAAAGTAGAAACCGTGGGGACTTTCATCAAAGTTGTACGTTGAGGCTGCTTGCGATCGGCTAATGAAGCAACTTTGCCAGTCTTAATATCGTCAACAGTAGTTCCACCTGCGATTGGTGTAAAGATCTCATTTGACTCACCAAATACCCCGTGACAACTAGCGCACTTAGATTCCCAGATGACCTGACCTTGGGCAACAGAACCTGATCCCTTTGGCAAACCCTTAAAGTCTGGGCGCACATCAATGTCCCACGCGATTACTTCAGCAGGAGTGGCATTACGACCAATTCCAGGAAATTTTGTTGGGCCTTGAGTATTTTGTGCGTAAGCCAGTTGAGCAGAAAATACGGCCAAGCTTAAAAGTACTAGATGGGCAAATAATTTATCCAACCTGAACATTGCTTACCTCGCCATTTGGATCTAACTTCCAAGACTGAATTGCGTTGTTGTGATAAATCGAGCGATTACCCCGAACATCGCGCAGCGTCTTGATGGATGGCTGTACATAACCAGTGTCATCAATGGCTCTGGATTGTAAAATTGCTGGCGATCCGTCCCAAGTCCAATCAATATTGAAGCGAGTAATGGACTTTGTAAGAACCGGCGTCTCTAAACGGGCAGTACGCCAGTGATTGCCACCATCAAATGAAACATCTACGCGCTTGATCTTGCCTCGTCCTGACCAAGCCATACCGCTGACGTTATAAAAACCTTTATCTAGTAATTGCTGACCGCCTGATGGTGTAGTAATAACCGATTTGCACTCCTGTATCGAGGCGTATTGACGATGTATGCCATCTGGCATCAACTCAATATAGTGAACTGCTTCGTCTTTAGAATTCCAGGGCATATCACCCACTTCGAGGCGACGCAACCACTTCACCCAACTTACGCCCTGCACACCAGGCACTACAAGGCGTAATGGGAAGCCGTTTTCTGGGCGCAGCATCTCGCCATTCATGCCCCAAGCAACAATAGTGTCGTCCAAGCAGCTCTCTAAGTTAATTGTGCGTGTCATGCCTGAGCCATCACCACCCTCAGCCAGAAGAAACTTTCCTTTTTTCAGATCAGCGCCGCATTCTTCAAGTAATGCTTTGAGAGGTACCCCAGTAAATTCACAACAAGACAACATGCCGTGGGTGTATTGCACTGTGGGCACAGCTACGTTACCCCACTCCAATCCAGTATTAGCACCGCACTCAATAAAGTGTGTACGCGAAACGGAGGGCATTCTCATCAAATCATTCATCGTAAAGACACGGGCATTCTTAACCATGCCATTCACCATCAAACGATGCGTTTCAGGATTGAGGTTGAACCAACCCTGGTGATGGCGCTCAAAGTGCAAACCGTTTGGGGTGATTGTTCCGAACAAACCTTGCAAGGGTGTAAATGCTACTGAAGATGCCGCTACGCGTGTTAAACCTGGTGACTCACGACGGATTAAATTGGCTTCATAAATCGATGGCACTCCATAGGGCATCGTGGCCACGTTCTTACCCAAAGTGGTTTGCCATTCTTGCTTTTCTAAAATGGCTGGATCGCCCTCACCTGCAGCAAATACCATTGGAGCTGCCAAACCAGCAGCACCGCCCAAGGCAGAAAAGAATCCTTTGCGCAAAAAGCCACGGCGTGTTTCATCAAGTCCATTGGTATTGATATCGGCAATCAATTCTGGAGATATGAAATGCTCTGGCGCTGTCACCAAACGCGCTCTGTTCACAGGTTTCTCAACTGCAGAGATATCCTGAGCACTTAATTCAATTTGCTTCTTAGTCATTTGACCTCTGCTTGAGAATAAATATCCTGCAATTAGTGAATACTTTCAGCAATCTTGGCGCAGACCGTCTGGCACATCTCTACAGTTGCATTATCTGCAATCGAGTAATACACCGTGACACCCTCTTTACGTCTGAGTAATATCCCCGCTTTATGTAATGCCTGTAGGTGCCGAGATACGTTAGCCTGACTTGTGCCACACATGTCTAGAACTTCTGATACTGATTTCTCACCAGAACAAACTGCATACATGATGCGCAAACGTGCTGGCTCTGAAAGAACAGTGAAATACTCAGCTACCTTAGAAAAAACCTTCTCCATCTGCTTTGGGGATAAATTTTTAGTGGCTTTTTGAACTTTGGCTTGCATGGGGTCTATTAGTATGAATATATGCGTATAGATGCATATTTAATACCTTTCTGAGCCAAGTTCCCATAGTGAAATACCCTAAGACTTCTAAAGCTACAATCCACTAATGGATATAGATGCCATTCTTCTCTCTTTAAAGCTGGCTCTGTGGACTCTGGTCCTTATTCTGCCCTTTGGAGTATGGGTTGCTCATAGAATCCGAGCAGCAGGTAAAAGCAAGTCATGGATCGAAGCTGCCTTGGCTCTACCCCTTGTTCTGCCCCCCACCGTCTTAGGCTATTACCTTTTAGTAGGACTTGGTGGCAAAACCTTTTTAGGCATCCCGCTAGTATTTTCATTCACTGGCATTCTGATTGCCTCACTCATTGTCAATTTACCATTTGCCATACAACCAATACAGCGTGCTTTTGAGGCTATCAACCCAGAAATCATTGAGGCCGCCCAAGTAAGTGGACTTTCTAATTGGCAAATCTTTCGCTTAATAGAGTTACCCTTAGCGTGGCGTGGCATCACTAGTGCGGCTGTTCTGACTTTTGCGCATACTCTCGGAGAATTTGGCGTAATTTTAATGGTCGGTGGTGCCATCCCCGGTGAAACCAAAACAGTATCGATTGCCATTTACGACAAGGTGCAAAGTTTAGATACTTCTGGCGCTGGCGTCCTATCGTTAATCTTATTAGGCACCTCTTTGATAGCAATTACCATTTCCTATGGCGTCTTTGGTCGTCAACCCTCATGCAGTAAAGAGGGGGGAAGCTAATGCTCAAGATTACGCTATCTCAAGCAACTCCCAACCCTTTACAGCTCAGTCTTGAATGTACTCCCGGAGAGCTTCATGCCTTGGTGGGTCCTTCGGGAAGCGGTAAGACAACTGCGTTGCGGACGATCGCTGGTCTAAACAATGCTGAAACTGGAAGCATTGTATGCAACGGTGAAGTTTGGTTTGAAGCCAATGAAATGAAAGGTGTTACTACTTCACTTAGTCCTGCTGAACGCTCTTGTGGATTTCTATTTCAGCAATATGCACTCTTCCCGCACTTATCTGCACTAGAGAATGTATGTGTACCGCTTTACAACTCAATTTCAGAGCCTACCAAACGTAAAGCACAAGCTGGGCAATGGCTCCATCGTATGGGCATCGGTGAATTAGCCAATCGCATGCCCAATCAATTATCAGGCGGTCAACAGCAACGTGTTGCACTAGCAAGAGCTTTGGCAAGATCGCCCAAAGTCTTATTATTAGACGAGCCATTTTCTGCGGTAGACGCGCCAACACGCCAAGGGCTATACAAAACTCTTGCTGAGCTGCGAAAAGATTTGAATATTCCAATTCTGTTAGTGACCCATGATCTGCGTGAAGCAGATTTATTAGCAGACCGCATTACTGTCATTGATCAAGGTGTTGGCTTACAGACTGCACCACCTCAGGTGCTTTTCGAGAGACCCAGAAACTCTCGGGTTGCGGAGTTAGTAGGCATCAATAATAAGTTTGAGGGAGTTTTTACTGCAGGTAAGCTGACATGGGATGGTTGTAATCACGTATTTGACGTGCTTGATAAGGGCAAAATCCCACCAAACACTCCTGTTGCCTGGGTTATTCCTGCAGATGGACTAAGCCTTCATAACAAGCCTAGTTCGTCATCAATTGAGGCTGATGTAGAGCAGATCAGTGCTCTAGGACAAATTGCGGTCATTCAATTGCTACTAAATAATAAAGCTTACACGCTTACCTGGGAAGCTTCAGCGGCAGAAGTAAACCGATTGGAATTAGAAGTGGGTAAAAATACTCATGTTCAAATTGATGGCAGCAAGATTCATATCATGCCGCTACGCACCATCAATGACCCGCGTCGCTTTACTTCTTAGCGACTAAACCCAATAAAGCAGACATGCCTGAATGTCTCGCACCTTCATTGAGGGCTTTTTCATAGCAATATAAATCTAATATCTGAAATTCTTTTGCAAGCTCTCGAATCATTTCTTCTGTATAGAGATGATCTCTTAAAGATGGGCCGCCTGTTTTGTATTCTAATTGCTTTGGTGTGTAGCCTTGCAATATGAATATGCCCTCTGGCTTGAGAGCTTTATGGACAAACTTAAAGATACGAGCTCGCATTTTTGGTTCAGCAAACTGAATAAAAATTCCAACCACTGCATCGTATGTATTTTCTTGCCAGTTAAAGCCATCGGTATCTGATAGTGAATAGGCGATCTCTACTTGATTTCCTATTGCAAACTGTTTTGCCTTTTCTAAGGCAATATCAGAGACATCAAAACCAACAACTTGCATGCCTTGCTTAGCTAGCCAAACACCATTGCGACCTTCGCCATCGGCAATACAAAGTACTTTGTCGCTTGGCTTTAAGTATTTTCTACTTTGCTCCACAAGATATTCATTTGGCTCTTTACCAAAGATGAATTCTTCTTTATCAAAGCGCTTATTCCAGAACTCTTTAGCGTCATCAAAGTTCAGGTACTCACTTTGATGAACTTGACTATTTTTTAAGTCCGCCAACTAAATCATTCTTTAAATCGTTAACGTTTTCAAGGCCAACTGCAATCCTTACTAAGCCGTCAGTAATGCCAGCAGCTTTTCTTGCTTCAGGAGACACGCGGCAATGGGTCGTTGTTGCTGGATTAGTAATCGTTGTCCGTGTATCACCTAGGTTTGCAGTGATCGAGCAAAGCTTAGTTTGATTAATCAGTTTGAATGCCGCCTTCTTACCACCCTTTAGGGTGAAAGACACAATTGCTCCACCTGCTTTTTGCTGGCGTTTTGCCAAGGCATGCTGAGGATGGGATGGAAGGCCGGGATGGTAAACGCGTTCAACGCCAGGCTGCTTTTCCAACCACCGGGCTAAGTCGAGCGCATTCTGGCTCTGTTGCTTCATGCGCAACTCGAGTGTCTCTAAACCCTTAAGAAATACCCAGGCATTAAATGCAGACATGGTTGGCCCTGCTGTTCGTACATAAGGGAATACTTTACCCATGATAAATTCTTTGCTACCCACAATCGCGCCGCCAACCACTCTACCCTGACCGTCTAAATACTTAGTTGCCGAATGAATGATGACATCAGCACCCAAAGCTAATGGCTTTTGTAGGGCTGGGGTACAAAAACAGTTATCCACTGTAAACAAGGCCTTTGCCTTCTTAGCAATCTTTGAGATAGCTCTAATGTCTGCAATCTCTGTCAAAGGATTGGACGGCGTCTCTAAATAGAAGAGCTTTGTATTTGGCTGGACAGCAGCTTGCCATGACTTGGTATCAGCTAAATCAACATAAGTCGTTGTAATTCCAAAGCGACCCAATATATTAGTAAACAACTGAACTGTTGCACCAAACACTGAGCGCGAGCAAACAACATGATCACCAGCCTGAAGGTGAGCCATTGCCAATGTCAAGATGGCAGACATACCTGATGCAGTTGCAATACAAGCTTCGCCACCCTCTAAAGCGGCCAAGCGATCTTGGAACATGCTGACAGTCGGATTGGTGAAGCGAGAATAAATAAAGCCTTGGTCTGCATGAGCAAAACCATCGGCAGCTAATTCAGCACTATCAAAGCAAAAACTCGATGTCAGAAACATTGCTTCTGAATGTTCTTGATATTCATCAGTACGACGAGTTCCAGCACGGACCGCTAGGGTCTCAAGTGCCAGCTTAGAAAAATCTGGTTTTTTACGGGTGGTTTTGCTTGTCATACGGCTATTTTGACACCGAATTGCCCATTTGCCTTGTGTGAACCAATTTCTTGTCGCTTTTGTGTCTTCGGCAGCCAAATGAATATGAAGCTGGGAACTGGCAGAGTCGCTCGAATCACCCTTACTATCAGCTTTGGCCTCAGAG